>Ga0210390_10002004_pt1 | contig 18557 bp, 16 predicted proteins | sample IncBWH11OmetaG_FD_161050 | JGI IMG/M metagenome (GOLD analysis project Ga0210390, IMG submission 161050) | Forest soil microbial communities from Barre Woods Harvard Forest LTER site, Petersham, Massachusetts, United States - Inc-BW-H-11-O ... | reverse complement strand
AGCCCGGGGCCGATCGCCACACCGATGCAGGACCAAGTTCTCACCGAGGAGGGGAAGCGGATGTTCGAATCCGTGATCCCGCGGGGAAAGATGGGTCGTCCCGAGGAAATTGCGGCGGTCGCGCTGTTTCTTGCTTCGGACGATTCGAGCTTCGTGAACGGGGTGGAGTTGTCCGTCGACGGAGGCTTGTCGGCCATCTGAAATCGGCGGATCTCGGTGAGTGCATGATCGCCAAGGCACTCACCCAGATCCGATACCCCGTGCGACATCGGTCGTCTACCGCGGAGCTGAAGCGAGAATGTATATTACTCAACGGAAATAGGGAGAATCCGAGGTGCCCCTGGCTAATGCCCTCTCGAGAAGAAGATTCCTGGAAGCGACGGCAGCGGCCGGCTGCCTGACTGCGGCCAGCTTTACCTTCGGTTTGTCGGACCAACCTGGAAAGTCCGACGCTTTCCGGCTAGTCAGCGAAACGGACCGCAGGCGGATTCTGGACGCCGGCGCCAGGTACGTTTCTCAAGCTCCGATTACCATCACGGCGTTCCCTGCCAAGCATAGCGCAGGTGGATTGCACGATTTCTATTCCCAAGCCGACTACTTCTGGCCTAACCCGAAGGATCCAAATGGGCCCTACATTAATCGTGACGGGCAGAGCAATCCGGAGAATTTCGATGAGCATCGCAAGGTGATGGTGGCGCTCTCCATTCAGATGCCCGCTCTGACCGCCGCCTGGCTGCTGACCGGCGACCGCCGCTATGGGCAGCAGGCCTGCGCTCACCTGCGCGCATGGTTTGTCTCTCCTGAAACGCGGATGAATCCGAACCTGCTGTACGCTCAAGCGGTTCAAGGGTCTTCGACGGGCCGCTCCTACGGCATCATCGATACGCTGCATCTGGTCGAGGTGGCCAGGGCTGCGAGCTTTCTGATGTCTGGCATGCTGAGTCCGCAAGAGGGCGCAGCGGTGAAGAATTGGTTCGCCAGTTATCTGGACTGGCTTTCTCACAGCGAGCGCGGAATGGAGGAACGCGATACTACGAACAACCACGCCTTCTGCTGGGCCCTGCAGGCTGCTGAGTTTGCCGGGTTGGCGGACGACGATGGCGCGCGCAAGGAGGTATACCAGCGCTATCGGGATATCTTGCTACCTAATCAGATGGATGCGAATGGATCGTTTCCTCGGGAACTGGCGCGTACCAAGCCATACAGCTATTCGATCTTCAACTTCGACGTGATGGCGGGACTCTGCCAGTCGCTCAAAGGGCTTGCTCCGGATCCGCCGACTTTCCGCCTTGCAGACGGGCGCGGGCTTTGCAAGGCAGCGGAGTTCATCTATCCGTACCTTAGAGACAAGACGACGTGGAAGTGGGCAAAAGACGTGGAGCATTTCGACGCCTTGCCTGTTCGCTCGCCCGGTCTACTGTTCTCGGGGATAGCCTGCCATGAGCGGAGATATGTTGATCTCTGGAAAGCGCTGGAGCCGGATCCCACCGACAAGGAGATCATCCGTAACTACCCTATCCGGCAGCTGCTTCTCTGGGTTTAGCGAGACAACAGATGAACCCGTACCGGGCACCAACGGCCAAAATAGATGCGCTCACGCTCACTTTCGCGAATTCGTAATGGGGCGGTCGGCGGTTCAAGTTCGCTCGTCGGCTCCAGCCTTCAATACTCCTCTCGACCATTTGAAATCAGTAACGACGGACTGGCAGCACATCTCCGGTCTTACGCAAGAATCCCGAATCAGCGTCAACCTTCGTAAAGTTATGCAAAGATTGTGGGAATCCTGGTTTCTTGCGCAACTCTCGGTTCATAATTCCGTTTATAGGTGTAGATAGAATCGCTTTTGAAAAGGAGATACCTATGCTCAAACAGTCCCTGCTCATTCTCGCCGCGGCAGGCCTTATTTCGATCGCGGCGCCCTTCGCCGGCGCTCAAGATTCCAACCAGCAACCCCCGCCCACGCAGGAGAACGGTGGACGGCATCACGGTCCGCCCGATCCTGCCAAGCGCACGGCCGAGCTGACCAAACGACTCAACCTCACCTCTGATCAGGAGCCTAAAGTGCTGGCTGCCCTGCAGTCGGAGCACTCGCAGATGGAGAGCTTGCACCAGGACAGTTCTCTTTCCCAAGAGGATCGCCACGCCAAGATGATGGATATCCGCAAGAGCACCGACGACCAGATACGCGGGCTGCTTGACGCCACGCAGCAGAAGAAGTGGGACGAAATGCAGGCCAGGCATGAAGGGATGCACAACGGCCACGGCGGTCCGCCCGAGGGCGGCGCACCACCTCAGCCGTAGCGATCTGCAAAACGAAGGCCGGTCGTTCTCTCGTTCTCTCGCGGTGACAATCCGGAGAAGCGGCCGGCTTTCACGTATCAATAATCCCGCGTCGCCTTCCACCACAGTTAAGATCCGGTCGATCGAGGGAATCGTGATCTTTTCCTTGGCACCGTCCGCCGTCACGCGCTTCCAAGTTCCCCGTCCTTTCTGGTACTGTTTTGGGTCCATCGGCTGATGGTTCCAGTACCATGTGATTGGCGTCACAGCCGCTGGCGGATTCGATTCTGTAGCATTCGCATTTGGCTGAAAGGCCAGCGATGATTCTTCACGGGGAAAGGACAACCGCGTGATTGTTGGAGTTCCTAAGGAAAGCTACCCGGGAGAGCGCCGGGTTGCGCTGGTTCCGGGAGTCATTCCTACGCTGGCAAAGGCAGGACTGGAAGTGGTTGTGGAATCGGGTGCCGGCGAGGGGTCGGGCTACCCTGATTCGAACTACATCGAGAAAGGTGGAAAAGTTCTTCCCGACCGGGCTGCCGTGTTCGGCACTGCTGACATTATTGTTCAGGTGCTTTGCTACGGCTCCAATGATGTGACCGGGAAGGCAGACCTTCCTCTGCTACGGCGCGATCAAGTGCTGATTGGATTTCTGCGACCCTTCGGTTCCGCCGAAGTCGTCCAGCAGATTGCAGCTGCCGGGGTCACCGCGTTTTCGGTCGAACTCGTACCACGCACCACGCGCGCGCAAAGCATGGATGCGCTTTCTTCGATGGGGACGATCTGCGGCTACAAAGCGGTGCTGCTGGCTGCTGAAACATCGATCCGAATCTTTCCGATGATGACGACGGCTGCAGGCACGATCACGCCGGCCCGCGTATTCGTCATCGGCGCTGGAGTTGCTGGACTGCAGGCTATCTCGACTGCGCGCCGGTTGGGCGCCGTGGCTTCGGCTTATGACATGCGCCCCGCCGCCAAAGAGCAGGTGCAGAGCCTCGGCGGACGATTCGTCGAGCTGCCTCTCGAAGCGCAAAACGCGCAGGACGCGCGCGGTTACGGCACCGCCCAGGACGAAACTTTCTACGCCCGGCAACGCGAACTCCTGACTCGGGTGGTGGCGGAGAGCGATGTGGTGATCACCGCCGCCGTAATCCCCGGCAAGAAATCGCCGGTGCTGATCACCGCCGACATGGTCAAAGGGATGGCGCCGGGTTCCGTGATTGTAGATCTAGCGTCTGAGCGTGGCGGCAACTGCGAACTTACCCGCACGGGAGAGACCGTGAAGGTCTACGACGTAACGATTATCGGCGCTATCAATCTGGCCAGCAGCGTTCCCTACCATGCCAGCCAGATGTACGCCCGCAATGTGGCCACGTTTCTTGCATACATAGTGAAGGACGGCAAGCTGCAGCTGAACCTGGAGGATGAAATTATCCGCGAGACCATGGTCACGCGCGGCGGCGAAATCGTAAACGCGCGAGTGCGCGAGTTTTTCAAGTTGCCCGCTTTGGTCCCGGCGGGAGCGAAGTAAGAGCTGAGAACTGGAGAGCACATGAGCGAGAACCTGATCGATGCATTGTTTATTTTTATGCTGGCTTGCTTCATTGGCTTCGAGGTCATCCGCCACGTTTCGCCCTTGTTGCATACTCCACTGATGTCGCTCACCAACGCACTCGACGCTATCGCCGTGGTGGGCGCGATTGTGATGGTGGGCGAGCGCAAAAGCACATTCGCGACTGTGCTGGGCACGATCGCTATCGTCGCCGCCACCAGCAACGTGGTAGGTGGATTCTTCATTACGGACCGCATGCTGAAGATGTTCAAGAGCAGCCGTCCGAGCGAGTAGGTACTGAGCGAAGTCTTACTGAGCAAGCCATGAACGAGCTCGCCGCAAGCCCGTACGTCATCGAAGCCGTCTATCTGATCGCCAGCGCTCTGTTTATTTTGTCGCTGAAGTGGATGAGTTCGCCGACTACTGCGCGTCACGGGATTTTGGCGGGCGAAATCGGCATGGTGCTGGCCATCGCGGGCACTCTGCTGCATCACGGCATCGTCGACTACAAGTGGATCGCCGTCGGGCTGGTGCTGGGCAGCGGCATCGGCATTCCACTCGGCATGGTGCATATGACAGCGGTCCCGCAGCGAACCGCACTCAGCCATGCTTTCGGAGCATTGTGCGTTACGCTGGTCGGCACGGCTGAGTTCTATCTTGGCACCCAGAACAACTCGAAGTTCGGATTGTCAGTCCTCTCCATGGAAGTGATCCTCGGGGGGCTGACTTTTACCGGAAGTTTGATGGCGGCAGGGAAGCTGCAGGAAATCCTGCCTCAGCGGCCTATCACTTACAAAGGACAGAATTTCGTTAACTTCTTGCTGATGGCTGTTGCCATCGGGAGCGCCGTTTACCTGGTCTTGCATCCAGAGGCGAAGCAATTCTTTCCGCTGATTGTCGGATTGTCGCTGATCTTCGGGATACTTCTGATCATTCCCATTGGCGGGGCCGATATGCCGACCGTCATCTCGCTGTTGAACGGCTACGCGGGATTGTCCGCGGCAGCCATGGGATTCGTGCTCCAGAACAAGCTGCTGATCATCGCCGGCGCACTCGATGGTTCTTCTGGCCTGATTCTTTCGGTCATCATGTCGAAGGCGATGAACCGGTCATTTACCAACGTGCTGTTTGGAGCATTCGGGCAGGTGCAGGTCGCGGCAGCCGGCGGCGCGGAAGTCAAACCCGTACACAGCGCTACAGCCGAAGAAGCAGCGGCGATTCTGGCTGCGGCGAACAAAGTGGTCATCGTCCCCGGGTATGGAATGGCTGTGGCCCAGGCGCAGCACAAGGTGCGCGAACTCTATGACATCCTGAGTAAAAAAGGAGTCGAAGTTCGCTTCGCCATCCATCCTGTCGCTGGACGCATGCCGGGGCACATGAACGTGCTGCTGGCCGAGGCTGATATTCCCTACGACCGCCTCATCGAGATGGATGAGATTAATGGCGACTTCCCGCAGACCGACGTGGCCCTCGTAATCGGCGCCAACGACGTTACTAACCCGGCCGCGCGCAGTGACGCTTCCAGCCCGATTTATGGCATGCCCATCCTCGATGTGGACAAGGCTCACACCGTGATGGTGATCAAACGCGGCATGAGTCCGGGGTTTGCCGGCATTGATAATCCGCTTTACTACCTTCCAAACACCCTGATGCTGTTCGGCGACGCCAAACAGTTCGTCGGAGCGATCGTTCGAGAACTCAGCGGCGGACACTAGAAAGAGCTGGCTGCCGGTCCTTATTTTGAGGTTACTTATGTAACCCTCCGGTACCATGTATCCAGTTACCCCAACCGATGGATCATCAATAATAGATATTCAAGTGAGCGGGTTCGCCCGGGCGGGACCAGTCTCTTTTCAATCACCTTCAAAGGAAGCTACGGCAGCAGTATGTCCACAGGGGCGCAGAAAGCAGTCGATGCAGCGCAAGAATCACCCGAAGCTTTAGCGCGCCTCGACGTAAAAGTTCTGGCCATGATCATGGCCCATGCACCTCTTCCCGAAATCCTGGAAGCCTTGTGCACAAACATCGAGAAGCAGCATAATGGATTGTTGTGCTCGGTTTTGCTTCTGGATGCCGACGGCAAGACCTTGCGCCACGGTGCCGGCCCTTCGTTGCCACGGGAATACACCCAGATTATTGATGGCATCCAGATCGGCGCCTGCGTCGGATCTTGTGGCACTGCCGCTTACCGACGCCTGCCAGTCATCGTCTCCGATATTGCCTCCGACCCTCTGTGGGCCGACTACCGCCATCTCGCGCTTCCTCATGGGCTGCGAGCTTGCTGGTCTACGCCGATCGCCTCGCAGGATGGCGGCATCCTGGGAACGTTTGCCGTGTACTATCGCGAGCCTCGAACGCCTGACGGAGAGCATCTACAACTCATCGCTCACGCCACTCATCTTGCTGCGGTCGCCCTGGAATGGGATCGAGCGCAAGCAGAACTCAAATCGGCGGAGAGCCGCTATCGCACGCTGGTGGAGCGCCTGCCCGCCGTCACTTACGTCGCCGAACTCGGGCCCTTAGGCCGCTGGCACTATGTGAGCCCGCAGATTGAGTCAATGCTCGGGTTCTCGCCCGCGGAGTGGCTCTCGAATTCCGCGAACTGGATAGATCGCATCCATGCCGAAGACCGGGACAGTGTTCTCGCAGTGGAAGAGACGTTCCAGAAAAACCGCGACCTGTTCCAAGCCGAGTACCGCATGTTCGCCCGCGACGGCAGGGTGCTTTGGTTTCGCGACGAGGCCGTCATGTTGCCCACGACAGAGGACCAGCCATGCCTCATGCAAGGGGTCATGTATGACATCACCGAGAGGAAACGTCTCGAAGATCAACTTCTGCATTCGCAGAAGATGGAGGCCGTGGGACTTCTGGCGGGAGGCGTCGCTCACGACTTCAACAATCTTCTCATGCTCATTCAGGCTCACAACGAGCGGCTGCGCCGCGCGCTTGCTACGGACGCGGCATCGCAAAAAGAATCCCTGGGAATTGAACATGCGGTGACTCGGGCGGCTAGCCTAACCGGCCGGTTGCTCGCCTTCAGCCGCAAACAGGTATTACAGCCCAAGGTCATGGACCTGAATGGAGTCCTGGCGGAAGTGGCGAAGATGTTGGAGCGCCTGATCGAAAAAAATATTGCCTTACGCGTAGTGCCCGCTGCGCAGCTTTGGCCGGTCAAGGCTGATCCAGGACAGATGGAGCAGCTGATCATGAACCTTGCGGTCAACGCCCGGGACGCGATGCCGCAGGGCGGACAGTTGGTCATTGAAACAAGGAACGCGGAAATAGGACACAACCATCCGCGGCTTCGCGATGGCGTGCTGCCCGGCCGCTACGTAACACTGATTGTCAGCGATACCGGTGTTGGAATGGATAGCGAAACCCAAGCCCACATGTTCGAGCCGTTTTTCACCACCAAAGAACCAGGGAAAGGCACGGGGTTGGGGCTGCCCATTGTCTATGGAGTGGTGAAGCAGACCGGCGGTTGGACCCACGTCGATAGTCAGCCGGGAAAAGGCACGACTTTCGAGATCTATCTTCCCTGTGCAGAAGAGGATCGGGCGGAAGAAGCGGAGACCAGGACGGCGCTGCAGGTTTCCCAGATACGAGAAGATCTCGCCGCTGCGCCCAGGGGTACGGAGACGGTTCTTCTGGTTGAAGATGAGACCGGTATTCGCGAGTTGGCTTGTGAATTTCTTCAGCGTCAGGGCTACAAGGTGCTGCACGGCATGGATGGTAACGAGGCTCTGCGAATTGCTGAGGGACATGAAGATCTGATCCACCTTCTGGTAACCGATATGGCCATGCCCAACGTCGGAGGTAAAGAGTTGGCGGACCGGCTGAGGAAGGTGCGTCCGCAAATCAAGGTTTTGTTCATGTCCGGCTATCCCGACCACGAAGCCCTGGGCGGCGCAGAGGTCGGCGTGCAAAACGCGGTCCTGCAGAAGCCCTTTTCCCTGGATACGCTGGCGCAAAAGGTGCGGACACTGCTCGACCAGAGCTAAGTCGTGAACTCAGGGCAGCATGGTATTCTAGTTAAGACCAGCTGCGTACCGTCTTGGCGGAAATTCCCCGCAGTCCTAAGAAGAGTTACTAACCAATCATGCTTTCAGTCAGTAATGTTTCCATGCGCTTCGGCGCCAAAATACTGTTTGACGAAGTCTCCACGGCGTTTACGCCGGGCAAGCGCTATGGCCTGACCGGGCCCAATGGCTCGGGCAAGTCGACGTTTATGAAGCTGCTCAGCGGCGAACTGGAGCCGCAAAAAGGGACGGTTGTACGTCCGCGCAAGCTCGGGGTTTTGAGCCAGGACCAATTTGCCTTCGACGCCTACACGGCGATCGATGCCGTCATCATGGGCAACAAGCGCCTGTGGGCAGCCATGCAGGAGCGCGACGCGATTTACGCGAAGCACGACATGACCGACGAAGACGGCATGCAGCTCGGCGAACTGGAAGGCATTGTCGGAGAAGAAGACGGCTACACGGCCGAGAGCGACGCCGCGATCTTACTGCAAGGGTTGGACATTCCGGACGAAGCGCATTCCCGCAAGATGAGCGAACTGCAAGGCGGACAGAAAGTCCGGGTGTTGCTGGCGCAGGCCTTGTTTGGGCATCCGCAGGCATTGCTGCTGGACGAGCCAACGAACAACCTGGATTTGGATTCGATCCATTGGCTGCAGGGATTTCTGAATGCATACGACGGCGTTGTGATCGCGATCTCGCACGACCGGCACTTCCTCAACAGTATTTGCACGCACATCGCCGATATCGACTACGAGACCATCATCACCTACACCGGATCGTACGACGAGATGGTGCTGGCGAAGACGCAAGTCCGCTCGCAAATTGAATCGCAGAACGCGCAGCGCGAAAAAAAGATTTCGCAATTGAACGAGTTCATCGCGCGATTCTCCGCCGGCACGCGGTCAAGCCAGGTGCAGTCGCGGCGCAAGGAAGTGGAACGCCTGCAAGTTACGGAACTGGCCAAATCGAATATTGCGCGGCCTTACATCAAGTTCGAGCAGAAGCGGCCGTCGGGCAAGCACATTCTCGAGGTCGAACAACTGAGCAAGGCTTACGGCGACAAACAGGTCATTCGCGACTTCACGGCCAGCATCACGCGCGGAGAAAGAATCGCATTGATGGGGCGCAACGGAGCAGGGAAGACCACGCTGGTGAATGCACTGCTCGCGAATTCTCCGACTACGCCGGAAGCGGAGCTGCGCAAGACCAGCGGCTACGATGGGCCGTTCGTCGACTCTGGCAAAGTGATCTGGGGACACGAGGCTTCGATTGGATACTTTGCCCAGGACCACCGCAGCCTGATCGAAGGCGGCACGACGGTGCTGGAGTGGCTGCATCAGTGGAATCCCGCAGCGGTGAGCGAAGAAATCCGCGGCTTGCTGGGGCAGATGCTCTTTGCCCGCGACGAAGCCACGAAATCCACCAGCGTACTTTCCGGCGGCGAGGCGGCGCGCCTGCTCTTCTGCAAGCTGATGCTGCAGAAACCAAATGTGCTTGTGCTCGATGAACCCACGAATCACCTGGATCTGGAGGCCATCAACGCGCTGAACATCTCCCTGCAGCGGTATCAGGGGACAGTGTTCCTGGTGTCGCACGATCACGACTTGATCGACGAGGTCGCGACTCGCATCTGGCACTTCGAGAGCGATCACAAGGTCACCGACTTCAAGGGGACTTATGAGGAGTACCAGGCTGCCGTGGTGGTTTAGGCGGTGTTTGCACCATTTCCGCTGCATGTAAATCAACCAGGTTCTCCTCAGATTTCCACAAGCGTTTGCTGTTGCGTTTACCGCCGCAAGTTGCAGATAATGACGGCGTAACCTTCTTGCGCGGTTCTGGCGCGAGAGCTTACATAAAGTCGTGTACAGCCGAGCCGATTTACTTAGGATTCTTCATCTCACGCCGCGCCAGTTGGCCAACTGGGAGCGCGCGGAGTTGATTGCTGCCTCAACCACCTACTCTTTTTCCGACCTGCTGAAAGTCAAGAAAGTTCGTGACCTGTGCGCCATGAGAGTGCGGCCCGCAGTGATACGGCAATCGCTCGAGGCCATGCAGAAGCAGGCGTCGGGCATGGGAAATCCTTTGCTCGAGGCTGGAGCTTCGTCCACTAACAAGCATCGCGTCGCCTTCCGCCATGAAGGCAGGTTGCTCGAACCGATCGCGGGACAGTTCGTGATGGACTTTGCAACTCGGGAAAAAGTTGTAACCAGCACGCCGATTCCCACGCCGGATTCCACTCCGCAGGAGAACGATGCCGCCGTCTGGTTCGCCCGCGGGATCGCATTGGAAGAGGATCCGACGACCCAGACTGAGGCGTTGGCGGCCTATCTGAAAGTGCTAGAGTTCGAGTCCGGCCACGCCGCCGCGCACATCAATCTCGGAACGCTTTACTACAACCGGCAGGATTTCTCGCTTGCGGAGAAGCACTACCGCGCTGCCCTGCAGGCCGACCCTCGCTACGCGCTGGCCTATTTCGACCTGGGCAACGTTCTCGACGAGACGGGACGGGTACAAGAAGCCATCCAGACCTACAAGATGGCGATCCAGCTAGCTCCAACTTACGCCGACGCGCACTACAACCTCGCGCTCGCCTACGAAAAAACCCGCGAGCCGCGCAAGGCGCTGAAACACTGGCAGGCATACATCAAGCTCGACACCACGGGCCCTTGGTCCGTGCACGCGCGCAATCAGATTCAACGCATTCTGCAGGCGGACACTTTGAAGCTAGTGCATTCGCGGCGCAGCTGAGCGTTTCGCCCCTCCCGACCACTCTAACGGTGCTAGAATCCAAGGTCTGCTATTCCTCCATTTGAAGGTATTCGTATGCCTGAGACCACGCTGCAATCTGCTCTCCCCACGCCTCTGACCACGCTCACTGAGGACGAAATCCTCTTTCGAGATAACATCCGCCAGTTTGCCGACGAGAGACTTCGTCCGCTGGTGAAGGAGATGGACGAGAAAGGCATCTTCGACAAGGGTCTGATCCACGAATTCTTCCAGCTCGGACTGATGGGGATCGAAATCCCGGAGCAATTCGGTGGAGGCGGCGCCAAATTCTTTGAAGCAATCCTGGCTGTAGAGGAACTGTCGCGCGTCGACGCATCGGCCGGCGTGGTGGTCGACGTACAAAACACGCTGGTCAACAATGCCCTGCTGCGATGGGGTAATGCTGAGCAGAAGAAGCGCTATCTGCCGAAGATGGCGGCCGACACGGTCGGCGCCTATGCCTTGAGCGAGGCTGGATCGGGCTCTGACGCGTTTGCCCTGCAGACCCGCGCCGAACTCAAGGGTAGTGATTATGTTCTTAATGGGCGCAAGCTGTGGATCACTAACAGCAAAGAAGCCGGCTTGTTCGTGCTGTTCGCGACCATCGACCCCGCCGCGGGATACAAAGGCATCACAGCGTTCTTAGTAGAAAAAGACTTCCCTGGATTTAGCGTGGGCAAGAAAGAAGACAAGCTGGGAATTCGCGCTTCGTCGACCTGCGAACTGATTCTTGAGGACTGCCACGTGCCCAAAGGAAACGTGCTCGGCGAAACCGGCAAAGGCTACAAGATCGCGATCGAAACCCTCAACGAAGGCCGCATCGGCATTGGCGCGCAGATGATTGGTCTGGCGCGCGGGGCCTGGGAATTCGCCGCGAAGTACACCCTGGAGCGGAAGCAATTTGGCAAGGCCATTGGGGAGTTTCAGGGCATCCAGTTCCAGATTGCGCAAATGGCCACCGAGATTGAAGCCGCGCGTCTGATGGTCTATAACGCGGCCCGCATGAAGGATGCCGGCGTGAACTTTGTGAAGGAAGCGGCGATGACCAAGCTCTTCGCCTCGCAAGTGGCCGAGCGCGTGACCTCGCTGGCTATTGAAATCTACGGCGGCTACGGGTTTACCAAAGATTATCCTGTTGAGAAATACTGGCGCGACGCCAAGATCGGCAAGATCTACGAAGGCACGTCCAACATGCAGCTGGCCACCATCGCCAAACTTTTGCTGGCTGGGAAATAAGGGCAGCACCTGGGCTCACCGCGGAGCCTGTCTGGCCCGAAACCCAGCATCTGGCGGTCGTTTCAGAGGCCAACGCTTCTTTGAGCAACGGCTACCCTGCTCATTATATGCATCGAATTGCACTTCGCACGCGGAACATCTACCGGGGAAACCAGTCTAAACCAAGTGGATTCAACCTCTTCCGGCCGTTCGCTCTATTGGCTGACAAGCTGCAATCTCCTCTATGCCTGCCTCTGTGAGGCCAGGCCGGGGTGCTACTTGACTACTTTGTTCGGTTCCACAGCGGTGATGCCGATCACAGTTCCGAACGCGGTTCCAAAAAAGAAACGAACCCTTGTGCCGTTGCTCACAGTGGTCTTCCTTCTTTCCTACGGTCTGATGACCATGCTTATCGTCGAACAAGGCTCGGTCATTCAATCGCAGCGCAATCTTATCAAGATCTTGATGACCGACAGCGCGGAACTGTGGACGATGAAAGGAAAGGCCGTCGTCGATCAGCAAACGGCCCGGACGAAAGCGCAGGGCCACGCGCTGGCTCCCTCGGCTCAAACTCCGTCAAGCCGTACTCCGTCAACCCAGACTCCGTCGACCCAGGCTCCGTCGACCCAGGCAGCACCGCAGCTCCGTGCCCAAGGCCATACCGGCAGAATCGGGAAGGCCCAGCCCCAGCATCCGCCCGTACCTGCTGCGGATTTGATAGATCAGCGTCGCGCTTTGCGAACGATTTAGTGCCCAGGTAAGCAGTAAGCGTCCTCGGACGCCTTTTGAAAAAATTCGAGACCGATGAAGGTTCTGACCCTAGCCTTGATGTTCAGTCTGACGGTTGCCAATCCAACACCGCCCGTGCGCCGCCCAGCGGGCCATCTGGAGCAGCATTCCAAGGGTGGACGCTGGTATTTTGCCGCCAACGGCCACGCGGTGTACTGCTATGGACCGGTGATGACCCTGCCTCAGGCGAATGGCGACCTGCAAAAAGTCGCCACCTTCTGCCGTGACGGCCAAACTGTCGTGCCGCTGAAGGACTAACTTTTTCTCCGCAAACCGCTTCGATGCGGAGCACACCGAGACCGCCGAGAAAACCAGCCCGGCGGTCTCTTTGTTTGCGCCGGTGGTTGTCACTCTCAGGACAATCCTCAGTGCGCCTAGTAAACTGATGTTTCATGCCGGAACTCCCTGAAGTTGAAACCATCGCCCGCGGACTGGCCAGCCGGGTTTCGGGCGACGTAATAGAATCGATCTGGCTCGGCCAGAAGCCGGAGCCGCTGAAGTCCCCGGCGCGGGAAATCGCTGCGGCGCTCGAGCACAGCCGCATCTCGACCGTGCGACGCATGGGTAAGCATATCGTCTTCGATCTCGAACACAATAGTGCACGTCCAAAAAAAGGCGGCTCCCCTCAAACCCAGTGGATCGTCCACCTGGGCATGACCGGACGCCTGCAGGTCTGCGAGCCACAGGCGGAGATTCTCAAGCACACGCACGCGATTCTGAAGCTCAAGTCAGGCAGGGAACTGCGCTTTGTCGATCCCCGCCGCTTTGGACGCCTGAGCGTTGCCCGCCCCGGCGGCTTCGAGGCGGGCGGCATTGAGCCGCTGGAAGCCGATCTCGATAGCTTCCTCCGCTTGTTTCGTGGCCGCAAGACGCCCATCAAGAGCGCGTTGCTGAACCAGAAACTGCTGCGCGGCGTGGGCAACATTTATGCCGATGAATCTCTGTTCCGCGCTGGAATTCGCCCCCGCCGCCGCGCCTCCACGATCACGCGGGACCAGATGGCCAAGCTGCTCGAGTCAGTGAAAGAGGTTCTCCGGGAGGCGATTGCCTTGGGCGGCTCGTCCATCTCCGATTATGTCGACTCCGACGGCCAAGAAGGCTTCTTCCAATTGCAGCATCGCGTCTACGGCCGCGAAGGCGAGTCCTGCCTGGTTTGCAAGACGCCCATCAAGCGTGTAGTGATTGCCGGTCGCAGCAGCCACTACTGCCCGAAATGCCAGAGGTGATGAGGCGATCGACCATTGTTGATCGATGATTGTTGATTGTCTTCCCGTCTTTCTCGAGGTGCCCAATCGTCAATCAACGATCATCAATCAACGATCATCAATCAAGAATGAGCGCTCTGCGCCGCAGTTCTGATAATCTTCTCCTCCATGCCTGATTTCTCCATCGGAGTCGACCTGGGCGGTACCAACCTGCGTATCGCCGCCGTCAGCGCCCCCGGAGAGATGCTCGAAAAGGTGACGCTCGGCACCAAACTCGCTCTGGGCCGCGACCACATCATCGACGAAATGTGCAGCGCCATTCAACGTCTATCCGGCAAGTACAAAGCGACAGGAGCGTTCCTCGGCGCTGGCATCGGCGTTCCCGGCCTCATCGACTTGCAAACCGGGATGATGCGAAAGGCGGTCAATCTTCCAGGCTGGGAAAACTATCCGGCACGCGCCGAAATCGAGCGCCGTCTGAGCGCCCGTGTGGTCCTCGAGAACGACGCGCGCGTTGCCGCTCTCGGCGAGCAGTGGCTGGGTGTAGCGCGTGGCGTCCCGAACATGGCCATGCTCACGTTGGGTACCGGAATCGGCGGCGGCATCGTGCTCGGGGAAAAAATCTGGCACGGCATGAATGGCATGGCGGGCGAGTTTGGGCACGTCACCGTCGAGCCGGAGGGCTATCCCTGCGCCTGCGGCAATCGGGGATGTTCCGAACGGTATGCTTCAGCCAGCGCCCTCCTACGCATGGCTCGCGAGGCAGTTGCCAGCGGTCAGGCGCCATCGCTGGCGGGGGCCGCATCGGCGGATGCGGAGTTCGGTGCGAAGTCGATCTACAGCCTCGCGATCCAGGGAGATGAAGCAGCCCGCCGCATCTTCCGGACTTTCGGACGCTACCTTGGCATACTTCTCGCCGACCTGGTCAACGTTTTGAATCTTGAGATGTACGTCATCGGCGGAGGAGCGTCGAGTGCGTGGGATGCTTTCGCCCCCACAATGTTCGAAGAGCTGCGCCAGCGCTCGATAGTCTACGCGGCAACTGCCCCAACCGATCCGTTGAGGGATTCCTCAAGAAAAGAAGAAGGTGCTTCAGCACAAACGGCGAGCCGTAGCGGGCAAGAAACCGTCATCACACGCGCCGTGTTGGGAAGCGATGCGGGGTTGTATGGAGCCGCGCGCGTGGCGGTGACGGCAGTTTAGGATCATCGCGAGAACCACTGCACGAACGATTTCATTCGTTACCACTCAACACCTTTCGCCGGTTCGTTGTCGCATCGAGCCGGCGCGCCGCTTGCAGGAAAACCTGGTTCTGTTCCGGTGTTCCAATCGTCACGCGAATACAATTTGGCGCTCCCCAATGCCCAAGCGGACGCACCGCCACTCCTTCATCTTGCAAACGATTGGCGATGGGTGCGGCCTCTTCGCCAAGATCGCAGAACAGAAAATTTGCTGTGGTCGGTACCACCCGATAGCCCAGCGCCGACAGTCCCTGACCGAGCACTCGTGACTGCTGGGCGTTGTTCTCCACTACGCGCTGAATGTGGAGGTAGTCGTCGAGCGCCGCCGCCGCGGCTGCCTGCGCCACTGACGACACCGAAAACGTATTGCGCATGCGTGCGCAATAACCTAGCAATTCTGCAGGGCCCAAACCATAGCCCACGCGCAGTCCGGCAAGTCCGTGAGCTTTTGAAAAGGTTCGCAGCACCACCGCGCTCGCTCCCTGGCGAACATAGTCGAGCGAATTTGAATACTTAATCTTCCTAAGCACCGCGAAATGCAGCGCGAATTCGTAGTAAGCCTCATCCAGAACCGCGACTACATGCCCGGGAAGCCGCGCGAGAAATTGCTCCACGGCATCTGCCTCGACCATCGTCCCCGTAGGATTGTTGGGGTTCGCCAGGAACACGATGCGCGTATTTGAATCGATCGCGGCGAGAATTGCCTCCAGATCTAAGCTGTCGTCGCACATGGGCGTTTCGACCAGACGCCCACCCGCCGCCTGCACCGCCATCGAATAAACAATGAATGAGCGTTCGCTGGTCACCGCGTTCAGCCCGGGCGCGAGCAGAGTTTGGCAGAGCAGGCTCAACAACCCGGTCGAGCCTGCGGTCACCAGCACCTGCTCCGGCGGCAGCCCGTGGTGCATGGCCAGTTTCAAGCGCAGTGGGCTGCAATCGTCATCGGGATACGAGTTCGCTGTGGCTAGTGCGTTCCTCATGGCACCGAGCGCGCGCGCCGAGGGTCCAAAAGGATTTTCGTTGGAATCGAGTCTGATCAGCTTCGACCGGCGCTCCAGCGCCGCCGGCGTCGAACTGGGGAGGGTGGCTGCTCCCATGTTGCGGGCCGGCTTGGAGACGATATCAAAAAAACGGCTCATGCTTCGCCGCTCATCATGACACGGAAGTCTTTGCCCCCGCTACGGGTTTGTTGCAGATGGTGCGCAGGCGGTCGACTTCCTGCAAGGTCAAAGCGCGGAATTGCCCAGGCGGAACGTCGAGGGTGAGCGGCCCGTAGCGGACGCGCTTAATCTTCTCCACGTGATGTCCGACCTTTTCGAACATGCGCCGAATCTCCCGATTGCGGCCTTCAATCAAAGTGATTTCGTACCACGGATTCGTGGCTTCCTTAATCAGGCGAATCGCCGCGGGCGCGGTCCGTACGCGTCGGCCATCTTCAGTGGCAATCGAAACTCCTCCACGTAATTTCTCCAGCGCTTCGTTGCTCGGAGTACCCGCAACCTTCACGACGTAGGTCTTCGGCACCTGCGACGCGGCTTTCATCAACTTGTTCGCCAGCGCGCCGTCGTTGGTTAAGAGCAGCAGGCCCTCGCTCGCGTAATCCAGCCTTCCCACCGGATACACGCGCTTTTTCACGCCGCGAATCAGCTGCATCACCGTCGGCCGGTTTTCTGGATCGCTTACGGTAGTGACATACCCTTTGGGTTTATTCAGCAGCAAATAGATATGCTGTTGCGCACCCTGCAGCAACTTGCCATCGACCCGAATGTGATCGGTCTCCGGGTCCGCTTTGCTTCCCAGTTCCGTCACTACCGTTCCATTCACTTTCACGTGGCCGGCGCTGATGAGTTCCTCGGCCTTGCGCCGGGACGCAATGCCAGCGGCAGCAATAATTTTTTGCAGGCGTTCAGCAGGCATGTATGAGGGACTATTCTTTCTGAGCGGCGGACTCCGCGATCTCTTCCGCAGGAGGAGAATCCGTGTCTTGCGCTGGCGCCGCGTCTTCCGCCGAAATCAACTCTCCCTGAAATGATTCCGCCACCAGCTTCTCGAATTCTTCCATGCTCGGCAGTTCGTTGACGTCCTTCAATCCGAAGCGCATCAAAAATTCTTTGGTTGTCTTGTACAGAATGGGACGCCCAATCACTTGCTTGCGGCCCGCCGTGGTGATCAGTTTGCGGTCCAGCAGGGTAGCAATCACGCCGCCTGAATCGACGCCGCGAATTTCGTTGATCTCCGGCACGGTAGCTGGCTGCTTATAAGCGATCACAGCCAGTGTTTCCAGCGCCGGCAGTGACAGCCGCACTGGCGGCTTCAAGCTTTTGGCGAAGCTGCGCACCATTTCGTGCTGCTCGGGCTTAGTCGACATGCGATAGCCGCCGGCTACCTGCCGAATCTCGATGCCGTGTCCGGAACCGCCGTAGTCGGCAACCAGTTCTTCCAGTGCCGCCCGCACCCGCGACTTTACCTCAGCATCGTCCGCCGCGCCTCCGGCAATCGTCGATTCTCTGACTAGCTGCACCATCTGCTCGACAGTGATCGGCGTCTCCGCCGCATAAATGATGGCTTCGAGTTGAGGTCTTAAACCCATAGTGGCCAGTGGTCAGTGGCTAGTGGGCAGTAAACCGGCGGCTTTGACTGGCCACTGATCACTGGACACTTACCACTGTCCTTCTACCTCCAATCATCGCGCACTGCCGCCTGCTCGTTCATGATTGCGTCGAACCCAACATGTTTGCGCACTGCAATCTCACCGAACATCTGGTCCTGACGCACCTGAATCGCCTGCAGCCGCACCATCTCGAGCAACGCCAGAAACATACATACCAGCGCCTGCCGCGATGGCACGCGCATCAGAAGGTGCTTCAGCCGGATGGGCCTCGATTCCAGCTCCAGCCGCCGCCGCAGATAGTCAATCATCTGGCCCACTGTGACCGTTTCCTCGTCTACGTTGATGACCGGCCGGGTGCGCACTCGCTCGAGGATTTGCTGGAAGGTCTTGACCAGATCGATCACGTCCGCAGCCATCTCCGGCTCGGTGCCCTCTGCATCGACGAAATCTTTCAGCGACGGATTGCTGAGCACCGCATCTTCGATCTGCTGCTTTTGCAGAAGCATCTGCGCCGCCGACTTGAACTTTTCGTGCTCCAGCAGCCGGTTCACCAGTTCGGTGCGCGGATCTTCCAGCTCTTCTGCTTTTGCCGACGGATCCCGCGGCAGCAACATCTTCGACTTGATGTGAATCAGCACCGCGGCCATGTAAATAAAGTCGGCCGCGACATTCACATCCAGCTCGCGAATCTTCTCCACATAAGCCAGATACTGCGCCGTAATGCGGGCGATCGGTATGTCGTAGATGTCGATGTCCTGCTTGCGAATCAGATCAAGCAGCAAATCCAGCGGGCCTTCGTAAACGTCGGTCACCGAGACCGCAAAAGGAGAATCGCTTTCTTCCTTATTCGCCGCTCGTGAATCTGATTGCTTAATCGAC
>Ga0210390_10002003_pt1 | contig 18564 bp, 17 predicted proteins | sample IncBWH11OmetaG_FD_161050 | JGI IMG/M metagenome (GOLD analysis project Ga0210390, IMG submission 161050) | Forest soil microbial communities from Barre Woods Harvard Forest LTER site, Petersham, Massachusetts, United States - Inc-BW-H-11-O ... | reverse complement strand
TCCACCACCGCCAGTTGCCGCAATACCGCAAAAATATTCTCAGTGGCCGCGGCCATGGGAACAGTGGCCGACGCGCTGCGAAATTCCATCAGCGCGCCGCCTTCGTGAAAGCTCCACGCGATTGCCGCGCACAATTCCACGGTTCGTTCGAACAGGTCCTTTTCGTCGGCACTGGCGCCCGTCCGCGCCGCTTCGCTATGTGGATCGAGCACCAGCACCACACGCGTATCATCCTCGCGCGCAAATTCCCGCACCATCAGCGAGCCCAGGCGCGCCGAAGCTTTCCAGTGGACATGCCGCGCGCTGTCGTTCGGCAAGTAGTCGCGTAACGCGTACAAATCCTGCCCGCGCCCTTTCGCCAGGCTCTCGATCGCACCCTGAATGCCCGGTAGCACTTCCAGAAATTCGGGAGTAGCGTCCACGGATGGATACACCAGCGCCTCGGAAACGCTGTCCAATCGGCGCGCTTTTTGCAGAAATCCAAAGGGGAAACGCGTGACGATCCGGAATGCCTCTTGCCGGTATAGCCCGCGCCGCGCAAATCGCAACGGCACAATCTGCTTCACGGTCGCGCGTCTCGGAACATACGGAAAATAAACCGGTGTCGCCAGCAGCACAGCCGCCGGCGCATCTTTTTTCTTCGTTCCTTCCACTCGCAAGGAAAAGGACGGCAGCGTCTCTTTTTCATTCCGCAGCTCCACCACGCCGCGCACCGTTTGGCGCGCAAAAATGTGTTCTGGCAGCTCCAGGTTCAATTCCACGCCAACCAGCGTGATCGACGACAGTATCCCGGACATCAGAATGCTCGCAATCAGGCAAGCAAGAATCAGGAACAACAAATTGTTGCCGGTATTGATGGCCGCCAGCGCCACTAACACGATTCCGCCAATATAAATCCAGCCCTCAAGCGGAAGCCGGTATTCCATCCGGTAGCTGATCCAGCGCAGTGGTGTGCGCTTTGCCAGCACCGGCACCAATGTGATCCCAACCCATCCCGCCACCAACAGCGCGGACATGGCAGTCGCGCTGGCCAGCGCCAGATTGCCAATGCGCGCTGCGGCTCCCGAATACAGCGCCAGCACAAATGCCACGGCAAGCGCGGCCATCGAAAGAAAAAATGCGCGCACTCCCGGCCGGTCGGTTTTTTCCCAGATGTTCGCGAGCGATGTGCGCAGGTTCACAGGGGTACGCGGACGGAATCGACAATCTCGCGGAGCACCGTTTCCGTGGTCTCCGACTTTTTCTGCAACGAAGCTTGACGCGTGCTGGCCACAACGCGATGCGAAAACACCGCCACCGCCAGCTGCTTGAAGTCGTCGGGCAAGCAATATTCCCGGCCTTCCAGAAACGCCCGTGCTTGCGCGGCGCGTTGCAGCATCAGTGTCCCGCGCGGGCTTACGCCCAATGCCAGCTGGTCCGATTTGCGTGTGCGATTCACAATTTCCAGTGCGTAATCGTGCAAGCTGCTATCCACCTTCACGCGCGTCACCGATTCCTGCATCACTAGCACATCGGAAACATCCGCGATCGGCTCCAGGTCCACGATCGGATGGTCCGTTGTCCGGCTGCGCAGAATCTGCCGTTCCGTCTCATGCGACGGATAACCCATCTTGATGCGCATCAGAAAACGATCCAGCTGCGATTCCGGCAAGGGATACGTGCCGTGATGTTCCACAGGATTCTGCGTAGCAATCACCAGGAACGGTTGCGGCAATGGCAGCGTGCGCCCATCCACGGTTACCTGCGCTTCATTCATTGCTTCCAGAAGCGCCGACTGTGTGCGCGGAGTGGTGCGGTTGATCTCATCCGCCAGAACCACGTTTGCGAAAATCGGGCCAGAGCGAAACTCAAAATCACGGGATTCCGGGTTGTACACGCTCACGCCAAGCACGTCGCTTGGCAATAAATCCGAAGTAAATTGGATGCGCTGAAATGTGCAATGAAACGACTTGGCCAACGCCTGCGCCAGTGTGGTTTTGCCCACACCCGGAACGTCTTCGATCAACAGATGCCCTCGCGCCAAAAGCGTGATCAACGCCAGCTGAATGACGTCTTCCTTCCCAAAAATCTCGCGCGCGATCGATCTTTGCAGCTGTGTGACCACTTGAGAAGTGACAGTCGGCATCGGTTGAAAACCCTTAGTCTTCCTGTTACAAATAGATGAAGGGTGTTGCTCCCGCGTTTCGCGCTAATCGCAACATCCCACCCGTTTCAGACGGGCGATTAGCTCAGCGGTTAGAGCGCTCGCCTCACACGCGAGAGGTCAAAGGTTCAAATCCTTTATCGCCCACCATTCCTTTGAATTCTCCCACATACTTCCGCTCAACTGTGCTACGATCCTGCGGCTTTTGTGACCTTTTTGCTATTTGGTCGCTGGGGCAGGCCTCTTGTATAGTGGCCGCATGCAGACATTTCTGCGCGGGATCGAGTTCTTAAGTCTCGGCCTGTGGCTCGGCGGAGACGTGTTTTTGAGTTTCGTAGTGGCTCCAGGCGCGTTTTCCATTCTTGGCAACCGCGATGCCGCCGGCATGATGGTCGGCTATTCTCTTACACGTCTTCATTTTGCGGGCATTTTCCTAAGCCTGCTGTTCCTGGTGGCTCGGCTTGTGCGCACCCGCGATTTCGCCAGTTTCACAAACGTCGCTGCCCTTTGCGTGGTCCTCATGGTTATCTTGACTGCGGCATCCCAGTTCACCGTCAGCAACCGCATGGAGCGCCTGAAAAAACAAATGGTCTCCGTCCAAAACACCCCCGACGACGATCCGCGCCGCGTCGAGTTCAACCGCCTGCACCACATCTCCGTAGCCTACGAAGGCGCCGTCCTCCTCCTAGGTTTCGCCGGATTTTTCTTGCTCGTCAGGGAAACGCTCGCGAGGGTTTAGACTCAACTGCCATTGCGCTTCTGGCTCGTCTTACCTTTCTTGCGACGCGGTTTTCGCGCACGGATTTTGTTTGTGAAGGCGTAACCCGCTTTTTCGAATGCGCGCCACATGTACCAGCTTGCCACTGTCCGGTACGGCCGCCAGCGCTCGCCAAATTTCAATAATTCTTTCGGCGTCGGCATGTGCTTCTTGCCATACGCAACGGACCAACCTTTTTTCACGCCCAGGTCGTGAATGGGCAACACATCCGGGCGACCCAACCGGAAAATCAGGAACATTTCCACGGTCCACGCGCCGATTCCTCGCACAGACACCAGCCGCTCAACCAATTCTTCGTCGGAAAGTTCCAACGCTTCGTCGTGGGTCGGCACAACTCCTGCCAGCGCCTTCTTCGCCAAATCTTTCATCGACGCGGCCTTCGCGCCAGACAAGCCCGCCTTGCGCAGTTTCGCCGTCGGGATCTTCAGCATCTTCTCAGGCGTGGGCGGCCGTCCATTTTCTCCCAGCGCCTTGATCCGCCCATAGATCGTCGCCGCCGCTTTGCCGGAAATGGACTGATACGCGATGGCTTCCAGAAGCACTTCGTAGGGCGATTGTCCTGCTTCCACATCGATCTGGAACGCTGCGGTGTCCGCCGCCAGCCGTTTCAGCTGTTCGTCGCGCTCACACAAATGGCGCAGCGCTTCTTTAAGATCAAAAGCCAGCTTCATGGGTGGAATGTGTACCGTCATCGATGGCCGATGCCCAGCGGCGAATAAAGATAATACACGTCAGTCGTTTTGGTAAGCGGCAAAACGGCCCGGCTGTCCGGCGCGAACGGCACAGCGAACCGATATGCTAAAATTGTAGGATTGCTTGATCGAAATTAGCGCACTGTCACCGGTGGTTCTCTTCCTGAACCAATCTCCTGACAACGCATCGCCAGTTAAGGATCTCTAGATTCATGCAAACAGGCATTATTGGATTGCCCCAGGTAGGAAAAACCACTCTGTTCCGTATCTTGACCAAGGCGAATGTTGACGCCAAGGGAGCACAGACCGCGCACGTGGGCGTCGCAAAAGTTCCCGAGCCACGCCTTCTGGAGCTCGCAAAACTTTATAATCCCAAGAAAATCACCTACGCCTCCGTGCAGTACGTCGATCTTCCCGGCGTCCAAAAAGAGCGCATGCGAGAAAGCCTTGCCACCCTCCGCGATGTCGACGCCATCGCCCACGTCATCCGCGTTTTTGACGACCCCCGCGTGCCGCACTCTGAAGGCACAATCGATCCGCTCCGCGACGCCACCAACCTGGACCTCGAACTCATCCTCTCCGACCATGAGCAGATCACCAAGCGCCTGGAGCGCCTCGAAAAAGATTTGAAGAAAAAGAAGGATCCACAGTTCGAGCTCGAAAAAGTTGTTCTGGAAAAGTGCAAAGCCCACCTCGAAGCCGAAAAGCCTCTCCGAGAGCTCGAACTTACCCCCGAAGAGCGCAAGCCCATCGGCGGCTTTCTCTTTTTGTCCCAGCGTCCCATGTTGTACGTGCTGAATCTCGGCGACGACGAAGCTGCCGAGATGGACAAGGCCGTCGAGAAGCACAAACTGTCCGCGCTGCAAGGCCGTCCCAACACCGCGGTCGTCGCTGTCTGCGGACGCCTGGAAGCCGAACTCGCCGAGATGGACGAGAAAGAAGCCACTGAGCTTCTAGCCTCCTACGGTTTGAAGGAACCCGGCCTCAATCGCATGATCCGCGCGACCTACGATCTGATGGGCCTGTTCCCTTTCTTCACCGCGGGCGAGCCTGAAGTGCGCGCCTGGACCATTCGCAAGGGTTCCACAGCCGTCAAGGCGGCCGGCGAAATTCACAGTGACATCGAAAAAGGTTTCATCCGTGCGGAAGTCGTTCGCTGCCAGGATCTCCTCGCCGCCGGCAGCATCGCCGTCGCAAAAGAAAAAGCCCAGGTCCGTCTCGAAGGGAAAGATTACATCGTCCAGGAAGGTGATGTTATTCTCTTCCGCCACAGCGGATAAGAGAGTTCATAGTAATGAGTTCGAAGTTTTTAGTTCCGAATCCTGCGTCTTACGCAAAACCTTGGAAGAGTAACGAATGGCTTTCTTTTTCAGGATTACTTAAAACTTACTAGAACTGACCACTCTCTTCATGCCCCACGAACTTCTATTTCGAATCGCGCTCGCGGCTCTCCTTGGCCTGGTCGCCGCCGCTGGCAACGTTCTCGGCGGCTATTTCGTGGTTCGACGCGAATGGCCGCGCAAGTACCTGCAATATTTCCTCGCGTTGGGCGCGGGTTACATGCTCAGCGTGGCCTTCGTCGAGGTCATTCCAGAATCCGTTCACCTCGCCGGCGAAAACGCCTTGCTCTTCGTCCTGATCGGCTACTTCCTCATTCATCTTTTCGAACACACCATCGCGCCCCATTTTCACTTCGGCGAAGAAACGCACACCGAAGAGATGCACGGCCACCACGCGCGCCGCACGGTTCTCCTCGGCATGGCCATTCACACCTTCTTCGACGGCGTTGCCATCGCCGCAGGCTTCCTCGTCTCCACCTGGCTCGGCATGGTTATTTTCGTCGCCGTCTTCCTCCATAAATTGCCGGAAGGATTCACCATCGCTTCCGTTGTCCTCGCCAGCGGACAAGGCAAACGCAACGCCGTTCGTGCCGCCGGCCTTCTGGGCGCAGCCACGCTCGCTGGCGTGTTTCTCACTAGCCTTCTCCAGAGCCAGCTCAGATATGCCCTGCCGCTTTCTGGTGGCGTAACCGTCTACGTCGCGGCCACGGACCTGCTTCCCGAAGTCAACCGCGAGCCCAATTGGAGGGTGGCTTTCCTCGTTTTCGTCGGCGTGGCCAGCATGCTGATTCTAAAGCTTTTATTTAACGTCTGAGCGTTCCACAACACCCGGCTCGTACCTTCCTTGCGCCTGGCCCCCAAGCCGCAACTTTCTGAGAACAAATGTGTTTGCTACAGTGTGGGTGCTATGGCCAGGACCGACGTCCAACTAATGCTGGACGTGAAAGCTGGTGACGAAGCTTCTTTTGAGCTTCTATTGCACCGCTATCGCACTCCACTCGTCAACTTCCTGTTCCGCATGGTGCGCAACAGAGAGCAGGCGGAAGATCTCGCCCAAGATGTTTTCCTGCGCGTTTATCGCGCTCGCGAAGATTACGTACCGAGCGCCAAGTTCACCACTTGGCTCTTCCGGATCGCCACTAATCTGGCGCTCAACTCGGTCCGCGATAACCGCTACCAGAAGCTGGAGGTTTCCATCGATGCGCCGGTCACTATGGATGCTGAAGACGGCGACGAACGGCCGCTGGATATTCCGGAAAAACATCCGAATATCGAGCAGCATCTCGTCGAAGACGCGCGAAAGAATATGATTCGTCACGCCATCGATAAGCTGCCGGAAAAGCAGCGCGCCGCGGTCCTGCTCCATAAATATCAGGAGCTCGATTACGCGGAGATTGCCAAGATTCTCAGTTGCTCGGAAAGCGCGCTAAAATCGCTGCTCTTCCGCGCGTATGAGTCGCTTCGAGTGGAACTAGCCCCGCTTGTCGCGCAGCAAGTCAAGAACCATGGGTAGGGAAAGTAGGCCGTTATGAGTTGCGAAAAAATGGAAAACCGGATCCTCAGTTTCATCGATGGCCGGTTGAAGGAAAGCGAACGGCTGGATGTCGAAAAGCATCTGGCGGCATGTACAACGTGCCAACTGCGCGTGCAGGAATTCCGCGCCGTCTCCGGGCTCTTGGATGAGCTGCCGGTGATCGAACCCTCGCCCGCGTTCGATGCGCGTGTCCATGCGCTTGTAGCCGCGGAGCCGGTCAAGCAAAGCTGGTGGGCGTGGTTGCGGATTTCGCCGCGGGTGGCCTTTGCCGCTTCCGCACTTTTGGTTGCCGCTCTCTGGCTTGGTTTCTCTCAACGTCAGCACGCACCCGTGTTGCCTTGGGGAAATGACCCGCAAGTGGCCGATGAACAGATGATGGAGGATCTGCCGGTCCTGGAAGATCACGACGTTATCTCCAACTTTGAGCCATTGAAGGAACTGCCGGCGCCTGTGCAGGCTGACCAGGCTTCAGACACGCAGCAGCCGATGTAACGGTTGTAACGCCGGTCTACAGGCCGGAAGGGAACCAGGGAATCAGACGGAGATGCGCACGAGACTCAAATTCGGGGTGATCGTTCTGGGAGTGGCCACTTGTGCCGCCGTGCCCGGTCACGCGTCCGCGCAGAAAGCCCATCCCGATCGTCCCCCGCAAAGCCATCCGGCGCCCGCTCCTGCTCCCGTGCATCCGCAAAATCAGAATCACAATGCAGACCGGCCGCCCGCAAATCCCAATCATCCCCCGGCAAACCAGAATAACCGCGCCCCGCAATCGCATGTGGCGCCGCAGGCAAATTACAACAAGGCGTATCGGCCAAATGGCGGAGCAAATCTGAATCCGCGGCAGCAGCTTGGCGTGGGCTCCGCACGCCCGTGGGTCGATACTATGCGCGACCTGTCGCCGGGGCAGCGCGACCGCGTCCTCCAGAACAGCCGCGCCTTCCAGAATCTTTCGCCGGATAAACAGGCCAAGATTCGCCAGCAGTTCAGTCAGTGGGACCACATGACCCCGCAGCAACGCCAAGACTTGCGGTCGAAAGAGGCAATCTGGACCCACTTGACGCCCGAACAGCGCGACCACATCAAGAATGACGTGCTTCCTAAATGGCGCCAGATGCCTTGGGACCGCCAACAGGTCCTGAAGCAGAAACTCGGCGTGCTCCAGAACATGCCGGAATCCGCACGCAACCAGCGCCTCGACGATCCCAACTTTACCCGTGGCATGAGCGATGACGAAAAGTCCATGCTCCACGATCTAAGCCACACCCACATCGGCGCCCCAGACGCTCCCAACGAGTAAAACAGTATTTAGTTCAAGTTTTCAGTCACTCTCGTGCCACAGGCACTCCTGTCTGTGTTTTTCGGTTTCTCACATCCTTCAAAGCTCCTCGCGAATCCTCTCCGCCGCGACCTTTTAGCGCTAAAATCATCCAAGAAATGGTGAATCAGATTTTCGACTCGGCCACGCGGTTCCGGGCGCTGAAACATCGGAACTTTCAACTGTTTGCCATCGGACAACTGATCTCTCTGATCGGCACGTGGATGCAAAACACGGCGCAGCAGTGGCTCGTCTACAAATTGACTGGCTCCGCCGCGCTCCTCGGCTTGTTCGGATTTGCCAGTCAATTGCCCATGCTCGGCCTCGCCTGGATGGGTGGCTATGTCGGCGACCGCTACAACCGCCATCGCGGCGTCATCACTACGCAGACCATTTCCATGATTCTGGCGTTCCTGCTCGCCGGACTCACCTTGACGCACCTCATCAAAACTTGGCACCTGATCCTCATTGCGTTTCTGGTCGGTATCGTCAACGCCTTCGATGTGCCCATTCGCCAGGCTTTCTTCGTTCATATGGTCGGCAAAGACGATTTGCCCAATGCCATTGCGTTGAATTCCTCCATCTTCAACGGCGCGCGCGTCATTGGTCCCGCCATCGCCGGTTTCACGATTGTGCTGATCGGCGAAGGCGGGTGCTTTTTTCTCAACGCCCTCAGTTTCGTCGCCGTGCTTATTGCCTTGTTGGTGATGCGCATCCCGCGCACAGAGTCCCGATCGACGAGCGAATCACCAGTGCGCAGCTTCATCGAGGGTTTTCGCTTTGCTATGAGCGACACTCCTATCCGTTCCGCGTTGCTACTGCTGAGCGCTCTCAGCTTCTTCGGTCTGCAGTACTCCGTTTTCCTGCCCATCTATGCCAGCGACATTCTCCACGGCGGCGCAAAAACGCTGGGACTGCTTATGAGCGCCGCAGGTGTGGGTGCTGTGCTCGGCGCGTTGCAGTTCGCCGCTCGCACGGAGTACAAAGGCCTGGCGCGCTGGATCGGCGCCACTTGCACAGCTTGCGCCCTGGGATTGCTGGTATTCGCATTCGCGACGTCCTTCTGGCTCTGCGCGGTGGTGCTCTTCATCGTCGGCTTCGCCGCCACTTCCCAGATGGCGGCGACCAACACCATCATTCAGCAGCGTGTGCCAGACGAAATGCGCAGCCGCCTCATGGCCGTTTATGCCACCATGTTCATGGGGGTAATGCCGATCGGCGCTCTAATCGCCGGCGTCGTGGCCAAGCACCTAGGCGCGCCGTACACCCTGTTTATTTTCGGTGCAGCCGTCCTGATCGCCTGCGTGATTTTCTTCGCGCGAGTAGTAATGAAAGTAGAAACCGAGAAAACCGCCCCAGCCTTGACGTAAAACCAGTTTCATCCACGCCTGATTAGGGGTCGGAGCTTCAGCTCCGACAGAACAACCAAGAAGACCGGGCTTCAGCCCCTGAGGAAAGTCAAAACTCAATCGCCCTCTGATCATGCAAAAGCGCCAGATAATTCAATAAGTCCTGTGTGATCCGCTCTGGCTCCGCCTTGGAATAGAGTACATGGAGCTTTTCCGCAATCTGCTGCACCGTATGCTTGCCGTCGCAAAGATTCACGATCTCCAGGCTAGGGCCGCTTAGCCGAATCTCTCGTCCTTCCGCCAGCAGTTTCCGTGGCACTTGGCTTTTGTCGTTCAAGTGGACGCCAACGGCCAGCTTAGGCATTGCACTCAGTTCGGGTTTTTCCATCGTTGTCCCTACAAATTTAATATGCCTGTTCCCGGTCACTTAACGCAAGCCAGAGCCTGCCATCGTCCCAATACGGGAAACGCAACCGCCCCGCAATCGCGCCACAACCTGTTGTGAATCTCTTTTTGCTTGAGCACTGCCCGTCGTGGCGCGAAAAGCAAATTTTCCTTGACGTTAAAATCAACAAATTATCGACACCAAACGCGAATATTCCTTGACATGCGCCAGAAACAAGGTAGGCTGTGGTGAAAAGTGGGGCGAAGTGGTTGGCAGTGGAACAAAGTAGATCTTCCTAGGGGGCAGTGGTTCTAGTGGGCAAACTGATCCTCCAACGAGACGGGATTCATGAAACTCAGGGGAAATTCTCCGGCCAAAGTCGACGAGAAGGGTCGTCTGAAGATCCCCGCCTCCTTTTTAGGCGAATTAACCGAGTATGGCAACCAGTTTTACATCACCAGCCCGACCGGCGAGTCGGCACGCATTTACCCAATGAAGGTCTGGAGTGAAATCGAGGACCGGCTGGCGAAGTTGCCCAGCACAAACAAGTCGAAGCGCAAGCTGTTGATGAGAACGAGTTACTTCGGGCAAGTGGCGGAATTGGATGGGCAGGGAAGAGTTCTCTTGCCGTCGATTTTGCGAGAGAAGGCGCTGTTGAAGGGCGATGTGGCGGTCTTGGGCACCCTGGACTATCTGGAAGTGATGAACGACGCTCGAGCGGTGGATCAGATGGAGAAGGAACCGTACACCGACGAAGACGACAAGGTTTTGGGCGATTTGGGGATTTGACGAGTTTGGGGCTGCTGGCTGTTTTTAACGGGTATCGGGCGCGGATTGGGCGAGTCGGGCAGATAGGCAAACGGAATTGGGCGCATTACACACGCCGGTGATGTTGGAAGAGGTGTTGGAATGGCTGAACGTAAAACCGGACGGGATCTACGTAGACGCCACCCTCGGGGCAGCAGGCCATTCGGCAGCCATCGCCGCCCGATTGTCCTCGGGCCGGTTGATCAGCCTGGACCGGGACGCACTGGCGCTGCAGATCGCGCGGGAGCGGCTGAAGGAGTTCTCGAGCAAAGTGAGCTTCGTTCAAACGGCGTTCTCCAGGATTTCGGAGGCCGTGCGCGCGTTGGGGATAGCGACGGTGGACGGGGTCTTGGCCGACTTGGGAGTTTCGAGCATGCAGCTTGATCGCCCGGAGCGCGGCTTTTCGTTTCGGGAAGCGGGGCCGTTGGACATGAGAATGAGTAGCGGGGAAGCGGAGGAAGACACGCTGACCGCCGACGAAATTGTGAATCGCTGGCCGGAGAGAGAACTCGCCGACCTGCTCTACCGCGAAGCGGAAGAGCACGATTCCAGAAGGATCGCCAGGGCGATCGTGAAAGCGCGGCCCCTACGGGACACCGCGCACCTGGCAACGGTTGTGGCAGGTGCCCGGAAGCAATGGGGAAGGCAGAAACTGCATCCCGCGACAAAAACGTTTCTGGCGCTGCGGATAGCGGTGAATCGAGAGTTGGAGGAACTCGGGCAGTTTCTTTCCCGGACCCCTGCCACTTTAAATTCTGGCGGCCGTTGGGTGGTGCTCACGTACCACTCGCGCGAAGACCGCCCGGTGAAGCACGCGTTCCAGCAAGGCGAGCGCGACGGAATGCTGAAGGTGCTCACCAAACACGTTATTGTGCCCAGCGAAGACGAGCAGAGAGCGAACCCGAGATCGCGTAGCGCGAAACTCCGGTGCGCAGAGAAGGTGTGATCATGGCGACAGCGTATCAGTGGGGCGGACCAGGCAATGAAGAAATTCTTGCCGCTGGGCAAAGCAGGGAATCCAAGCCGTTGAAACCTAGACTTGTCTCCCGCGTTCGTCACGAACCGGCGTCGAGGAATCGCGGGAATCGCCAGCCGATCGTGGAATTTTACACCGTCAAGAAAATTGATAACTCACGCCTGGTGCGCCACGTCGAACCCGTCAAAATGCGCAATCTGTACAAAACTGTCGCCCTCGGCAGCATCATCGCCGCCTTTTGCATGCTGTATGTTTATCAGCACTTCCGCTGCATCGACCAGGGCTTCCAACTCGAAGATCTGAAATCCAAAACACAGCAGGCCCAAAAATTAAACAGCACGCTGAAGTTGGAAATTGCGTACCTGCGCGATCCTCATCGCATCGACGTGATTGCACGGCGCGAGTTAGGTTTGACGCAGCCCACCGCCAGCCAAGTTCGCGAATACGGGAATCCGGATGGTTCGGAAGTCGCGGCGGTCCAGTACGTACGGCCGAATCGCGTACCCTAAGCTCGCCTGACGATCCGCGAGCGCCGAATTAATACGAGTTCTGAAGCAACATCGTCATCCGCACGGAGCGCGAGCCGGAAGCCAGGAACCATGGAGCAAGAAAAAGTTCACGTTCGTTTGCTGATTCTTGCCGCCTTCGTACTCTTCTGGATGACCGCTGTTTTCGGTCGCGTCGCCTATCTGCAGTTATTTCTTCACAGCGATTACCTTACGCGTGCCGCACGGCAGCAGCGCCACACCATAGACATTTATCCCAAGCGCGGCGTCATCTACGACCGCAATATGCACCCCCTGGCGATGAGTGTCCCGGTGCAATCTGCGTTCGCCGTTCCCGCGGAAATCAAGGATCGCGCCATGGTGGCACGGTTGCTTTCCGTCCCGTTGGGCATGCCGGCGGAAGAGATTCGAGAGAAATTGGATTCGGGCAGTCCCTTTGTCTGGATCAAACGCAAGCTCACGCCCGCAACATCGGAAGAGGTGCAGTCCGCGAACCTCAAGGGCATTTACCTTCAGGAAGAAAATCAGCGCTATTACCCCAAACGGGAGTTGGGCGCGCACGTCCTGGGCTTTGTGGACGTCGATGAAAAGGGACTGGGCGGCATCGAACGCGAATACGACAACCTGATTCGCGGCAAAGACGAAAAGGTTGTGGTTATGGCCGACGCTCGCCAGCGCTGGTTTGATGGCGGAGAGGCGGAGCGCGACCGCGGCGTCAACGTTGTTCTTACGTTGGACGAAAAAATCCAGTACATCGCCGAGCGCGAATTGGTCGCGGCGATCGAAAAAACGCACGCCCCCGCAGGCACAGTTATCGTGCAGGATCCCAATAGCGGCGCCATCCTCGCCCTTGCGAATTGGCCGAAGTTCAATCCCAACGCCGCGTTCGACGTGTCTGGAGAAAGAAAAGAAGATCGCGCCATTAGCCAGATTTATGAGCCAGGCTCCACGTTCAAGCTGATCACGCTTGCGGCAGCTTTCGATCAAAACCTGATCCGTGCCGACGAAGTTTTCAACTGCGAGAACGGTGCGGTAACCGTTGCCGGGCACTTGATCCACGATCACAAGAAGTACGGCATGCTCACAGTCGCTGACATTCTGGCGAATTCCAGCGACGTGGGCGCGATCAAAATTGCGTTACGCCTGGGCTCACCAAAATTTTACGACTATATTCGCGCCTTTGGATTTGGTAACCGCACCGGTGTCGACCTGCCCGACGAAAGCCGTGGGTTGGTCAACCGCCTCGAGCACTGGGGCTCTTATTCCATCGCGTCTGTTTCCATGGGGCAGGAAGTGGGCGTCACGCCGCTGCAGATGATTACGGCGGTATCGGCAATCGCCAATGGTGGCCTGCTTTACAAACCGCATATTGTTGACGAAATGAAGCGCGGCGATGTGACCCTCTCCCTCGAAGGCCCTTCCGCTATCACCGATCCAAAACGCATCATCCGCCCGGAAACCGCCGCCACCCTGCGCCACTTAATGGAAGGCGTGGTTTTACATGGTACCGGCCCCAAAGCGCGGTTGGACGGCTGGTCCGTCGCTGGAAAAACTGGCACGGCGCAAAAAATTGATCCCAACACCGGAAGATATTCGCCAAAAAACGTAATCGCTTCTTTCACCGGGTTCGCACCCATCAATAATCCGTCGGTGACTATCCTGGTCTCCATCGACTCCCCCGGCGGCTATCCCCACGGCGGAGGAGAAGTAGCTGCGCCCGTCTTCAAAAGAATCGCGGAACAAATTCTGCCTTATCTGGATGTCCCGCAAGACATCCCCGTGAGCCCTCAGTTGATCCAGACCAGCTACCGGAAAAATAATAACAATGAGGCCGAAGACGGCTCGCTCGATGATTTGTCCGCCGTCGATTTCAACGCGCAACCCGAAGTCGTCGAAGAATCTGCTAAGCCCGAAACGGCGAAAATGAATCTGCCGAAATCCCCCGAAGTGTTGATGTCCGCCGACGAGGGCGGCGACATTGCGGTGCCGGATTTCTCGGGAAAGACGATGCGAGACGTAACCGAAGCCTGCATGCGTCTGGGACTCGACCCGGTTTTGATTGGCACGAATGTTGCAATTCAACAGACACCGGCGGCGGGAGCCAAAGTACGCCGGGGCGCTAAAGTGACCGTGGAATTCGGCGACACGCCGGCACATTCGCGCAAGTCAAAATAGGAAAAGGGCTTACAAACGCCGATGGCAACCGGAATCACTAGCAGTTCAGAGACGGAGAAGCGCGCGAGACAAACGGGAGAGGTTGAACGGGAACACACTGTGGCTGAGCGGGAACAGACCGGCGGAATCACCCTGCGGGCCTTGCTCGATGGCGTGTCCTTGCGTTCACAGTTGCCCCCCGACGAGCTTCAGATTCGTCAGGTCACGAATGATTCGCGAAAAGTCCGCACCGGAGCGTTGTTCGTGGCGATTCATGGCGTTGCCACCGACGGCAACCTCTTTGCCAAGGATGCCGTCGCTCGCGGCGCTGCCGCGATAATGAGCGAAGATCCGTCGCCGCAGGATTGGCCAAGCGAAATTCCCTGGATCCATGCGATCGAAGGCCGAAAGGCTCTTGCCACGGCTGCGGCTAATTTTTACAGTCATCCGGCGAACGCGCTGAAGTTGGTTGGCGTCACCGGAACCAACGGAAAAACCACTACCACTTCCTTGATCGATTCCATCGTGCGTGCGTCGGGGGCAAAAACTGGCTTGTTTGGCACTATCGCCTACCACACTCCTCTCGGCGAATGCCCCGCGCCGAACACCACGCCGGAATCTCTCGACCTCCAGAATTTTTTCGCGGAGATTCGCGACGCGGGCGGCACCTATGCCACCATGGAAGCAAGTTCCCACGCGCTCGCCATGGATCGCTTGTGGGGTTGCCATTTCGCCGTGGCAGTGTTCACAAATCTCACGCGCGACCATATCGATTATCACAAGACCTTCGAAAATTATTTCGCCGCAAAACGCATGCTCTTCGAAGGCACCGGCTCCGGCGCGCCCGACGTGTCGATCATCAACACCGATGACGAATGGGGAAAGAAGCTCGCGGGACTCGGGAAAAGGACCCTGACCTACGGACTGCAGAACGGCACGGATTTGAAAGCCCGGAAATTTCAATTAAGCTTTAAAGGATTGAACTTCACCGCGCAAACGCCCGCCGGCGCAATCCAGGTCGAATCGTCGCTCGTCGGCCGCATCAATGTGTACAACATCCTTGCCGCCATCGGCGCAGGAATCGGCTTGGAACTCTCGAACGAAGTGATCGAAGCCGGCATCCGCAATCTCCGCGCCGTGCCTGGTAGGTTTGAACGCGTGGATTTTGGCCAGCCCTTCCTCGTCATCGTCGACTACGCGCACACCGACGACGCGCTGGAGAATCTGATCCGCACCGCGCGCGAGCTCAATCCCAAGGGAAGAATTATCACCGCGTTCGGTTGCGGCGGATCGCGCGACCGCACCAAACGCCCCATCATGGGTGAACTCTCCGGGCGGCTCAGCGATCTCTCCATCCTCACCAGCGACAATCCTCGCCAGGAAGATCCGCTGAAAATCATCAGCGACATCGTCGTCGGCATGCAGAAGTCTGGCGGCAAATACATGATCGAACCGGACCGCGCCAAGGCCATCCATCTTGCCATCGAAGAAGCCCGCGCCGGAGACATCGTTTTGCTCGCGGGCAAGGGCCATGAGGACTACCAGATTTTTGCGGATCACACGATTCACTTTGACGATCGCGAAGTAGCGGGTACGGCGCTCAACGAACGCGGATACACGGAAGCGCCCAACGAACTCGCAGGGTTTGGCACGTAGCGCTCACGTTTCGTCTGTAAGAGAGGCGAGGGCTTGCGAGCCAGTGTAGTGACTCGCAGATAAAGGAGGAGCCCTCTACCGGTGAGAACGGACAGAGCAGTGCCGTTGTACGGACGAGGCCAATACCTCGGCCGAACCAATGAAAAAGCCAACCTTCTGAGGAAACTATGCGGTGGACGGTTGCACAAGTGGCTGATGCGGTGGCGGGCCAAAGCGGGCATGGACTTGACCCCATGGCCCGGCTGGCCGGTGTCTCGATTGATTCTCGCACGATACGTGCCGGAGAACTCTTCATCGCCATTCACGGTCCGAATCGCGACGGACACGACCACGTGGCCGCAGCTATGGGGAGCGGAGCGCTGGCGTGCGTGGTGGCGGGGCCGCTCGTCTCGCGCTATCCCGGATGGCTCCAGGACCGCTGCATCACCGTTCCGGACACGCTTGAGGCCCTGCACCGGCTGGCCCGCGCCGTACGAAAAGATTGGGGCAAAAAAGTCTGCGGCATCACTGGCTCGGTCGGTAAGACCACAACCAAAGAGATCGTGGCGGCACTGCTTGGTTCGCAGCTACGGGTGCTGAAGAGCGAAGGCAATTTCAACAATGAGTATGGGCTGCCGCTGACCCTGTTTCGCGTCGAAGAAACCGATGACGTGGCCGTGCTGGAAATGGGCATGTCCTTTCCCGGCGAACTTAAGCGCCTGGCAGCCATAGCCCTTCCCGACGTTGCCATTGAGACCAGGGTCAGCCCCGCCCACCTTCTGAACTTCACATCGGTGGACGACATTGCCCTGGCCAAGCGCGAACTTATCGAAGGCTTGCGCGGCAGCAGCTCTGTCGCCGTGCTGAATGCCGACGATCCGCGCGTCGCCGCGATGGCGGAGGTAGCGCCGGGCCGCGTCATTTTTTACGGCGTGGAGAAGCCCGCGGAATTTGCCGCGGAAGAAATCGAAGACCGGGGCGCGCTGGGGAGCTCATTCACATTGGTGCATCGAGGAAAACGGACGCGAATGGAATTGCCGTTGCCGGGTCGCCACGTAGTGTGGAACGCGCTTGCGGCCATTGCCGCGGCCAGCGTCTGGAATATCGGCGCGGTCGAAGCGCAGGCCGTGCTTCGCGGTTTGCACACGCCGGCCATGCGCGGTGAGCTGATTCGCTTCACAAATGGATTCGCATTGATCAATGATTCGTATAACTCGAGCCCGGCCGCGCTGCAGGCGATGATCAACCTGCTGAACGCCACTCCGGGTTACGCCCGGCACATCCTGGCTGCCGGCGAAATGCGCGAGCTCGGCCCCAGCTCCCAGAAATTGCATCGCGAAGCAGGCGAGCAAGCCGCGAAGTCCGGAAAGATCGATTTCGTCATCGGCGTCCAGGGCGATGCGGCGCAAATCGTCGAAGGTGCGGTCGCTTCCGGCCTCCGTCGTGAACAAACAAAATTTTTCGCGACACCCACGGAAGCCGCCGACTTTTTAGCCGATTTCGTCAAGTCCGACGACTTATTGCTCGTGAAAGGTTCGCGAAGCGTCAAGATGGAGAAGATCGTCGAAGCTCTGCTGGGCCGGTTCGCCCCCGTCGATGCGCCTTCGGTCTCCGGAGGGGGCCACTGACATGCTTTACTACCTCCTCTACCATGTCCTGCAAAAATATTTCAGCCCGCTGAACGTATTTCGCTACATCACCGTCCGCACCGTGTACGCCAGCCTCACCGCCATGTTTCTTGCGTTGGTATTTGGACCGTGGCTGATCCGCAAGCTGCGCGAGTTGCAGATCGGCCAATACATTCGCGAAGAAGGTCCGCAGGAGCACAAGAAAAAAGCCGGTACACCGACGATGGGCGGCGTGCTGATCGTAATTTCCACCGCTGTGCCCGTACTGATGTGGGCGGACCTGTCCAATCCTTACGTGATGCTGGCGCTCTTTGCCTTAATCGCCTTCGCCGTCATCGGCTTTGTGGACGACTACGCCAAGGTCGCCAAACGCCGCAATTTGGGCTTAACCGGCAAAAACAAAATCGTGCTGCAGATCGCGGTCAGTTCCTTTGTAGGTTTCGTTTTGCTGGTGCTGGCAACGCATAGCGCGTACTCCACGCAATTGATTTTTCCGTTCGTGAAAAGATTCCGCCCGGACCTGGTGATTCACAGCCTCTTGCATTCTGGGCATTTGTGGCCGCTTGCCTTCCTGCCATTCCTTTTGTTCGTCGCGCTCGTCATCACCGGCAGCTCCAACGCCGTGAATCTCACCGATGGTTTGGACGGGCTCGCGATTGGCTGCACCGTGATTGCGGCTGGCGCGCTCACGGTGCTGACCTATGTCAGCAGTAACTTCCGCTGGGCAACATACCTTGAGATTCAATACATCCCGCGCGTTGGCGAACTCACTGTGTTTTGCGGCGCGTTGGTGGGAGCATCACTCGGCTTTCTCTGGTACAACGCGCATCCCGCGGAAGTGTTCATGGGAGACGTGGGCTCTCTCTCCTTGGGCGGAACGCTTGGCACTATCGCTGTCATCATCAAGCAGGAAGTGCTTCTGGTCTTTGTCGGCGGAATTTTCGTGGTTGAAGCGCTTTCCGTGATCCTTCAGGTCGGCTCCTTCAAGCTGCGCGGCAAACGCATCTTTCGCATGGCGCCCATTCACCACCATTTTGAATTGTTGGGCTGGAGCGAGAGCAAAGTGATCGTCCGTTTTTGGATTGTAGCGCTGGTCTTTGCGCTGTTTGCGCTTACCACGTTGAAATTGCGATGAATTTTGCATATGGGAACGAACGTTAACGCGGATGCCGGGATCGATTGAGTTGCGGAAGATGCGCGTGCTGGCCGTGGGGCTGGCGCGGACAGGAGTGGCAACGGCTTTGTTTTGCGCAAAACACAACGCGATCGTGACCGCCACGGACACGCGACCGGAAAGCGAACTTGGCGACGTGCTTGTGAAG
>Ga0210390_10002002_pt1 | contig 18564 bp, 11 predicted proteins | sample IncBWH11OmetaG_FD_161050 | JGI IMG/M metagenome (GOLD analysis project Ga0210390, IMG submission 161050) | Forest soil microbial communities from Barre Woods Harvard Forest LTER site, Petersham, Massachusetts, United States - Inc-BW-H-11-O ... | reverse complement strand
AGTTTGCCGGACCAATACTCGAACTCGCTACCTACCTTTTCAATCGCTTTTTGTGGCGTCTCATGAACCCCATTCCTCTTGAGTTCCAATGATCCGCCTTCCTTTAATTGGGTCTTGCCGTCATCAGGCATGTCAGTGCCCCGGTCCTGGCCCAGGCTCTCGTCCTCTATCCTGTGCAGGGCGTCTCTGCCTTTCAACGCTGATTTCACGTACTTTCTTATATGCTCTCTGGAACTTGCCCTCGAACCGCGCTCCGGTTTTTCGTTTCGCAGCTTTCTTGGCGGCTATTTTCTTCCGAGTCTTCCTAGCGGAGATGTATTTACCCGCTTCCGTTGCGGACTCAGTAAATTCTCGGACCGCTCGCTGGATGGCGCCCTCAACGAATTTGTCGGTGAGAACGTTCCTAACTGATTTTTCGATGGCTTTTTTGACGGCGTTGATGTCTTTCTTGCTGACCTTCTTCTTTGCCATGCAGAAACCTCGCGATGTTTCCAGCGCCTTGGTCTTCAACGCACAATTGCAGAGCCAGTTGTCAATGTCCGGGTCCAGGCCCCTTTTTCAGCGGATCCTGCTTTGGTTCTTCCTCTTTTTTCTTGGCGGCCATGTCTGTGTCTCCTCCCAAACCTTAGAATGCTGATTTCACGCTTGCCCATTATAGGGCTTCGACTAATTCCGTCGGATTCCCGTCCATCTGCGTCTTCTCCCACCGCGCGGATGCGTGCAGCCCAGGAAAACCCCAACCCAAGCGAAAGGCTTGGACGGGACACCCTCGCGAGTAAAATAAACGGAGTAGTCCGGGCCAGCCCTCAGGCGGAGCTTGGACACACCACCCTCGAGAGCAAAACTAACGCAACAACCTTTAGCCATCCGCGGGAGAGATCAGAAGAACAGTTTTGCATCGCCCTGCAAGACTGCTTGAGCTTCAGTATTGCACTTCTTCATCCACTCCCATTTTAGACGCTGAAATTCCCAATGACCCAATTTTACCGGAGCCTCAGGGAATGTGAGGAGATCTGCTTGCTCGAAGCGCTCAGCGTATCCCTGGACGGGATCGAGGACAGCGATGATGGCAAAATCGTTGCCCGCGAATGCTGTGTCGTTCAATACCGCGTACAACTGCAGGATTCCGTAGAACTGTAGAATTGCGTACGACCTGTGTGTCTGACCGTTGCCCTTAACAAATGCAAAGTGCGAAAGGGGTGGTCGCAGTTTTTCCAACTCATCGTGCTTCGTCCAGTCCATGCGCACTCGACCGGTATTGTCCGCGGTGCCGAGGAGGAATTCCTTAGTTCCTTCGTCGATTAGCCCATCGCTAAAGCCCATGCGATCAGCCGCAGCGATGGCTATCTTGATCGCCAAACGACGCACCTCCGCACCGATATTGAGTCTAAATTCGAGCCTGGGCATATCGATGTCTTTGATAGTTTGAGGAATGAGCTTCAGCTTCTTTCCAATGGCCTCCTGGCCACGAATAAAACTCTTCGCGGCTTGCAAACCGGCGAAGGCGGCGCGCTTGATGGAACCCTTCTCATCACGTTCAATTGAGGGGCTAGATCGACTTAAGTTAAGGTCACTGTCGAAATCGTAGTCCACCCCGTCCCTCTTGACTGCGCGCCTCCAGACCGCGCGCCTTGGGGGACGCAGCCCTCCCTTGCGAAGCATGACGACCATCGGAGCGAAGTCGTTCGAGACCGGTCCCTCAAATGCGTGCCCAAACAGGTCGTTGCAAGGTTTGCACGCTCGGATTGTGGACTTGCCTCCCAAAAATTCAGGGAAAACGTGATCCTCGGAACTGCGTGGGCGAATGCGACAGTATGGGCAAGACTGGCTATTCGCGGACATGGCCCGAAAACGCTCCTATTACCAAAGCAATTATCTCCAACAAGTGCGAACTCGGAGTTCAGTCGTCATCCACGACGAAGACTTTCGCACCGTCCCTAGTCTTCCCGCTCTAAGGTCGGTGTAGCTGGCGCGGATTGATCAAACCTACACCTGCGTGCTTGTATCGGGCGTCGACTACTGTTAGCGTTCGAAGTTCCCATTCGAGCAGGCATTCATCCAAAATTAGTATTCTTGCGATACAGGCAGGGTTAAAGCGTGCGAGATAAACGGTCGGACCGCTTTCCGAGTTGACCGTGTCCTTAAAGCGGCTCAGCGCCCTCACACTTCTCCACTCCGCTTCAAAAGCGTACCGCATTCTCTTCCGAAAAAAAGCGCTTGCCCCATACTTGCCTAGAAACGACGAAATCGGTGCGTCACTGTATTCAACTTCTCCGACCAAACCAGGACTCTTCAGGAATGCGAACGTCGGGTGCCGAGTATCGAAGGCGACGACAAAGCCCTCGCCACTGCCGGCATACTGACTCCACATGCGCCGGCTGAGGCTATTCTCACAGAGGCAGAAAACGGCAAACTCCTCGGGGGCAGTTAGCCATTCTTGGGTTTGGCGGATCAATTTCTGCTCTCGCCCAGGAGTATTTAAGATATGCGCAATCACGGCCTCTTTGAGGGCTCGCGGACGTGGGGCAAGCACGGGGTCAATGTCCATAAACGCCCGCATCTCATCGGCGGTGCCAAAGTTTGCAACCTCGGGCCGCAAGTCCTGTTGATCGTCGAACACTTCGCGCTGGCTGAAACGGACCATGCAGTCCGTCAGGACGTGAAAACGCTCAGGCGGATAATATTTGTAGAGGACCGGAGGAAGCACCCTCTGCCATGGGTGGGCCCGGGGCACTGCACCAGGCAACGCCACAGCGCTGTCGTGGCGGAGCTGAAGGGGACTGATGGGAACGTTCATAACCATTGAAATGTCGCCAGTGGTTACCCGCTTACGCGAACAGAAACTCCTTAGTCCGCAACTCCTTGATCGTATCCCTCAGCTTCGCCGCCCTTTCAAACTCAAATCGCTTGGCCGCCTCGCGCATGTCGCTTTCCAGTTTGCGCACATACTCATCCAGGTCTTCCTGCGACTTGAATTCGGGGATGCCCTCGACCTCGCCGCCGGTTAGGTCGGTGTAGTCGGCCTCGATGATGCGGGCCAGCGACATGTCCAGCGGGCGCACGATGGACTCGGGCGTGATCCCGTTGGCTTCGTTGTAGGCTTCCTGGATGGCGCGCCGGCGGTCGGTTTCGCCCATGGCCTTCTTCATCGAGTCGGTCATGCGGTCGGCATAAAGGATGGCCCTCCCATTCAAATTGCGGGCGCAGCGGCCCATGGTCTGGATGAGCGCGCCGCTTGAACGCAGGAAGCCTTCTTTATCGGCGTCGAGAATTGCGACCAGAGAAACCTCGGGCAGGTCGAGTCCTTCGCGCAGCAGGTTGATTCCGATCAGCACGTCGAACTCACCCTTGCGCAGATCGCGCAGGATCTTCACCCGCTCCAGAGTCTCGATCTCGGAGTGCATGTAGCGGCACTTCACGCCCACTTCGCTGTAATACTCGGCCAGGTCTTCGGCCATGCGCTTGGTTAGCGTCGTGACCAGCACGCGCTCGCCGCGGGCGGTTCGTTCGCGGATTTCATGCAGCAGGTCGTCGATCTGTCCCTTGACCGGACGCACCTCGACGGGGGGATCGACCAGACCCGTGGGCCGGATGATTTGCTCGACCACCACTCCCGCCGACTTGGTCAACTCATATGGACCCGGAGTCGCCGAAACATAAATCATCTGCCCCATGCGATGTTCGAACTCTTCGAACGTAAGCGGACGGTTGTCCAACGCCGAAGGCAGCCGGAAGCCATACTCGACCAGCGTCTCCTTGCGCGACCGATCGCCGTGATACATGCCATGCAACTGCGGCACGGTTTGGTGCGACTCGTCGATGAACATCAGGTAATCGCGCGGAAAATAATCCAGCAAAGTGGGCGGAGGCTCGCCCGGAAGCCGACCGGTAAAGTGCCGCGAGTAATTTTCAATGCCATGGCAGTAGCCCATGGATTTGATCATTTCAAGATCAAACATCACCCGCTGATGCACGCGTTGCGCCTCGACCACGCGCCCCTGCTTCTCAAGCTCCGCTTCCCACCACTTCAACTCTTCTTTAATAGAATCGACAGCCCGCGAACGCGTCTCCGGCTTCATCACATAGTGCGTCTTCGGATAAATCGGCAGCCGCACGTACTTCTGCTTCACGGTTCCAAACAACGGATCAATCTGCGAGAGCGCCTCAACCTCATCCCCCCACAATTCGACGCGATAAGCCATGTCGTCATAAGTAGGAAAGATCTCGATCACATCCCCGCGCACCCGAAAAGTCCCGCGGCGAAAGTCTCCATCCGTGCGCTCATAAAGAATTTCGACCAGCTTGCGAGTAATGTCTTCGCGCTTGATCTTCTGCCCCTTCTCGAGAAAGAGCATCATCCCGTAATAAGCCTCAGGCGACCCCAACCCATAAATGCACGAGACCGAAGCCACAATCAGACAATCCCGCCGCTCAAAAAGCGACCGCGTAGCCGAAAGCCGCAGCTTGTCGAGCTCATCATTAATGGTCGCCTCCTTCTCAATATAAAGATCAGCCGCAGGCACATAAGCCTCCGGCTGGTAAAAATCATAGTATGAGACGAAGTACTCTACGGCGTTTTGGGGGAAGAAGTTTTTGAATTCGTGGTAGAGCTGGGCGGCCAGGGTTTTGTTGTGGGCCATCACGATCGTGGTGCGATTCAGTTGCTCGATTACTTTGGCGGCGGTGTAGGTTTTGCCGGAGCCGGTTACTCCCAGGAGAACCTGGTGCTGTTCGCGATCGAACAGGCCCCGGGTCAGGGATTCGATGGCTTTGGCTTGATCGCCTTTTGGTTTGTAGTCACTTACTAGTTTGAAGTCCATGGGGAAAAAGCTTCTAGCTTCTGGCTCCTAGCTTTTAGCTGGGACGCATCGTGGATTTATTTTGGCCGGCACTGCAGAAACGAATTTCGGCGAGTGGGCATCTTCCGATTATAACGTGGGGAACAAGCTGCAGGCACCGCAGGCAGAAAGAATCAACGCGGAGTTTCTTCAATCTGTTGAACTTACGGGAGCTTGAAGTTTACTGTGATCTGGGTTTGAATTTCGACGGGTTGATCGCCGAGGTAGTAGGGTTTGTATTTCCATTGCTTGACGGCATCGATGGCGGCGCGCGATAGGACCGCATCGCCACTGATCAGCTTAACGGTTCGGATGCTGCCGTCCTTGCCGATGTTGGCGAGCAGTTCGACCGAGCCCTGGATGCGCATTTGCTTAGCGAGCGGAGGATACACGGGGTCAACGCTTTTGATCAGCAGTCCTTGCGACACTCCTTGCGATACCTTTACCTGCTGGGCGTGCTGGGGCAGATTCACAGCGGCCGTGCTCATCATTCCGGAGATGGCCTGATCGTTTGCTTGATCGGAAGCCAGGGATCCGGGCGCGGGCGGTTGGGCTGGTTCCTCTGGCGCGGGGGTGGCCTTAGGTGGAGCGGGAGTTTCGTTCCTCACCACCATCGGTGCTTCCGTGTTCGTGTCCGAGGGAATTCTGACAACGGTGTTGGGCGCGATGATCGAGGTTGATTTCTTTGGCGCCGCAGGATGCTTCTCAGCTGCAGTTGGAGGACGCGTCTCAGCTGTAGAAAGAGTGATGTCCGGCATTTGGTCGACCGGGGATGCGCTTTCCGAAGCGGTGGGCTGCGACGATGTTGGCGTGGCGGCTGCGTCCTGCGTAACTGGCGTGGGCGGCTGCATCTGAGCCGGAGCGGTCTGCGAGGGCGCGGTCAACTTTTGCGTGGTTGGAGTCGCGGCGGGATGCATCTTTGTCCAGCCGACATAGCCTAGGGCGATGGCCGCTACCACGACCGCAGCTGCGATAAGGATGGTCTTCTTGCCGCCGCCGGATGCGGGCTCATCGGATGGGGCGCCGAGAGAAGAAAATGTGGGTGCCTCAACTTGTCGCTCTGTTGCTTGTTCTGTGGCCTCTGGCTCTGGCGATTCTTTGGCTGGGGCCACGGCCGCTGCCTGGCCGGAAGATGCCATGCTCGTAGCGTAGGAACGGCCCAAGGGAACGCCGGTGACACTTGCCGACGGAGTCGGGGTTTTGCTGGCCGGGGATGAATCGACCTCCGTTCTCCCGGTGGCTTCGGCTGCGCGCCGGAGCGCGGTTGCCATTGACTCAGCCGCTGGTTTGGCGAGCGGTTGCCAGGGATATTCTTTGGTTGTGCCTGAGCTGGAGTTCGGGTCTGCCGCCCGGCTTTTGTTTCCCATCGGATCGGGCATGGATTCCAGCAGAGCTACTTCTGCCGGCTCTGGTTTGGGGCCGGGTTCTTCTTCAAGATCGAAAACGGAAGCGCTTGCGGATGGAATCGGAGAAGGCAGTGGCTGCACGGGCAAATGCGCCGATGCTGATTTTGGCTCCTGCATCTGAGCGGTGGGTGGGCGCTTCGTATCTGTGCTGGCATTTGTGTTTGAGTTTGCGACGGCGGGTCGCGGCGATGGGGGCGGCACTGGGGATGCACTCGCCGGTTTCGTTGCATCGGTCTTCCGCAACAGGCCGCGGGCTACGCGCAGCGTGCCTTTGGATTGTTCAACATTGATGGGTTTGGTTAGAACCAGGTTGGCGCCGATCCGGAATGCCTTGGCAACTCCAGCCTGGCCTTCGACGACGGCAACCGCAAGCGAGGCTTGATTGGATCCTGAATTGTGAGCGCTCTTGAACAGCAAAGCCGCGTTCTGCTCATTCTCGCAATCGACGACAATGGCATCGAAGTGCTCGGCCATCAACTTCTTGACTGCCGCGAACGGCTCGTTGCAGGGCTCGACGCGGAACTCCAGTTCGCTGAGAACCTGCGTGACTACGCGAGCGGTTTTATCGTCCGGGCAGAATAGAAGGGCCTTGTAGCTCATTCTAGAATCCTAGGTACAGTGGTGCGCACCATCAAGTTACGTAGGTAATGGGCGGTGGAGGAGGAAGTACAAGGGCGACAACTAGTTGCAGCCTAGCGCCGTTCGCGGTCTGAGCAAAACCGGGGAGGAGCCGGGATGGGGAACGGGTGAATTCGGGACGCTGCCAGTAAACCCTCTGTGAGTTTGAGCGTAATCGGGATGTTACGCCAGCTGTCCTCGTGGAATCCTGCCAACCTCATGGCTTTCGTGTAGGAATTTCAAGACAGCCTCGGCACGCTTCAGCAGCAGCCAGGCCTATTCGCTCGCGACAAGCCGATGTGATACCAAGATTGGCGATTGTGGGCATCATCGTCCAAAACACATATTTCGCAAGGACGGGTCGTTCCCTTAGTTTAGAGTTCCGCCTTCGCGTACGAATTGATTTCGCAGTTCAACCTAACTTCCTCAAACTGCGGAGTTGTCCATTCCATGATTTCCTCCTTGCATCGCAGTAGCGCGACGCCTAGTCACTAAACACCGCCTAGCCCTGGGGTGGCCTTGACTCATCGCTTCAGCGACTTCACATACACTGCCTACCGAGGCCGAAAATGTAGAAGCTCCCCCCGCCCGTATTGACGCAATTGGGACCCGGACAACCTGAGGTCTGCTCCGCTCCGACATAGACGTAGCCGTTGGCTACCGTCGGGACAGAACGTTTTGTCGCGGGATATATTGCGTCTCCGGCGCACGTGTTTGAATACAATTCCGTCATCGATAAAGCGTCGAAGGCATGAAGAATCCCATTTTCCGTGCCCTGCGCGGCGGGCCCGTCGGTCTTGTCGATGGCCCACACGAGCGCATCGGAGGCTGCCGGTCCGCTAGCGGAAACCGCAGGTGTAGTTCCGAAGGAGAATTGAACGGGGCCGTTGCCGTTGGTGGACCCGACCGGAGCCCCAGGGCAATTTGTGTAGTCGATCGGACCTTTAGCTGCGGCCTCCCCACACAACGTATATTGCGTGAGTTGGCCGCCTATCGCCGCAACGTACATGTAGCTAAGGGCGGGATTGGTCGAGTCGGAGTCCCAGTAGGCCGGGCTGGTGTGAATGGTGCGGGTGCTGGCCGAGTAGGTTTGCACGTTGTTGGGCGATCCAAATATGCACAGATTTCCGTTGACGCACGTATTTACGGCGCAGCTGCTAATACCATTGGGCTTGGTGCGATTCACGAACCAGAGGCTTCCCTCCTTGTCCCCGTTAACGGCGAGCTGGGGCCAGTTTGTCAGCTCATTGTCCGGAATCAGCATCGGTCCTCCGGAGCCGTAGTCGATGTCGCGGCCGTAAGGTTCGCTGCAAGTTGGATCGTTACGATAGAACTGATCGGCTGGGGTGAAGTAGCCTGTATCGTCCGCAGTGAGGACTAAATTGTCCGGGTCCAGCTTGAGAAAGCTGTCACCCCAGCTTGGACTGGCGGGCGGTGTCGGGTTCGGGTTGTAGACGCCATTCCCCGTAGTCACGTAGATCCAATTCTTTCCGTTCTTGTCCGGCCCAAAAGCCGGGGCCGCCCCGCCCATCCAGATGCCACCGCCGTACGAGGTGTCGTCCCCGCGCCCGTTACTGGTCTGAAAGTAGAAGTAACTGCCGCCCAAGTTCGCCGTGTTGTAAGCAAAAACAACTCCGTTGTGCCAAGGCCACCCGCTGCCGTCCATCATCGAGAACGAGACGTAAACATAGTTGCCACAGGTGCTGCCACAGTTGGCGAAGAGCAGCCCTGGCCGCTGAATGTGACCCTCAGAGAACGCGCTCGAAGCATACTGCCCGCACACAGTTGGGCAGATTTGAACGGGGGCACCGGGGCGTTCATTGCCAATGCCCTCGTGAAGCGTTGTGATGTCAAGCGCGTGAAGGAAATGGTAATAGGTGAGGTACGGGTAGGTTCCCGACTGCATCTCCGCCACAAGGTACAGGGTCCCGATGTTGTTCGTGGTGTCGATGTTGATGACCGGCGTGCCGAGGACCCCAATTGTGGGCCCAATCGTTTGTGTGCAGGCACTGCTGCCGCCAACGTGGTGGCAGTCGACTGCGGACATCGTGGGCTGGTTTTTCAAGTTGTTCAGGAGCAAATTCACTGGACCCAACAGAATCTGGCACTGATTCCCCGTTGTAGGCGGGGTCGCATTGATGGCGTACACGCTGTCGTTTTCCGTCACTACGTATGCGACGTCGAAGGTTCCCAAGTTTGGAATCTGGACGTTAGTCACAATCAAGGGCTGGGCATAGACCTGTCCATTTAGCTGGGCGGAGCAAAGCTGGCCGAAGTTGCCGTTCTGAATCGAGCTGTTTGTAATCTTGGTTTCGGCAAGGTTAGCCCCGGTGCGATAAGCGCAGCCGGGACATAGACTGGGGCTGTCTTGCTGCCACGCAGTCACGCAAATCGTACCCGCAGGGCACAACACGGTCTGAGCAATTAACGGCGCGGCTGCAACCGCAAGGAAAACAGCCAGCATAACGGCAGGAATACAAAACTGTAACCATCCAAAACGCTTCACCATATTCCTCCTTATCTCTTGAGCGCTCTCGTCGAAAGCCAAAACCTTACCCCCGTTAAAGCTTATGCACGACATTCATATTGAATTCAGACACCCAAATGTTCGCACCGTCAAAGGCCACGCCAATGGTTGGAGTCTGGGTGTTCAAGTGGCCCAATATAGCCCCATCAGCCGCATTTAATTCGGTCACTGCGAAATCGGTGGTAATCCAAATGTTCGCACCGTCAAAAGCAACTCCATACGGACCCGACGGTACGCTGAACGTGCCGAGAAGCTTGCCATCGCTACTCCGCAGCTTACTTACTGTGCCGTCGTTTCGGTTGGCCGTCCAGATATTGGTTCCGTCAAAGGCGATGCCAAGGGGCCCCAGGCCAACCTTGAAGGTGCCCAGAACGTTGCCATCGCTGGCCCGCAGCTTCGAGACCGTGGCGTCCTGACCGTTTGTTACCCAAATATTCTGTCCGTCAAAGGCTGCGGCGAACGGGGAGACGCCTACAGTAAAGCTGCCCAAGTTCTTGCCATCGCTGGCGCGTAGTTTGGCTATGCTGTTGACGCCGTACGGCACCCAGATGTGGGCTCCATCAAACGCCATCCACGTCGCGGGTTTGCCCACGTTGAAAACGCCCAGCGTCTTGCCGTCACTGGCTCGGAACTTATGGACCGTGCCGTCGCCAACGTTCGAGACCCAGATGTTCGCCCCGTCGAAGGTCACGCCATAAGGCTCGACTCCCGCCTTGAAAGTGCCCATCGCTTCACCATCGTTGGCCCGCAGCTTGGTGACGGTGCCGTCGAAATTCGCCGTCCAGATATTTGCCCCATCAAACGCCACCCCGTAGGGCTGATCGCCAACCGTGAATCGTGTCGTGGTGTTCGCCCTGTACCAGCGTAGCAGCGCCACCTGCAGCGGGTTCGCTGGCGGCACGCCGTTGCCCGTTGGCTGTTGCTTGTCCGCCTCCTGCGCCCGCCCAGGAAACAAATTCGCAGTTGCAACAATTGCCAGCGCCAAACAGATTCCAATCCCTACGCGTGCCTTCATACTTAGTTACCTCCCCTGGGTTCGGTCCGGAAATGCGAAAAAAACGTAAATCAAAATCGGAGACGGGCTTTCAAAATCCAGCCCAATAATTAAAGTCGCGCAACTGCGGGGTCCCTTCCGGCGCCTGAAGTCAGGTCGGCTGGAAACTCAAAATCGGATGCCATCATATCATCGAGTCTGCGCGTGTAAAGCGGAAAAACGCAGTCGTTACGAATTCAGAACACCGCTGCCTCGGACTGTCTATGCCAGCCCAAAACATTCTTGAGGGAAGTGCGGGCCCGCCCTCGTTCGTTGCCTTTGACGCTACAACGATAACTGTTGCTATGAGGCCATTACACTCAAGTCCCCGCCACCCGTGACCGGGAGTTCGCTTGCGCCTAGTCTCAGTTTTCCTCATAAGGGATCCCGTCTTTATTAGGCCGCGCACTCAAACCAGCGGCTAGATGGGCGAGCAGCGCGGCCACGGAGAAGCTCAGGAGTGGCGCAGCTATGTTGAAGATCGGTCTGGCGGCGGCGGGTCCGGCGTTTTGAGGGTCGTTGTGATATGCGGTGAAGGCCAATGCGACTAACGCTGTCATGAACGATGCCACTGCCCATTCGCGGGGTAGACGTTTCAGACGCCACAGCCCGAGAGGCAGCAACCACGCAAAGACATACCAGAAGGTGTGGTCTTTCAGAGCGCTCGCAGCGGTCACGGGGTTGGCGAGGCTCGATCGCAACGTGCCGGCATAGGTCCAGGGGAAAAGCAGATGTCCGTTCGTGACGGTCAATATGATCGTTAGTGAGGCCACGCCTGCTAATCCAGTCGCTGCGAGCCACATGGCCTGATTGGCCGGCGGCTTCTTCTGCCTGTCTATGAGCATCCAGGTTGCAATAAAAACCAGAGAAAATGGAAGGAATGTTTCTTTTGCCAGCGAGCCCAATACGGCAGCTATTGGGAGCAGAAAGAAGGATTCGGCGGACAATGCCCACACCAGCGCCATCAGGAAAAATGCTTCTCCGGAGTCCACCAGACCGGCGAGCAGGAGATTCGGAACGGCAAAATTAAGCAGGTAGATTGCGGAGCTGAGTAGGGCGATGTTCGGAGTGCCGGTAATGCGAGAGACCACCATGAATAGCAGGAATGCCGTCCCCGAAACAAAGCAGCTATTTACCAGCAACAGAGCGAAATAGGCAGGGTTCCATGAACCCACGCGGCCTGTGGCAGCGCGGAATATGGGGCGGGCGAGATAGGGAATCAGGACGCGATGGCGGAAATGATCGGCGACGCCGTTCTCGCTGCGTACCATTTTCGCGTACTCCGAGGCGTCGGGATTCTGGATGCCGGGATCATAACGATTCAAAGTTGGGTAGCCGAGGCCGAGGCAGATGGCGAAAAAGAAGCTCCACAGCGCGGTTGCAGTGGCGACGGCGGAAAGCGATTGGTTGAGTCGTGGAGGTGGTGTGGGCACGATCTAAGATATTTCCGTCGGCACCAGCAGTAAAGGCATATTGAGTTTCGGGGTTTTTGCAAAGCGGACGGGCAAGACGCCCGTCCTCCACTCATTAATGCTGGCGCGGTTAGTGTGCGGCTAGCGCTTGCTTCGTCGCTTCGAGTAATGCTTCCGGTCCTACGGGGCGGCCGGTGGCGCGTTCCATCCAGAGGTCGGGGGTGATGCGGCCCATCTTTGCCATGCGTTCGAATTCGGGGCCGATGGCGCCTGATTTTTTCATCTGCTCCTCAATCTGGAATGCGATCATGTGGCCGATGGGGTAATCGGGAAGATAGAGGAACGAGTCGATCATGTGGGAATAGATTCCGAGCAGGACGATGTCGTTCTTGTGGAAAATGGGTGCGTAGTAGCGGTTCCAGATGTCTTTCGAAATTTGAACCGTGGCTTGGTCGAGTTGCTTCGGGGTAGCTTGCGGATGGTCGTACATCCAGTGCCAGACGCCCATATCCACGAGCGCAACGCCAGCGATTTCGTAGGTGCTCCAGAAATCGTTCAAAGTTTTTTCGGCTTGGCTTTTGGCGTCGGGAGCGGGCAGGCCCAGCAGCTCGAGGTCGTGGCCCTGGAAAACGAAAGCGAGTGCTTCGGTGAAAGCCGTGTTGGGCACGCCTTGCAGCAGGGTGTAGTCGTTGTCGTTGAGCGAGAAAGTTTGCTCGACGTTGTGTCCCATTTCGTGGACGGCAATGTTGAAGCCTTTGTAGTTCATGCCGGTTTTTTCTACGCGAGTTCGCAGATGCGCTTTTTCGGAGCGCATCTGAGATCCCATGGCGTGGCCTGAGCCGCGGGCTGGATCCACGATGATGTTGTTGGCGACGTACTGAGCTCGGTCGGGAGAGAAGCCGAGCTTGATGAGCAAGTTGGGAATGTCTTTCTGGTAGGCTTCGGCGGTCGGATACTTCTTCGCAACAATTTCGTCCAACTGTGCTTCCGTGTATTGGCTGCCGGGGCGAAAGCCGTTGTACCAGATATCGAACGGCTCGAGCGGGCGGCCAAGCCGCGCCTGAATCAACTTGGCGGTTTGAGCTACCAGCGGTGAGCTTAGCACCTGCTCCAGCATGGTTTTCACGCGGGCTTCGGGAATCTCGCGATCTTCCTGAAAGCGGCGGTCGATCAAGCTGGGCGCACTTGGAGAATATGGATCGGCCTTGCGGGAGGCGTTGAAGTCTTTCAGCAAGACGGCGTAACGAGTGTCAGGCTCTGGGGCATTCGTGATCGGGCGGTTGTCGGGAGTTGAATCCGAATCTTTCGCCGCAGCGGGCTTGACTTCGTTGGTGAATGGATTCCAGTCGACCGTGGGATTGTTGATCACCACCTGGGGGATGGTCTGGGTGACAATGCGCTCCATCACCTGTTGAATCATGCGTTGCTTGGGCAAGCCGTTCGGTCCGTCAGAGTAGTTGGCTTTGATTTCGTCGCGCAGGTTCCAGTGGCTCAATAAGCGCATTTTTGGTGGGAAGAGGCGCTGGCCTTCAGCATCGGTAAGGTGATACATCCAAATGTTGTATTGCGAGATATATTGTCCGGATGCGGCTGCGGCCTGAGCGATGCCGAGGTTGACGTCGGCTGGGATGCGCTTATCAAAACGTTGCGCGAGCCGGGTTTCGGCCCACTGGCGGCGCGTCCAGTTCGGGCCGTTCTTCAGGCGCTCGTCGAGCGTGGTGAGAGGGAAGTTCAGGAGAACGGTGAACGCCAGCTTGTTGTTGAAGAAATCGTCAAGGACGTGGGCCGAGGGATCGTATCCGGCGAACACTTCGTCGAAAGGGAGCACGGGGCCGAGATCGAGGTCGGATTGCTGATTGAAGGTGCGATTGATCTCGTGCATGTGGCCGTCGAGCTGTTCGAGCAGGCTTTGGAAGCGATTGAACATGGTGTCGAGCGTGGCTTGGTTGCCGGCGAAATTGGTGCGGACAAATTCCGCGAATGCGGCGGCATCGCCATCGTCGGCACGCCAGAATTCCGTTACCTGGTGCAGGCCGCGTTCAATCCGTTCTTTTTGCGGGGCGCCGTATTTTGCCAGCAGTTCGTCTTGCAGCCTGGCTGTCGAGTTATTCATCCACGACGGTGAAGCGGTGTCCATGGCGGGGGTGGAAGCGTTCTGCATCGGAATCTCCTCTGAACTAATTGGTAGGGCGACGCACGCCAGGATGGTGGCCAGCAGCGTCAAACGAAGGCGCTCTTTCATTTCTTGCTCCTTAGTGCCGAGTCGGGTTGAGGGTAAGGCAAGGAATTGCTGAACTCGGAGATGTCAGCAGGCGTGTAGTCGGGGAAGGGAAGCGCGCCGTTGTCACGCCATTGCTGTACCTCGTGCGCGGCGGCCGCGGTTTTCTCTTTGTCCAGGCCGGAATCGCGGCCCAGGTAAACGGTCTGTGAGGGAAGAGCCAAGCCAGTGCCCGAGGTATCGACGATCTCCATGGTTCTGAGCAGAACGTCTTCCTGAATGGCGAGGAACTCCGCTGGATCTCGGGTGAGGACGTAACAAAACATTTCCAGAATCAGGGAACTGTTGTCGTATCCGGTAAATCGAATGCGCGCGCCGTTGGTTTCCACTTTCGGATGCTCGTAAAGCAGGCGGCGAATCTGGGCCAGGACGTAACGTAGCTGGTCGGTTGAAGTTTCGTAACGCAAGCCCAGCTTGGCATTCAAAAGGATTTTATCGCGCCGGCTCAGGTTCTCTATATTCATGGTGGCGAGGGAGCCGTTGGGAATCGAAAGCTCGATTCTTTCGGGAGTGCGGATGCGAGTGGAGCGCAGGCTGATGTCTTCGATAGTGCCGACGCGATCCCCGAAGCGGCAGATGTCGCCGACGTGGATGACTTCGTCGGCCAGCAGTGAAACGCCGCCGAAAAGATTCTCCAGAGTTTTCTGGGCGGCAAAGGCGACTGCAATTCCGCCGATTCCCAGGCCGGCGAGGGCGGTCGTCATGTTGAAGCCGAGAGAGCCGAGTATGGCGAAGACTGCGCCAATGAAAATCAAGGCTTTGACAATGCGTTCGCCGAGAAGCATGAGCGAGCCCGCGCCTGTGCGTCCGCTGTAGACCGCGCGCTGTCGAACCCGAATGGACACCTGCTGCACAATCCGCCAGATCAGCCAACTAAAACCAATGATGAACACAACGCCGGCCACCAGTTGGTAGTAGTGCCGGTGCAGCAACGGCAAGCCAAGGTATCTCACGCAAGCGATGTGAATCACGGTGCCGATCACGAGCCACAGTGGCGGCGAAATTGCAGACCAAATGGCAGGTCGCGACGATGGGCGAGGGCGCAATTTTCTGAGGAGTCCGAGAATCCGAATTGCCAGCCATCCCAAACCTGCAGCGAGCGGGATGGACAACAAAAGAGCGAACCACTGCCATATGGCCATTCCCACGAATTCGTACTGCACCAGAAAATCGGGGAGGTGGGTTTCGATCTGGTGCACCTGGAGCCGGTCGTAAAGGTCAGGTATCTTGGCCAAGGTTTCGGAAGAGAACAGCCAGATCTTCACGCCGCCGGAATCGGGGACCTGGACCAGATCCAGATTGGCATCAACGTCCCCGGCTGACAGCACTCCGATGCGCTGCCGGTCTGTGGAAACTCCTTCTTGCGGGGCTCCGTCGGGCTGATTGCTGATGTGCCTGAGGTTGCCGGCGAAGGCCCGGTCCATTACACCCTTCAGCTTGACGGCGAGTTCCTGACCTTGCGCCGCGCGCTTGGCGCCGGTCATCTGCAGATACTGCGCAGCGATGGAATAATTTCCGGATTGGGCCGCTTGCAGAAATCCGTAAACGGTGCCGCTGGGAGTGGTCCGGCCGAGGGGGTCCGCTGCGGGCTGGTTCGCGGGGGCGGTTGCCGGAGCCGGCTGCGTTGGCAACAGCTGCCCCGCAGTGGCCACGGAGATCGCGACAAAGAAAAAGAGCCAGCGTGATTTCCTTAAGTAAGAAGACATGGTGTTCTTCTCCACGGGAAAGGCGTGGATTGTAGACAGACATGCGGCCGCGAGCGTTGCTTTGTAGAACGAGAGTTCATTGTACCGAAATGCTATCTCCGTGCGCTCTGTCGACGCTCTCAGCGTTTCTAGGTTTCGATGAGGCTTCGACAAACACAAGTCTTAAATCGCGGAGGTCAAGGAGAACGGCCGCAGAGTTCGCGGAAAATCGGCAGATGCGTATTGAGAGAGCAGCGGATGAGCCTCAGTCAAGGACGCTTGGGCCGGTACACATCGGTGCTGGTGCCGAAGAAGACTTCGGCGGAATTCATTACTGTCTCCGAAAGCGTGGGATGTGGGTGGATGGTGAGCGCAATATCTTTGGCGAGCGCGCCCATTTCGATGGCGAGCACGCCTTCGGCGATGAGTTCGCCGGCCCCGGCGCCCACAATTCCCACACCCAGCACGCGCTCAGTTTGGGGATCAACGATCAGTTTGGTCATGCCTTCGGTTCGATCGATGGTAAGGGCACGGCCCGAGGCGGCCCACGGGAACCTGGCTACTTTGATCTCGCGATTTTCTTTCTGTGCTTGAGTCTCGGTGAGGCCGCACCATGCGATCTCGGGATCGGTAAAAACAACAGCGGGAATCGCGTTGGGTTCGAAGGCAACTTTGTGTCCGGCGATGGCTTCCGCGGCGGTACGTCCTTCGTGCATGGCCTTGTGGGCCAGCATGGGCTCGCCTACTACGTCGCCGACGGCGTAGATGGCTGGATCGTCGGTTTGAAGCTGCTTATTTACCTGGATGAATCCGCGCTGGGTAACTTTTACTTGAGTTTTTTCCAAGCCAGGGATTTCGGAATTCGGTTTTCGTCCTACCGACATCAACACTTTGTCGAACAGGCTCTCGCGTTCTTTCACCTCGGGACCGTCGAAGGTGACGCGGATTCCATTGGATTCTTCCTTTACCGCCGCGACAGTTGTGTTGAGCAGAATGGAATCGAAAATCTTCTCCATGCGCTTGTGCAAGGGCAGGACGAGATCGCGATCCGCTCCGGGCAAGAGCCCGGGCAGCATCTCAACGACCGAGACTTTGCAGCCGAGGGCGGCGTAGACAGTGCCGAGCTCCAGACCGATGTAACCGCCGCCGATCACCAAAAGAGTGCCGGGTACTTCGCTTAGGTCCAGCGCGGATGTTGAATCCATCATGCGCGGGGTTTCGAGCTTCAGGCTGGGAATGACGGCGGGGCGTGAGCCGGTCGCAATGACGATTCGGTCGAAGGTGAGCTGCTCTTCGGTTCCGTTCGATCGGGCGACGCGCAGCGTAGTCGAGTTTTCAAATGCCGCCTTGCCCTGAGTGTATTCGACCTTTCTTTGTTTGGAGAGCACACCTAAACCGCCAGTTAGTTTTTTGATTACGCCCTCTTTCCAGGACCGCAGGCGCGGCAAGTCGATCTTCGGGTCGGCGTAGTCGACCCCCCAATTTTTCGCGTGGCGGGATTCGTCGATCAGCTTGGCGACATGGAGGAGCGCTTTCGACGGGATGCAGCCGCGAAAGAGGCAGACGCCGCCTGGATTTTGTTCCGGGTCGATCAGCGTGACTTTCATTCCGAGGTCGGCGGCGAGGAAAGCTGCGGCATAGCCGCCGGGGCCTGCGCCGATTACCGCGATGTGCAAGTTTGAAGCTTCTGTCATAAAAATCATTAACCACAAAGGACACGAAGGTACACAAAGGAATGCGTGGTGGTCAACATGGCTTCAGGGTCTCCTTTGTGGAACTTTGTGACCTTTGTGGTTTCAAGATTTTCTATCCCTGAACGGACAGCAGGAACGGCTGCTCAAACGCTTCCGCGATCCAGCGCAGGAAGCGGGCAGCGTCGGCGCCGTCGATCAGCCGGTGGTCGTACGACAAAGAGACTGGCAGCACCAGCCTGGGTTCGAATTTGCCGTTGAGCCAGACCGGTTCCATGCTTGAGCGCGAAAGTCCCAGAATCGCGACCTCGGGATAGTTCACGATGGGTGAGAATCCCGTGCCACCAATTCCGCCGAGGTTGGTGATGGTGAATGTGCCGCCCTCCATCTCTGCGAGCGTGAGCTTCTTGTCTTTGGCTTTCTTGGAGAGCTGGGTGAGTTCGGCGGCAAGCTCGACGATGTTTTTCTTATCAACATCTCGAATGACCGGCACGAGCAGGCCGCGATCGGTATCCACGGCGACGCCGATGTTGATGTACTGCTTGTAAACGATTTCGTCTTTTGCCAAGTCGATGCTGGCATTGAACTGCGGAAATATTTTCAGAGCGGAGGAGCAGACCTTCAATGCGATGGCGGTGACCGTCATCTTGCCGCCAGCTTCCTGCGCTTTCGGCGCGAAACGCGCGCGCAGTTGTTCGAGTTCCGTGATGTCGGCTTTATCGTTCTGGGTGACGTGGGGCACCGTTGTCCACGCCTGCCACAGATGCTCAGCGGTCTTGCGTCGCACTCCTCGGATAGATACGCGCTCGACCTTGCCCCACTTGGTGAAATCTGGCAATTCCGGTTGAGCGAATTGAGGGCCGTGCGGTGCCTGCGCAGCGGCTGACACCGACGCGAGTAAAGACTTCGAGTACGCCTTGACGTCCGCTTCGCCGATGCGCCCGCCCGGGCCGGTTCCTTTTACTTGGTGAATATCGATGCCGATCTCCCGCGCCAAGCGGCGGACGTGCGGAGCGGCGGGGACTGGTTCACGATGTTCGGTGCCCGCCACTTTGCCGAGCTGTGTGGGCATCTCA
>Ga0210390_10002000_pt1 | contig 18567 bp, 1 predicted proteins | sample IncBWH11OmetaG_FD_161050 | JGI IMG/M metagenome (GOLD analysis project Ga0210390, IMG submission 161050) | Forest soil microbial communities from Barre Woods Harvard Forest LTER site, Petersham, Massachusetts, United States - Inc-BW-H-11-O ... | reverse complement strand
CGATGTCGTCCTCGCCGAGATAGCTGCCGGTCTGCACCTCGATCAGTTCCAGATTTATCTTGCCCGGATTTTCTAGGCGGTGCCGGGCGCCGATTGGGATATAGATCGATTCATTTTCGTGCACGATCTTGACTTCATCGCCAATAGTTACTCGTGCGGTGCCGCGCACCACGACCCAGTGTTCGGCCCGATGATGATGCAATTGCAGCGATAGCCGGCCACCCTGCTTCACCACGATACGCTTGACTTGAAAACGCGCGCCCTGATCGACCGATTGGTAGGAACCCCACGGTCGGTGCACTTTCAGGTGCTCCTCAGTGACCTCGGGCGCCCGTTCCTTCAGCCGCTGCACCAGTCTCCGCAAGCCGTCGCCATCCTCGCGTTTGGCGACCAAGACGGCATCGTCAGTCGTAACGACGACGAGATTATCGACGCCGAACAGCGCAACAAGCTGCTTGTCGGTCGCCACATAAGACCCGTGTGTATCGACGAATTCGACCGCGCCTTGCCCGGCATTCCCCGCCGCATCGCGCTGCGACAGTTCCCACACCGCATGCCACGAGCCGACATCTGACCAGCCGTAAGAGACCGGCATGACGGCTGCGCGCCTGGTTCGCTCCATAACCGCATAGTCGATCGACTTCGCGGTCGCCTGCGCAAAACATTTAGGGTTGAGCATGACAAAGCTCAAATCTTTGTCGGCTTCTTCGACAGCGGCGTTTACCGCTGTAATGGTCGCCACATCGAAGCCGCGATATTCGTCGAGCAGCAGACCTGCACGAAAGAGAAAGTTTCCAGAATTCCAGAGATAGCCGTCTTTAACGTATTGCTCGGCGGTTTGCGCGTCAGGTTTTTCGACGAATTCCTTGATGTTGAAAAGTTCGGATCCAATCGAAGCGCCGGCGCGGATATAGCCATATTCGGTTGCTGGTCGTGTTGGGCGAATGCCGAAGGTAACGATACGATCAGCGAGTGCCGCCTCGACTGACATGTTGCAGCTTTTGGCAAAAGCCGTTGGGTCGTTGATGACGTGATCGGCAGCGAGCGCGACCATCAGCGGATCACCGTTGCGCTTTGCCGCAAAAGCAGCGCCGGCGGCAATCGCTGGACCGGAATCGCGCCGGATCGGTTCGAGCAGAATGTCGGCTTCGATACCGATCGCCGCCAACTGCTCGGCAACCAGGAATCGGTATTGGCTATTGGTGATGACGATCGGTCGGCCGAAAAGATCAGGATTGGACACCCTGCGGATCGTGTCCTGAAAACTCGATTCCGGACCAAACAGTGGCAGAAACTGTTTCGGCCGGCCCTCGCGTGAAGCTGGCCAAAGCCGCGTGCCGGCGCCGCCGCACATAATCAAAGGGATAATAGGTTTTGCCACTTTGAGGCTCTTGTGGGTCAAAGGGTTAAGCGCGAACTCAACTTGATCAACGACAAAGATTGAGGATCCGACGAAGATGCCACGCAGGCGGAGAACGCACCAACTCACACCTATGAAAATCAGTATTCCGGCCTTTCCTGCGGGAATGGCGTCGTCGAGAGTTATGATGGCAGTACCGATTGCATGACCACGAGTCACTAGATCGCGCTGAGTGGCCGACGGTCGCGCGGCCGAAAAGCGCGAAGCGGCGGTGGGTAAAACAACAACCTTGCGACCGGCTTTGCCATCACCTGAGGGACAATACTCCGCCTTTTTGGCGGATCCCGCTGGCATAGCAACCGCGTGGATGGGTGAGGATCTGCACCGCAACCTGTGGTGTGGGTCGGAATAACGTTGCGTGCAACCGGCTTACTGCCGCGCGGGTTGAACGGCCGTGCCGGCTATCGTCGCGCGAGCGAACGGTACAGCGATACCGAAAAACGCTTGCGCCGCTTCGTTAATATCCTGACGTTATTCATCTTTTATTTACTTCGATATTGCCTGCCGCGGCGCGATGACGCATTCTTTCGGCCGGTTCCGACCGCCGCTGGGGATATGGCGAAGGGTAGCGGTCGGACTGCGGCAAAGTGGGGGTTCTGGGTCGCGCTCTCAGGGGGGGCGTCGAATGACGGCTGCGTATTTTGGGGTCGGAGGGTATGGCAGCGGCTCGGCTTCCATAATCCACGGGGATTCCAGCCAGTCCGATCACATCGTCATACCTGATGCGCAGCTCCTGTTCACTGCGCATTTTCACCGCGCCGGTCCCGATCTCGTTCTGACCGGCCGCGACGGCCACAACCACATTATTCCGGGGTATTTTTCGGTCGAGCATCGCGCGGCCTTGGTGACGCCCAATGGCGCTGTGCTATCGGCCGATCTCGTCGGGCTCCTGGCCGGATCGGCGGCGCCGAACGAGTACGCGCAAGCCGGCCAAGTCACGCCGCCCGAGCCGATCGGCCGCGTCGAGAAGATCGTCGGCGAAGTCACCGTCATCCGTAACGGCGTTTCCGTCGCGCTCAACGTCGGCGACGCCGTCTACAAGAGCGACGTAGTGCAGACCGCCGCCAACTCGTCGTGTGGCGTCGCCTTTCCCGACGGCACGGCGCTCAATGTTATCGCCAACACGCGGATCGCGCTCAACGATTATGTCTACGATCCCAATTCGACGTCGAACTCGGCTCTCTTCAATCTGGTCGAGGGCGGCTTGTCTTTCGTCGCCGGCAAGGTGGCGCATACCGGCGACATGAAGATCGGTACCCCTGTCGCGATCTTGGGCATCCGCGGCACTGCTGGCTGGCTATACGAGGATCCAGTTTCCAATATCACTGCCAATGCCGGCAACGTGACGTTGCACTTCGCCGCCGTCTTCGACACCGTCACCAATACTCAGAGTACTTATTCGCTCTACGCGATCGACGCCAACGGTGAACTGCAGCACGACCCCACCGGAAACCTGATTTCGCTCGCCCAGGTTTCATCGATGCAGAACGGGCTGGTGACCAGCGTCTCGCTCAATCAAAACGGCATTAACGCGCTGGCACAGGCCGTCGTCAACGTTGCACCGCCCGATTTCAATCAGCAGCAATTCCAGAACATCGTCGTTCCGCAAGTCATCGAAATGGCCAAGGCGGCCATCCAACAATTTGGCAATCAGCAACAGCAGCAACAACAGAATCAGACCAACCCGCAATCGAATGGCACCACCGGCAGCAGCACGCCACCGCCAGCGAGCGATGGCACTGAAGTCAATCCGCCGCTTCAGCAGATCAACCTGAACAGCGGCTCACAGCCGGTGACGATCACCGCCACCGTCATCCAAAACCAGCCCACCACCAATCCTCCGCCGGCCGCGCAGACGCCGCAGGTCGTGACGCCGTCGCCGGCGGGTCCGCCGATAGACGCGTGGAGTCCTCCAGCTGGGAGCGGGCCACAGCCTTTCACTTCACCGCCGGATTGGAACCCCGGTCCTCCTGCTCCAACTGACAGTATCGTAGACAATTCTTCAGTCCCGATGGTCATCGCCGATGCCCAAACTATCGCCGGTTTAACCGTCGGTGCTGGGGCCCAGGTCCAAGTTGTCGGTAGCAGCGCACCGGGGTCGCTCACAGTCACCGGCACAACGGATGACAGCGGCACGATCAAATCAGATTCCACAAGCAGTGACCCCGTTGTCACGTTCGATCAGGCTGTGACTGTCGAGTCCGGCGGCGTAATCGAAGCTACTGGCAGCAGCAACACGGCGGCTATCATCTTCGCTAGCGGCGTAACAATGAATGCCGGGGCCCAAGTCCTGGCCAGTGGCAACGGAGCGTCCGTCACCTTCGACGGCGGCGTCACGATCGCGTCTGGAGCCGAGGTCTTAGCCAGCGGTAGTGGCGCATCCGTCTACATCAGCAACACCAATGGGCCGGTCGTTACGAACTCGGGTCTGGTCCTCGCCGGCGATGGCGGCGCTGTGACATTCTTCGACGTCCAGGTCGAGAACGCCTCCGGCACAATCGAGGCGACCGGCGCGGGCTCAGTCGTATCGGTCTCCACCGCGGACATTGTCGGCGGCACGCTTGAAACCGGAAATCCTGCTTCAGCTGTCGATGGTGTCATCGAGGTCGGAGCCGGGCTTGAACCGACTTTCTTCGACGGGTCGACCTCCGGCGCAGTGACCGTCGACGCCTTTGTGCAAGTCGACAGTGGCGACAGCCTCGAACTCCTCGGCACGATTGACGATGAAGGCACCATCGCGCTCGGGACGGACGCGGAAATGATCGTCAGCGGGCAGGTGGCGCTCGACGGTTCGGGTACGATCCTGCTTGGCGGTGGCATTCTCACGAATGCCGGCGGCCCGTCCGACGAGCTCATCAATTCCGGCAACACCATCGCCGGCACGGGCACAATCGAAGATCTGACGATCATCAACCAGAACGGCGGCGCGCTCCACGTCGATTCCGGCCAAACGCTGACCCTGATCGATTCGATCGTCGATGGTGGGACGCTGAGCAGCGCCAACAACGGCCAGTTCGTTGTCGAAAACGGCCCCAACAATGCCGGCAGCACGCTTGAGAATACGGTTGCCAACGACGCCAACTTTCAGGTCTCCGGCACACTTGCGCTCAGCGGCGACACGATTTCCGGCGGCACGATCGATCTCGCTCTGGGTTCGGCGAGTCCGCAGCCGGTCGAGATTGCGGTGCTGGGCTATTACGCGATCGGGCCCGAGGTCAGCGCCAACGGTCAGTTCGTCGCCTTCATCGCCTCGACCAGTCTGCCGGACGAGGGCAGCGGCGAGACCAATGGTTCGATCGAACTCTATAATGTCTCGACCGGCCAGATCACCAATCTTTCGAATCTGGTGCCAGAGGCGGACCTGCAACAAGGCGAGACCTTCGGCAACCTGCCTTCCATCAGCGACAACGGCCATCTCGTCGTATTCGACGGCAAGTATCAAACCGACAGCGGGGATCAATCGGAGGTCTTTCTCTACAACAGCCAGGCGGCGCCCGGGTCCCAGGTGACGCTAGTGAGTGCGAATGCCGGCCAAGCCGTCATCAGCGGCAACGGCGAGATCATCGCCGCCGAAGGCAATACGTCCTCCGACAACGGCAGCACGCATATCCTGGTGATGAATGCCGCCGGAGTAGTGCAGACCGAAATCACCGGCGATCCAAATTACACGCCGCCCAACGACAATTCGGACAATTCCGGCAATATCGGCTCAGTCTATAATCCTTCGCTGAGCGATGACGGGCGCTTCGTCACCTTCTGGAGCACTTCATCGGAGATCGCCGTTGTCGGCGGCCCGAGTTTTGCGACCGGCGACACGACCGGCGCGGCCGAGGTCTATGTCTACGACACGCTGACGCACACCTTGCAGGAAGCATCCGGCGTGCTCGGCGGCGCGCAGGGCAATGGTAACAGCGGCACGCTCGATACCAACGACAATAATGGTGACAGCAGCTCCTGGGCGTCGTCGATCAGCGGCAATGGCCGCTTTGTCGTGTTCCAGAGCACCGCCAATAATCTGGTCAATGGCGTCGGCGACGCCGGCAACGACGTTGCTAATATCTTCCTCTACGACAGCCATACGGGACAGATCACCGCCGTCACCGATGCCAATGGCGCGACGGTGACCGGCACCAATATCCGGCCCTCAATCAGCGCCGACGGCAAATATCTCACCTTCTCCAGCGACGACAGCGACCTGCCCGGCTATAACGGCGGTTGGCAGACCTACATGGTCGCGATCGATCCGGCGACGGGGGCGCTCGGCGCGCCGGAATTGCTGTCGGCTGGTTTCCCCGGCGCCGATAACGGTCAGAACAATCTCGCCAGCAGCGTCAGCGACGGGGGCGGCGTGACCGCCTTCGGCGGCGCGGCGTTCGCGATCAACAGCCAGCAAGGCCAAGCCACGCTTGGCAACGGCACGATCGCGTTCTCGGGCCTTTCGGTGACGGACTTCGACGGTGCCGGCGACACGTTAACGCTGACGATCAGCGTCGCGCATGGCACGCTGGTGGCCACCGGATCGGGCGGCGCCGGCCAACAGGGCCTGACGATCACCGGGACGCTCGCGCAAATTGACGCCGCCTTGCAGACCGGAGTCACCTACACGCCCGGATCGCCGCCTTCCGCCAACGATACGCTTTCGGTGCAGGTCGCCGACCAAACCAGCGGCGCGACGGCGTCATTCGCTTCGCAATTCAATCCCGAGGCGACGGATCCCTCGCAGATCTTTAGCGGCCAGCCGGCGGCGACGGGCCAATACGACATTTTCCTCAGCGAGCAGCAGACAATCGACGTCACCGGCAATACCACGATCGACGGCGGCGCACAGATCGAGGGTGGCCTCATCACGGTGGCAAGCGGCGTGATCCTCACGCTCAACGACATCACTGACACCGACACTTCGATTCACGTTTTCACCGGCACGGTGGCTTTCACCGGATCGAGCACGCTCGAAGGCACTGGCATTTTCGGCGGCACGAATCAAAGCAGCAACCCGACCGGCCAAGTGACAGTCGGCAGCGGGGTGACCCTGATCCTCGACGACGTGGTGCTCAAGAATGTCGCGGTCACCGTCGACAGCGACGGCGCGACGCCGAGCTTCCAGATCGACGCCGGCTACACGCTGACCTGGGCGGGCAACAGCACGTTCGGCGGCCCGGGCTCGATCATCATCGACAATAACGGTCACATCATCCACGACGGCACGCTCGATGTTGGCTTCACGCAGACCACCTTGGAGGGCTCCGGCACCGTCACCTACGATAACGGCAATACCAGCAGCGAAACGCACACGCTGATCAATGAGGGCAACACCCTCGACGGCTACGGCACGTTCGGCAGCGGACTGACGTTCGACAACGACGCCGGCAGCGTCGATGCCGATGTCGCCGGCCAGGCGCTGGTGCTCGATACCGGCAAAACAATCGTCAATGACGGCACCTTCATTGCCGACGGCGGTATCCTCAAAGTGCTCGATGCGGTCACCGGCTCCGGCTCGGCGATTATCGAGCATAACGGCACGCTCGAGCTCGGCAATTCCGATTCGCTAACGGTTACATTTAATGACGCGAGCACGCTGCAGCTCGATCAGCAGCAGCAGGGCAATGCGGAGGCCTATACCGGCACGATCGACAGCGTCGCCAGCGGCGACGTGCTCGACCTGACTGGATTCGGCACGGGAGCGCACGACCAGTTCCAGGTTTCCACGAACTACGACCCCGACACCGACACGACGACGCTGACGGTTACGGATACGACGCTCGAGGGCTCGCCAAGCTCCGCTCCGATCACGCTGTCGGGCAACTACACGGCGAGCGTCGGCATTGGCTGGGCCGCCGCGAGCGACGGCCACGGTGGCATCGACCTCAGCGAGGGCGCGCCGCCGGTGACGAGCTTCGACCCGACTTATCTGACGTTCTCCGCCGACGAGCAGTCGGCGACTGGACCTGTGCCTTCGACACAGACGACCAATGTGACGATCGCCGGCTGGATCAACTGGGGCGGCGGCAACGCGATCGGCAGTCAGGAGGTGCTGTTCTATACCGGCACGACGTCGTCGCAGGGTTACGGCCTGATTGTAGCGCCGACCGCGGATGGGCTTGACGTTCAGGGTCTTGTCGGCGGCAACAACGTGCTCGACGGAAATACCGCGCTGTCGGCGAACCAGTGGTACTTCGTGGCGCTGACGCAAGTGGACGGTACTTTTCAGCTTTACGTTGACGGCGTTGAACAGACAGACCTCAGCAATGCGGGCACGGCGGTTAATGCCTTTGGCGCCGGCGCTCAGATGCAGATCGGCGGCCCCGGCGCTTTCAACGACCCCGAGATTTTCAGCGGCTCGATTGCCGATGTCAGCGTGTGGGATACGGCGCTCACGCAGTCGCAAATCGAGGCGCTTCAAGGAACGTATCTTTCCGGCAACGAACCCGGGCTGGCCGGCTATTATCCGCTCAGCGACGGCAGCGGCACGACCGCTGCGGATTCCGTCAACAGTGCCGGCAACCTCACGCTGTCGGGAAATCCGACTTGGGTCGTGGATGGTAACAATAGCTGGCCGATTACCTCAGGCAATGTGGTTGAAAATTCGCCGGCGACGCTGCTCGGCCTCAACGTGTCGAACGTCAATCCCGACGACACGATTACGGTCACGCTTGACGTCAATGACGGTGTGCTGACGCTCGGCAGCACGGCGGGGCTGAGCGGCGAGAGCGGGGTCGGCACCGATGCGGTCACGTTGACCGGCACGGAATCCGAAATCAATGCGGCGCTGACAAGCGGCGTGACCTATACGCCGACGACGGGTTTCACCGGCGGAGACACGCTGACCTTCACCGCGAGTGATGGTGGAGTCAGTTCAAATCCGGAGAGTCTCACCATCAATGTCGTGCCTGCCGCGGTATCGCAGGCGACCTCATCACTGACGGCTTCACCGTCGACGGTTGCGGCGGACGGCACCTCGACCACGACCCTGACGGTGACGGCGGAGGACGCCAACGGCCATGTCATCGCTGATGCGACGGTGACGCTGACGGCGACGGGGACCGGCAACACGTTCACGAGCCCGATCACCGGCACGACCAATGCCGAAGGGGTGTTCACGACGACGCTGTCGAGCGCGACCGTGCAGGACGACACGTTCACGGCGCTGATCAATGGCACGGCGAGCGAGACGGCGACCGTCGACTTCGCGCAAGCGCTGAGCGTGACCGCATCGGTGATAGACAATCTCGCGGTTCAAGAGGGCCAGACGCTGGTCGCGACGGCGACGATTGCCGACACCACCTATTCTGGGGCGACGATCAGTTATCAGTGGCAGAGCTCGAGCGACGGCGGCATCACTTGGACGAATGTTGGCGGGGCGCTAGCAGGTAATTTTAACAACGGTCAGCCGAGCTCGTTCCTGCAAGTGACGGAGGCCGACGAGGGGCTGGAGTACCGGGTCGAGGCCTCATTCACCAACAGCAACAATCAGGTCATTACGGCAACGAGTGCACCGACGGCTGCTGTTGCCGACGTCACGCCCCTGATTACCCCGGCCTTCAATTATAAAGTCGACGATCTGTCGATCGTCAAGAACGACACCGAGATCTACACCAACACCTTTGCGCAGGCGCCGCCCGCATCGTCGACGATCTCGAATAGCGGCGTTGCCACCCCGATTGTGTTTGTCACGCTGGGCAGTACCTGGACTGAAGGCACCAATAACGCGGGGCAGGCGGCGGCCGTCCTATCGTCCACCGGCGTTGCGCAGAGCCCGGTGAGCGCGACAACCGATCAGGTCTTTGCGTCGCTGACGACCAATACCGATCCGACCAACACTACACAGGGGTTGAAGGAGGGCACTGCGTTCACCGTCAGTGCGACCTTTGATCTGACCGCCGCTCCGTATGGCAGCTACGGACTGCAGCTCAATAACGGAACTTCGACGCATACCCCCGATCAGGTCGTGAGCCTGTTTGTCCAGAGCGGCAGCAACGGCTCGACCGTCATCTCGCTGATCGACTCCGACCCGGCGGCCGGAACGTCGACGGTGCTGGCCAGCCAGACGCTGACGACGGCGGAGCTCGCATCGAGCAACGAGGTCGAGTTCCAGCTGTCACATGTGGCGAACAGTACGGCGGTCACCGGCACGTTCGAACTCCTTGACAATGGCACGGTGACCCTTGGCCCGACGACCTTCACGCCGACCGGCACGATGTTCGCCAACGGCGAAAACTGGACGCAGGCCGATATCGGCGCCTTTGTCAGTTCCGGGGTTGGTCTCAACGTTGGGGCCGGCCAGTCGGTGCAGGTCGGCGAGACGCTGACAGCAAGCGCGACGACCAACGATCCTGACGCCACGATCAATTACCAGTGGGAGGAATCGAGCTCTTCGTCGTTCAGCAGCTTCACCGACATCGGCAGCAATAGCTCAAGCTATACGGTGCAGCACACCGATCTCGGCGACTATATCCGTGTGGTCGCCACCACCAGCGATCCCGACAATACCCAGAGCGCCACGGCAATGAGTGCCGTGACCGGGGCGGTCCTCGACGGGCCGCCAACGGTGACGGTGCCTGTAATTACGGGCACGGCACAGGAAGGCCAGACGCTGACGGCATCGGCGACGGCCGGAGGCGATGACACGCTAAGCTACCAGTGGATGGAGAACAGCGGCGTGGGCGGAGCCTATCGGGCCATCGTCGGCGCCACCGCTTCAACCTATGTGGTGCAGGAAGGCGACGAGGGCTACCAGATCGAGGTGGTTGCCACGGCGGCCAACGCCAACGGCGTAACTGCCTCGCAAACCAGCACGCCGACCAGTGCGGTGATTGACGATGCCACGCTTGCGGTCGCGGTATCGACGACCGACAGCAGTCTTGGCGTGCAGGAAGGCCAGACGCTGGTTGCTGTTGCCACGATCGCCGGTGATGCGACAGATCTCGCTGCCCCGGTGACGTATCAGTGGCAGAGCTCGAGCGACGGGGGCCAGACCTGGACCGATGTCGGCGGCGCGATCAGCGGCAATTACACAAGTGGAATAGCATCGTTCCTGCAGCTGACCGAAGCCAACGAAGGTCAAGAGATCCGCGTGCAGGCTTCGTTCACCGACGACACCGGTCAGACGGTGAGCGCAACGAGCACTCCGACCACCACGGTAGGCGATGTGACGCCGGTGATCACGGCGCCTTTCAGTTACGCGGTGGACGATCTCTCGCTCGTCAGGAACGGCACCGAGTTTTACAACGACACGTTCAGCGAGGCGCCGCCGGCTTCGCCGCTGCCGCTCACCTTGTCGACGCCGATCGTTTATTTCACCAACGGTAGCACGTGGTCTGAGTCCAACGGTCAGGCCATTCTGTCCTCGACCGGGCTGGCGCCGACTAACACCGGCACCGGGAACTACGAGGTCTACGCGATCCTCAACACCAATACCGATCCGACCAATACGACGATGGGGCTCAAGGAGGTCCAGTCGTTTACAGTCAGCGCGACGTTTGATCTTACGGCTGCAACGCCGGGCACGAGCTATGGGGTGCAGCTCAACGACGGGACGTCGACGCAGGTTCCCGATCAGATCGTCAGTCTGTATGTCCACGGACAAACCGACGGTTCGACGGTTGTCGAGCTCGTTCAGAGCGACCTCGCCACCGATCCTGCGACTTCGACCGTTCTCTCCAGCGAGACGCTCACCGCGGCTCAGCTTGAGGACGCCAGTCAGATCGAGCTCCAACTCTCGCACGTTGCCAACTCGACCGCGCTTAGCGGCACCTTCGAGCTGCTTAACGAGGGGACGGGGACGCCGGTCACCTTTACGCCGACCGGCACGATCTTCACCGACGGCGTGGATTGGACGCGCGCCGACCTTGTTGCGCTCACTTCTTCTGGTGTTGGTCTCAACGTCGGGGCCGGTCAGTCGGTGCAGGTCGGCCAGACGCTGACAGCAAGCGCGACGACCAACGATTCTGACGCCACGCTCAATTATCAGTGGGAGGAATCGAGCTCTTCTTCCTTCGGCAGCTTCACCGACATTGGCAGCAATAGCTCAAACTATACGGTGCAGGCTTCCGACCTCGGCGACTACATCCGCGTGGTCGCCACCGCCAGCGACCCCGACAATCCGCAGAGCGCCACGGCTACAAGTGCCGTGACCGGCACGGTTCTCGACGCGTCGCCGACGGTGACGGTGCCTGCAATCACGGGCATCGCGCAGGAAGGCCAGACGCTGACGGCAGCGGCGACGGCCGGCGGCGATGACACGCTAAGCTACCAGTGGATGGAGAACAGCGGTTCGAATGGCACCTATCAAGCCATCGTCGGCGCAACCGGTTCAACCTATGTCGTGCAGGAAGGCGACGAGGGCTATCAGATTGACGTCATTGCGACGGCAACCAACGCCAACGGCGTAACCGCGTCCGAAACGAGCGCGCCGACCGCGGCGGTTATCGACGATGCGAGCCTGTCTGTTTCGACATCGGTGCTTGGCAATCCCGGTTCGCTGGTGCAGGAAGGCCAGGCGCTGATCACGTTCGCGACCATCACAGGTGATGCTTCGGACCTGTCCGCTCCGGTCACCTATCAATGGCAGACTTCCAGCAATGGCGGTACGACTTGGACCGAGGTAGCGGCGACAACAAGCTTCAATTACAATAGCGAATTGTCCTCGGTCTATCAGCTTAGCGAAGCCGATGAGGGCAACATTTTCCGCGCACAAGCCTCCTTCACCGACGATACCGGCCAGGTAATCACGGCAACCAGCACGCCGACTGTTCCGGTCGCAGACATTACGCCGATCCTTAGCGTCCCTTTCAGCTATACCGTGGACGAATTTAAATACACCAACGGCCTCGGTGCGTCGTTCGATGATACTTTCACCGACGGACCGCCGCCGGTTGGCGGCATCGGAATGGCCGGATCGCTGCCCATCGGCTTTCAGACATCCGGCGGAGGATACGGCAGCACCTGGACGGAGGGTCTCAATAACCTCGGCCAGCCGGCGGCGATCATGTCGTCGAGCGGCGCCGCCTTCAACGGCATTGACAACAGTGTCGAGGCGCTTCTGCTGACCTCACCGCAGCCGGAGGGCACCGGAGCGGGCGAGAGCAATGCCGGCCTGAAGGAAAACGACACGTTCACGATCAGCGCGACGTTCGATCTTGTCGCGCCGCAGATCCGCACCAGTTATGGGATTGCGGTGGTGAATGCCGCATCCGGCCCGACCACCGAAGAAGTCCAGCTTCAGGTCGATTCGGACGGTTCCGGCGGAGCCATCGTCATCCTCGATCAAAACAATCCCTCGGGCGGCGTCTATACGCAGCTTGCGAGCTTTGATCTGACCGCCCAGCAACTGACCGGCAATACCCAGATCGAGCTCGATCTGGCACACAACACGATCGGCTCGAGCACGGTGGTCGGTTCCTTCGAGCTCTACGACGACGGCACCCAGACCTTTGCCGACACCTTTACGCCGTCGACACCGGGACACGTGTTCGACAATTCGACCGCAGCCCGCGGCGAGATCCAGGCGATAGACGACCCCGGCAACAACATAACCATCCTCGGTACTCCCGTGGAAGGCCAGACACTCACCGCCAACACCTCGACCAACGATGCCGACGCCACGATCAATTACCAGTGGCAGGAATCGGCCGATGGCGGCGACACCTGGAATTCGATCGAAGGTGCGACCGGTTCAACTTATGCTCTCCAACAGAGCGACGAGAACAACGAGATTCGCGTCGTCGCGACGACGAGCGATCCAGACAACACGCTAAGCGCCACGGCGACCAGCGTGGCGACGGGTCCGGTTCAGGATGCCTCGCCGACCGTTACTGTGCCGGTGATTGAGGGAACGGCGCAGGACGGCCAGACACTGACCGTGTCGGCGAGCGCCGGAGGCGACGACACGCTGAGTTACCAGTGGATGGAGAACAGCGGTCCTAACGGGACCTATCAGGCTATCGCCGGCGCCACCGGTGCAACCTACGTCGTGCAGCAAGGCGACGAGGGCTACCAAATTGACGTGGTCGCGACGGCGACCAACGCCGACGGCGTAACCGCGTCGGAAACCAGTGTGCCGACCGCGATTGTGCCGCCGACGACAGCGGCCGACACCTTTACCGAAGCTGCGATCGGAGATCCCAGCAATTGGTTCGACCCGGATAACTGGAGCATCGAAGTCCCGACGGCGAACGATCAAGTGGTTATTAGCGCGACTGACGCGCAGGCCGCCTTTGGCGCGGCCGTGGCCGGCAGCCTCGACGTCAACTCGAGCGCGGCGCTCGACGTCTTCGATGCCTCACTCTCGGTGTCGGATACGCTTCAAAACACAGCCACAATCACCGTAGAAGGCGACGCCGACGGAGTTGTCGCGAGCCTGTATTTCGGAGGCGACGTCACCAACAACGGCAGCATTGCGTTGAGTGGTGATGCGATCCCGAATGCCACGTCGGCGAACGGCGAGAGCGTAACCTTCGCGAGTAGCGTCACTAATACCGGCAGCATTTCGCTTGAGGCCGAAGTTCACGGGGATCGCGGCGCTGCCCCCAACGTGGCCAGCGCACTCTTTGTCGGACCCGTCACCAATACCGGCACCATTACCGTCGGCGCGGGAACGACGACCCAGGTCGCAAGCGCGACCTTCGAATCCACCGTGAACAACACTGGCGGCCAGATCATCGTGAATACGGGGGCGGCCGTGATGCTGGACAGTGCCACTGTCGAGGGTGGCACCATCACCAGCACCGACAGCATCAACGTCAGTGGCCCGGTCCTTCTGGAAGATGGAATCCAGATCAGCGGCGGCGCGCTGAATCTAGGCAATATTTCGGATCATGCCTCAACGCTCGACATCGAAACCGATCCGAACCAAGGTTTGGGCAACCCCGCCGATGCCGTGTTCGACGCCGTCAACGTCAACGATTACGCAACGCTCGATGTCGGCACGACGACCGTCTCCGGCGGCCTCTTGATGCTCGAGGACGGCGCGGAGATTTTCGGCAAGCCTCCGGGCGCGGCGAGTCCAGGTACGCTCAACATCGGATCCGCGGGCGAAGTCAAGGTCGAAAACAACGGCAACAATGGTATCGCCGCCACGTTCGACGACCTTAATGTCACTCTGCAAAGCGCGGGCACGGCAAAAGGTCTCATTCAGGTCGATGGCACGCTCTCGCCGACAAACCTGACTTTGACCGACGGCACCGTTATCAACGGCGGCGAACTGTCGATCGGGCCCTCGGGCGAGGTCGAGATCGCGTTCAGCGATAACATCAGCCCGGACGCCGTCTTCGAGGGCGGTGTCACCGTAGCCAATCAGGGCACGCTGCAGATCGACAGCGATACGTCGCTGGCGCTTGCCGGTACTGTGACGCTGCAAGGCGGCGGCACGGTGTCGATGGAACTTAACAGCGGTATCGGCGAAGTGTTCGATACCGCCGCCACGCTCGACAATGTCGACAACACGATCGAGGGCGCGGGCTTCATCGGCAACGCTGACAATCTTCTGACGCTGATCAATAACGGCACGATCGACGCCAATTTCGGCGGACAGACGCTGACCATTGATATCGCCGATAACAGCGGCAATTCGGGTACGCTGACCAATGCCGGCACGCTGAAGGCGGAGAATAACGGCGAGCTCTCAGTGCACGGCGTCGTTAACGACACCGGCGGCCAAGTCATCGCCTCGGGTGGCTTTGTCGATTTCGAGCTTGGGGTCACCGGCGGCGGCACCGGCACCGCATCGATCTCGAACGGCGGCAAGATCGAATACGGCTGGTCGTCCGATGTCGCCACGACTTTCGCCGGCGACGGCACGCTGGTGCTCGATCATCAGAATCAGGCGGACGCGAACTATTTAGCCGCGCACTTTTCCGGCGCGGTCTTGAACTTCGGCCTGGGCGATACGATCGATCTGACCGATCTGACTTATTCAGCGAACGAGACTGTGAGCTGGGACCAGCTGACGACAGGTGCCAACGCCGACGGCACTTTGACGGTCGATAGCAACGGCGAGACCGCCAGTATCACGCTCGACGGCACCTATTCACAGGGCGACTTCGCACTGGCGACCGACGGCTCTAGCGTCATTGGCGGCCCCGGCACCGACATCGTTGGGGTGCAATCGCCCTATCTGTGGGGCAGCATCACCTCGCCGGCGCAGGCGACCACGGGCGTGCATCTCTATGGTTCGTTCAGCACCGTTCCATTTGGTTCAAGCAACGGTGCGCTGGTCGGGGTGCTGTATGGAGTAACGTCATCGGGCTACAGCGATGCCGGCCCCGATAACGTCACCACTAACCTCCTCACTCTCGATCCGTTCCTGTTGCCGTATCAGAGTAGCATCACTGCGAATGGTGGGACCGGGGAGCAGGTCGCGACGACGACCATCACCGATTTCCCGCACAATTCGCGCCAGATGCTGTTGGTGAGCCTTAGTAATACCCAAACCGAAGGCATCGGCTTCAGTCTGTCGGAAGACGGCAGTGGTAACGCCACGATCAACAAGTTCACATTCGACGAAAACACAACGGGGCTCAACGGGTCGAGCGCGCCGACGATTACAAATGACGGCGCGGTCGAATCCAATCTGATCGGCACCGATCTGCAATACTTCGCCAGCTTCGAGAACGGCAGCAGCGGGACATTCATCGGCGCCGGCTCGGCCTACGGGCTTGGCTGGGCGCAATATAACGGTACGGCTGCGACCCTCGACGGGGTCGCGCCGGATATCTATCAGATCAATTTTCAAATCTTCCCGAATACTGCCAGCAACTCGCCGGTCGAGACGATCGCCACCTTCAGCAACGTGACGAGCCTCACCGACGAGCCAGCGTGGTTTTTCCACAGCGCCGGCTCGGTGACGATAGGCGGCCAGTCAAAGGCGATCTTTGCTTCAGCGGTTGCCGAATCCAATGGAACGGCGAATGCCGATATCCAATTCCAGGCCTATAGTGAGAGCGGCACGACGTCGATCAGCGGCACGGCGCTGCCATCATTCGTGGTTGCGCCCAACCTGACCTATTACACCGATCTCTACGGCTCGGGCGTTACCGATGCGATTACGCAGCAGCCGGCATCATCCACGCATACCTATTCGGCGAACAGCCTGATGTTTGCGCTGGATACAGGGGGTAGCAGCTACTCGTTCGCCTGGGATGACACCGTTACGGCCGGCGGCAGCACTTATCACCAGGTTGAATTTGCCCTTTACACACAATCCGGTTCGCTGGTGTCGCCCATTTCGACCTTTCAGGTCGCCGACGCGCAGAATATCGAGTTGCAACAGGCGACGATCGATGGCGCCAATGTCGAGATTCTCGCCTATGGCGACAATACCGGCACGCACGTTGTCGAATTCGACGCCAGCGGGCATGAGATCGCGTCGCTGTTCGATCCCTCGACCACGACGTTCGATCAGTTGGGTGGGTTCGGCGATGGCCGGATTTCGCTGACTTACGACAACCTGCTCGATTCAAGCGGCACGACCCAATACACGACCGACATTTATGACCTGCGCACGTCAGGCCTCAACGTCAACGATGCCGGCGTCGCGCTTACGTCCGACCAATATTTTTCCGGTACGCAATACGGCGACGACATCACCGTCGGCGCCAGCAACGTCGACAGCATTTATTATTATGTCGGCGACAATACAACGGGTCCTGCCCCAACCGATCATTTCACAGGCACAACCGGCACGGGCTGGAACGTCGCGATCCTACCCGACGCGCTGTCTGATTATTCGATCTCCACAAATGATGGCGTTACGACATTAATCGATACCGGCGATCCGGCGCATGCCGGTTCGCTGGCGGTGACCGATGTGCAGTTCCTCGCCTTCGATCCGGCCAGCGACCCGACGCCGTACAACAACGCGATTGACGTCAATGGCGGTACCTTCGTCATTCTTGAGGGTAACATTCCCGGAACCAGTAGCCCGGCGCCAATCATGATCGAGGCCGGCGCCACGGCGGAAATCGATACCGGCGCCTCTTATACGGGATCGGTGACCTTCAACGCAGGCACCGGTATACTGGTCCTCGATCAGGCGAGTGATTTCGGCGGTACGATTTCCGGCTTCACCGGAACCGCTCCGGACGCAGCCCACTCCGATGTGGTTGAGGTGGCGGCATATAATGAGACCTCCTTTTCCGAACAAACGACCAATGGCAACCTTGTTCTGACGCTCAACGGCGGTGGCGGAAGCACTACGATCACCTTTGACAATTTTGACGGCGCGCTGAACTTCTCCAGCGATGCGCAAGGTGATTTCTTCATAACTGATCCGTCCGCGCCGCCCGCTCCCGCCAATGCGACAGTGGATTCCGTTGCAACAGCGAGCGGCGCCTCCGGCGGCATCACCTTCGCAGATGAAAACTCGGCGGACGCGCTGAGCCCAAGCTTTTCGCCGGAAGGTTCAGATTATCTCGGCAATTTCTCGGTCAGCCAGGTCAGCGCGAGCACCGGCAATGCAACGGTCAGCTGGGAATTCGACTTCAGCAATGAGCAAGTCTCGCTCACGCAAGGCCAGACCTTGACCCAATCCTACAATGTCACGCTTGCCGATGAGCAGAACTCCGCTGCCAACCAGAGCCAGACCGTCTCAGTCACCGTCGGCGGCCCGGGCAACGACAATTTCGTATTTGCGCCGGGCGTTGGTGCCGACACCGTTCTAAACTTCAACCCGCAACAGGACACGATCGAGCTCGATCACTTCGCCGCCGCGCAGACCGTCCAGGAATTGCAGTCGCTCATCACCAACGACACGCATGGCGATGCGGTGATCGATCTTGGAAATCACGATTCGATCACCTTGGCCAATACCACAACGACGCAGTTGCAGCAGGCCATTCAGGCCGGCCATATACTTCTGCACTGACCTGCGGCGATGTCCGAGACACGCCGACGATTTGCTGGCGTTGCTCCCCGGCGATAAAGCACGTGGGCATTTCCTCGATTGATCAGGGCAGTGAGAAGCGGCGTGGGCGGCACGCACCGTGCAAACTAGGCCTTGTTTTCTAAAACCTGCTCGATCCGCTCTAGGCGAGAATTCAATCTCTGTAGGCTTGATACAAGTACCCGAAGGACTTGAGGCAGACCGATACTCGTGGACTCCACCACGCCGACCGCCAACTTGCATCTGGAGCATTGCACGAAACTGAAATTTG
>Ga0210390_10001999_pt1 | contig 18573 bp, 20 predicted proteins | sample IncBWH11OmetaG_FD_161050 | JGI IMG/M metagenome (GOLD analysis project Ga0210390, IMG submission 161050) | Forest soil microbial communities from Barre Woods Harvard Forest LTER site, Petersham, Massachusetts, United States - Inc-BW-H-11-O ... | reverse complement strand
CCTCATAGGCGGCCAGAAGGCGATCCGGCACCGCGCCGAAGAGCCCGAGCATGGCGAGGTCCTCCTCGGGATGGCCCCCGTGCACCGAGGGATCGATGAGCCAGCCCCGGCCGTCGGCGCCGAACAGCACGTTGCCCCACCAGAGGTCGCCGTGGAGCAGCGCCGGGCCACCGGGCGGGAGCAGTTCGGGCAGACGGGCGACGACGCGGCCGACCGGGTCCTCCAGCCCCCCGCGGGCCGCGAGCTCCGAGAGCCGGGCGCCGTAAAACGCCGCGCCGTCGGGCCACGTCGAAGGGTCGACCGGGCAGGCGCCGATCCAGGAGGAGCCGCCACCCCAGTGCTCGAGCCGCGTCGCGTGCAGCGCGGCGAGAGCGCGGCCGAGCGCCTCCTCGTGCGCCGGTGAGCGCGGCGCCTGGTCGACCGCCACCGTGACGAGGAGCTCGCCGTCGGCGAAGACGACCTCGGGGACGGGGGGAGCGGCGCCGACGGCGCCGAGCCGTCGCAGCCCGTCGGCCTCGTCGCGGGCGCCGGGCGCGGTCTTGGCCACGAGCGCCCGGCCGCCGGCCTCGACCAACCACGCGTTGGCACCCAGCGTCCGCTCGCCGGCGAGCGTTCCCACCGCGCGTGCGAGGCGCTCCCGCCAATCCGTCGGGCTGGCAGCGGGCGGCACCCGGACACTCTCGCGCCGTGGCGATGGGACAGACTGGCCTGAGTGCCCCGTCGCCCCCACGTCGCCGGTCTCGTCGTGACCCCCGGGGCGAGCGCCGGGCGGGACCACTCTGGTCTGGTCGCCATCGAGGCGGCGGTGTCGCCGCTCGGCATCGCCGTCGAGCGCGTGGAGTTCCCGGGACAGGCTGCGGGCAAGCGCCGGACCGACCCGCCGGCCGTGTGCATCGAGACGGTGCGCGCCGCCGCGTCCGCGTTGGCCGAGCGCCTCGACGTCCCGCTCCACCAGATCGCCGTGGGGGGGCGCTCCTTCGGCGGCCGGATGTGCTCGATGGCCGTGGCGGACGGCCTCGACCCCGCCGCGCTCGTGCTGGTGAGCTATCCGCTCCATCCGCCGGGGAAGCCCGACCGGCTGCGCACCGAGCACTTCCCCGCGCTGAAGATCCCGTGCCTCTTCGTCTCGGGCCGGCGCGACGCCTTCGCCAGCCCGGACGAGCTCGAGCGCGAGACGGCGGCGATCCCGGGCGACGTGACGCTGTCCCTCGTCGACGGGGACCACTCCCTGCGCAAGAGCGAAAGGGCGGCCGCGGAAGTCGTGGCCTCCTGGCTTGGCCGCCTCGGCTGAGTTTGCGCCGCGTCGTTCCGACCGCCCCCAGCGTGGGGGACGATGACTCCGGCCGTGACCGGCGACGGGGTCACCCCCGCCGCCGGCCTACCGGTTCGCTCAGGCCGTCGAGGACAAGCTCTTGGGCGGGGTCGACGTCGGACCGGTGTACTTCTTGATCGGTCCAGACCCGGGGCTGGTCGTCTGGACCGGGCCGACGGGCACGGAGCCGATCCAGCTGCCGGTCGGTGTCACCGCTGGTGGCGCCGAGCTCTCCAGCTTCACGACCTCCTCGCCCTCGAAGCCGAAGTGTGTCGAGCTCGAGTAGGAGAGCGGCACGAACCCCGGCGTGACGAAGCTGTGACCGTCACTGTTGATGGCGTTCATCAGGCTGTCCCGCGTCAGGTTCTTGCCGGCCTTCTGTAGCGCCTGCACGAAGGTGTAGGCGAGCGCCACCCCGTACTGGGTGTTGCCGTCGAGGCCTGACTTCGCCCACAGCGACGGTGCGTACTGCTCGAGGATCTTCTTCTCCACCTGTACCCACGAGTTCGACGTGTCCGACTCGGGGGCGAAGTAGGCGGTCGTGATGACGTTGTTGAGCAACCCTCCGGCGGCCGCCACCTGTGCGGCACTCGCACCGCCCTTCTGAGCGAAAGACGCGAGCAGGGGCCCGACCGTCGGTGCGTCCGCCCCCACGCTGTCGACGACGTACTGCGGCGAGTAGCCGATGACGGCGGCCGGGAGCATCGCGAGCGCGGTGGCGGCCGGGATCGTGGCGAGCACGACGACCTGCGCGCCGGCGGCCTTGAGTGCTGCCATCTGGTTCGACAGCGGCCCGGACAGCGTGGCGGCGTCATAGGTCTGGCGCGAGACGACCGACGAGGACGGGACCTCCATGTCGAGTCCCTTCACCACGTCCTGGCCGAACTCGTCGTCCTGGTACAGGTAGCCGATCTTCTTGCCGGGGAAGTTCGCCTTGATATAGGCGCCGAGGATCTTGCCGTCGATGGTGTACGGCGGCTGCCAACCCAGGCTGAGCGGGTACTTCGAGCTGTTCCAGCAGTTGCAGCCCGACTCGATGAACAGTTGCGGCACCTTCTGCTGGTTCAAGAATGCCTGCACCGCCGACTGGGTGGGCGTCCCGAGCGACCCGACGTCCGCAAAGACGTTGTCCTGAAGGACGAGCTGGCGGGTGAGCGTCGCCGTGTTGGCGGGGTTGTACCCATCGTCGAGATACGTGTAGTGGATCTTCCGACCGTCCACACCCCCATGCGCGTTCACCCAGTCGAACACGGCGTTCATCGCGGGCGCGATCTCGTCGTAGCCCGGTGCAGCCGGCCCGGTGAGCGGCACCGTGGCGCCGATCGTGATGGAGTTCGAGGTGACGCCGGGCGTGCTCGCCGCTTGTGCCGTCGCCGGCAGCAACGTCACCCCCAGCATGCAGCCGATGGACGCTGCCACGAGCGCCCGGGCGCAGCGCGCCCAACCCGTCGTTCTCCTTGCTCGTCGTCGCATGACGCCTCCCTTTCTTTGGTTTCTTCTTTGTTTGCGCATTGCATCAGTCACTTGCCGACACCGTGATCGGGGCGGGCGCCCCGTGGTCGCCCTGCCCCGGGCGCGGGCGGTGCGCCCACAGCCAACGCAGCCCACCCTGGATCCCGTTGGGCGCCGCAAGCATGGCCACGATGAGCACCAGCCCGAAGATGATGGTGGCGAGATACGCGTTCGCCCCGGTGCCGAGGCTGAAGTCCGACGACAGCGACGTGGACCACTGCGGCAGGTACACCAAGAGGATCCCGCCCCACACCATGCCGAACAGCGTCCCGGTGCCGCCGAGCACCATCGCGGCCAGCAACTGGATCGACAGGGAGAGCGGGAACTCGCCGGTGTTGACGATCCCGGTCGAGAGCACCAGCAGTGCGCCCCCGAGTCCGGCACACGCCGCGCTGATGGCGAATGCCAGCACCTTTGTGCGCGCCACGTGGATCCCTGCCAGTGACGCCGCGATCTCGTCGTCGCGCACCGCGCGGAACGTACGCCCGTAACGGCTCCACAGCAGGTTGGCCAACAGGACGAAAACGATCAGCGCGCACAGAATCTGGATCCAGGCCAGCCATTCCTCCTGGCTCAGCGTTCCCGGCGCGGTCGGCGCGCTCACGGTGAGCCCCTGGTCGCCACCGAACGTGGCGGGCCACTTGTCCGCGATGCCCGGGATCGACAATGCGAACAGCAGCGTCATGCCGGCCAGGTAGGGGCCCTTCAGCCTGGTCGCCGGCAGGCCGATCACCACTCCGGCCACCGCGGCCACACCCGCCGCCGCCGCCAGCTCGAGGACGAAGTTGGTCCCGGTGTGGGTCATGAACAGCCCCAGCGTGTAGGCGCCGACGGCCATGAAGCCGCCGTGGCCGAGCGAGAACTGGCCGTTGGCGCCGGTCAGAAGGCTCAACCCCGCCAGCACCACGACGTACGACGCGATCTCGCCCACCTGGTAGTCGTTGTACTGACTGAGCCGCCCGGTCAGGAAGTAGAGGATCGCCCCCGCTGCCACCGCCACGAGGAGGTGGCGCAGCATGGGCTGGCGCGTCAGTCGGACGAATTTGGTGAAGGCGGCCGCGCCCACCTCAGACCCGCCTTGCCGGGGGCCGGGCGAAGATCCCCTCCGGACGTGACATCAGCGCCACCGTGAGGAGGGCGAGCGCGCCGAGCGGCTCGAGCCCCGACCCCAGATACCCGCCGACGTAGGAGATACACAGACCCGCGATCAGACCGCCGATCAACGCACCAATGGGGCTCTCGAGTCCGCCGATCACGGCAGCCGTGAACGAGTAGATGAAGATCAGGTCCATGTAATAAGGGCCGAACGAGCTCGTCGGCGCCGCGAGAAGTCCAGCCAGCGACCCGGCGAACCCCGCCAGTCCCCAGCCGAGCGTCAGCAGCAGCCCGACGCGCACGCCGAGCAAACGAGCGATCTCACGTGAAAAGGCCGAGGCCCGCATCCGCAGCCCGAGTGCGGTGAAGCGGAACAGCACGAATGTCGCCGCCATGAGGACGAGGACGGCGATCAGGATGAAGAGGTCGAAATACGAGAACGCGACGGCCGTGCGGCCGATATGCAGTCCGCGCTGGGAGTAGGCGGCGGGGAACCCGCGGCTCGCATTGCCGTAGATCGCACCGGCGAGGCCTTCGTAGACGACGAACAGGCCGATAGTCACGATGACAGGGTTCAGTTCTGACTTTCCTGCCAAGGGCCGGATCAGGACGCGCTGGGTGGCGGCACCGATGGCGAATCCGATCAGCAGGACCACGAGGAAGGCCCACCAGTAGCCCCAGCCCCCCGAGATGAGGCTGAAGGCGATGAACGTGGTCAACATGCCCGCCGCGCCCTGCGCGAAGTTGATGATGCGCGTGGCCCGGAAGATCAACACGAGCGCAAGCGCCAAGGTGGCATAGATCATCCCGTTGGCGAGACCGTCGAGCGAGTAGTCCAAGAAGAGGGTCATCGAGTCAGAAGCCGAGATAGTGATGCCGCAACGCGTCGTCTGCCGACACCTTCGCAGCGTTGTCCGATACGACGATCTGGCCGAGGTTGAGGATGACGGCGTGATGCGAGACCGAAAGCGCGCTGCGCGCGTTCTGTTCGACCAGGACGACCGTGAGGTCTTTGCCCTCGGTCTGTTCGTGCAGCATGGCCATCAGTTGGGCGGTGATCAGGGGTGCCAGTCCCAAGCTCGGCTCGTCGAGCAGCAGGAGCCGCGGCTTGGAGATCAGCGCGCGGCCGAGCACCAGCATCTGGCGCTCCCCGCCCGAAAGCGTCGATGCGTGGCGCCGCCGGAAGCCCTGCAGGCGAGGGAACAACTCGAGGATCTCCTCTATGGCTGCATGGCGTTCGCTTCGCTTCAGACACCACAACGTGGCGAGGCGCAGGTTTTCCTCGACCGTGAGCTCTTCGATCACCCCGCGCCCTTCGGGTACGTGCGCCACTCCCATCCGTGCGATCGATTCGACGGAGCGGCCGACAAGGTCACCTCCGTCGAAGGACACCGATCCCGACAGGGGCTTCACCAAGCCGGAAATGGTGCGCAACAGCGTGGTCTTGCCCGCGCCGTTCGCGCCGAGGACCGCGGTAATCGCTCCGGGTTCCGCGTCGAATGACACGGAACGCAGTGCGCGCACGGCCCCGAACGACACCGAGAGCTCGTGGACTTCAAGCATGGTGTCCGGCACGGTCCGTGGACGATCTCGCCGCCTCGACTTCGTCTCCGAGGTAGGCGGTGGCCACTTCGGGGTCGGCGCGAATGGCGTCGGGAGTGCCGTGGGCGATCACCCGCCCGAAGTTCAAGACGACGATCCGGTCGCACACGGACATGACGAGGTCCATGTGGTGCTCCACGAGCAGCACCGACATGGTCGTCGTGAGGCTGCGTATCCTCGAGCCGATCGAGGCCATCTCTGCCTCGGACAGGCCGCTGGCCGGTTCGTCGAGCAGCAACAAGCGCGGCTCTGCCATCAGCGCCCGCGCCAGAGCCGTTTGCTTCTGTACGGCATACGGCAAGGCCGGCGGCAGCCGGTGGGCGGAGGTGGCGACGCCGAGGTCGTCGAGGACCTCCATCGCCCGTGCCGCGGTCTGCCGTTCCTCGCGGCTCGAACGCCAGAGTCCGAGGAACGAGGAGGCCGGGTCGCTGCGCAGCGCGGGCTGCGCGCCCAACATGACGTTCTCGAGCACCGTCAGCCCCGCGCACAGCCCGACCCCTTGGAGTGTGCGGGCGATGCCGAGCTTGGCGAGGTCGTGGGGGTGGTGCCGGTGGAGGTCGTGGCCGCGGTAGGCGATGCGGCCAGAGCTCGGGTGGACGAAGCCGCAGATCACGTTGAAGAGGGTCGTCTTGCCGGCGCCGTTCGGGCCTATGACCCCGACGACCTCGCCCGACCCGATCGACATCGAGACTTCGTCGAGCGCGAGAACGCCCCCGAAGCCGATGGTGACCTCGTGGACCTCGAGGAGCAGGCCGCTTCCGGGCGTGCTGGCGTCCTTGACGACGGAATTTTCGGGGACCTCGAGGACCTGGCCCACGTGTCGGCCTATCCGGGCACGGAGGTGGTACCTATTCGCCCCGTGCGCGACCGACGATCGGGCATGCCTACCAGCCCCCCGGCATCGAGTCGGACGTTACAACTTCCGCAACACAAGTGCATGACAACCGCGCGGCTACGACAATGCGTTCCACCGCGGTGATCTGTCACCTCGCCGTGGATCGGAGGGGCGGGTGGGACCTGTGCGGTGGACCTCGCGGGCTCCGGACAGGTGGCCAACCCATGTTTCCGAGTTGTCTACCGCTGGTGCCGGAACGGCACGAACACGAGGCCGCCCTGAGGCACGAAGTCGGCCCCGCTGACCGGCACCGGGGTGATCGCGCCGGTCCACGGGTCGAGCGACCCCAGGTAGTTGGCGGGCAGCGACGGGCAGGTGGTCGGCGCGCTGTTCGCCCCGCACGGCGTCACCGCCACGATCGGGTTCGATCCGAACGTGCCGCGGAGTGCGACGACGGCATCGTTGGTCGAGTCCGTGCCGTAGAGGACCCCGGGGCGGATGGCCCACGCGGTGTCGTCCACCGACTGGGAGAGCGACAGCACCGAGAGCGACTTTGACCTCTCACCCTTGCCGACGAAGATCTGCTGTTGGTCACCCTGGCTGTCGAGCATGAAGTCATGAGCGAAGCGGGGAGCCCCGTTGGGCACGATCTCGCTCGAGTCGGGGTCGGTCAACGCCAACGCCGTCGTCTGCCCCTCCTGGGGGCCGACGTTGGCCACGGTGGCGGTGTCCTCGTCGTAGAAGAGGGGCGACACGGTAGCGACAGAGGTCGAGGGATCGAGGGTCACGGAATAGACGGCGGGAAAGCTCGCGTTCGGCGCGGGGGTCGTACCGATCGTGCCGGGCGCCGACGCGCTGATGAGAATCTGGTCCCTGAGGATGGAGATGGCGTCGGTCCCACCGTTGTGGGGCAGCGGCTCGTTGTAGGTGTAGTGCTGGACGTCGGCGGCACCGTGTGCCCCCGGGGTGATCGTGTAGAGCGAGCTGTTCGCGTCTTCGTTGACGGTGGCGATCAAGCCGCCGATCGCGCGGTCGGCGGTCAACCCGTCCACCTTGCCCTGGACGTCCCACTGCGCCAGCGCCTGGCCGAATCTGTCCAGGGCGACGATCGTGCTGTCCGTGTTGCCGTCAGAGCTCGGCTCGCCCTGGGGGCCGACGCCGTTTTGGAAGCCGACAAAAAGAAGTCCTCCGAGCTTGGTGATGTCGTCCGGCTTGGTCAGCGGCTCACTGGCCGTACTGTTCGTCGTTCCGCTGACCGTGTACGTGTGCGAGAGCGTCATCCCCGAAAGGATCGTCAGCGCGGTCAGGGACGGCTGGGGGGTGGGCTGATCGCCGCCGGCGGGCGTGACGGCCGGGACCACGGCAACGGCGAGCGCGCCCAATCCGGAGGCGCAAACGACGCCGACGGATCGAAAGCTGATGCGGGGCATGGGGGACCTCCAGTCAGTGATCGCGTTGGACGGTAGAGGACTCCTTTGAAATGCCGTCGATCACTCGGTGACCGAAAAATGAATTCCTCCGTCGTTGCGGACACGCCGCATCGGCCGCTGCAACGCCGCATCTGGGGTTGGACCGGAGATAAAACCCTGAAATCCGATTGACTTACTAGTATTTAGTCGCTACGGTTCTCGGGATGCACGGAATGGGCCGTTTTCCTTCGGGTGACGAGCCGCGGCGACCCGGTCGCGACGTCGATCGAGCCACACCGGCGCGGCGGCACGTCGATCCGGCCGCGGTCGCGCGGCGTCTCGGCGCGGCCGTCCAGTGGCCCGGTGCCGGCGCCTTACGCGACCGGTCCTGGCGGTTGATCGCCCGGACCGGGGATTTCGACGCGTGGCTCATCGCCTGGCCGGGCGGAGCCACCGCCGAACTGCACGACCACGGCAGCTCTCGTGGTGCGCTCCACGTGATCAGCGGCTCCCTGGTCGAGACCATTCCGTGGCGTGATGACGATGGCAGCGTGACCCTCGCGCGGAGGGACGTGCAGCCCGGTGTCACCCTGGCGTTCGGCGGCGGCCACGTCCATGATGTGCGGAACGAGTCGGCCGAACATGCGCTCAGCCTTCACGTGTACAGCCCGCCCCTGACCTCGATGACCTACTACGACCGCTCCGGGGATCGGCTGATACCACGCCCGGATCGGTGGGACCTGTCGCGCGAAGCGCCCTACCCGTCGGCCCGATCGGTGCTGAGGCCGGCCGCGCCGTGACCGCAACGTCCGTCGACCAACTCCTGGCGGATGCGCGCCGTGACATCGACCGGGTGTCCCCCAGGGACCTCGGCTGCTGGCGCGTGGCCGGGGCGCTCCTGATCGACATCCGCCCCGAGCGGCAGAGAGCCGAGGAGGGCGAGTTCGACCATGCGATCGTGGTCGAGCGCAACGTGCTGGAGTGGCGGTTCGATCTGCGCGGCGATCACGCACTGGCTGATGTGGACGGATACGGCCAGCCTGTCGTCGTCGCGTGCTCCGAGGGTTACGCCTCGAGCCTGGCGGCGGCCTCGCTACGTGCGTTGGGCTTCACCCGGGTGGCCGACCTCGCCGGCGGGTACCGCGCGTGGCGAGCGTGGCAGGAAACGGCGGCGGCTCAGACGTAATCGCTGCGTCGCATCCAGACGAGCGTGGCCCACCCCCAGATCGGCGGCAGGTACGCGGTGCACAGCCGCTCGATGAACACGGCGGCCACTGCCTGATCCTGAGGGATCCCGACGCTCGTCAAGCCCGCGATCAGACCGATCTCGACGACACCCGCTCCGCCGGGCACCGGGGCCGCGCCGCCGATCATGGAGGCGAGCGTCAAGACGACGATGAGGCTCGCGAAGCTGGCGTGCTCGCCGACCGAATGCAGCGACGCGCCGAGACAGAGTGCGATGAGGATCTGGCTGCCGGCCGAGCCGCAGAGCACATAGGCGATCTTCCGCGGCTCGACGGCGATCGCCTTGACGTCCTTCCAGATGGTCACGGCATGCGGTCGCGCCTTCTCCGTGACGAGCCGACGGATCCGGGGAACGAGTGCGATCACCCCCGCCAGGACCGCGACGGCCAGCACGACGATGATCAAGATCCACACGATCCCCGAGTTGGCGCCCTCGTCGGTCGGCTTGTGGAAGTCGCCGGCGGCGAACGGGATGCAGACGAGAAAGAGCGCTCCCTTCACGATCCAGCTGGCCGTGCCCGCGATGGCTCCCGAGCTGATGGCCGAGGGGACGTCGAGGCCCTGGCGCTGGAAGAAGCGCACCCGCACGCCGAAGACGGCGGCGTCACCTCCCACGAACGAGGTGAAGAGGTTGGAGGTCTCGAGGGCGACACATCTTCCGAAGGGCAGCGTGCCGATGACGGCGCCGGTGAGAGCCCAGGCGCCCGTGACCACCGGCAGCTGGCCCAGCACGAACGCGGCGGCGACCCATCCCCAGGCCGCCCCCCGGATCACGCTCAACGAGCCCGATACGTCGGTCAGCACCCCGATGATGAGCCACAGCCCGACCAGGCTGCCGATCAACATCAAGAAGTTGGGCCAGCTGATCCGCTTCGGCTCTACGAGCTTGGGCGCCTCGATGCCCGCCTTCGCCGCCAGCGCCTCACGCAGGGTCCGGATGAATGCCTTTTGCGAACGCGCCAGGCGCTGCGTCTCCGACTCGACGGTCGATCGCTGGAGCAGCGTGAGGACCGATGTGATCGTGTGGCCGTCGAGCACACGGCACGACGCGGCGACCGCCCGGTCGATACCGATCACCGCGGCGAGCGCCGCGCAGACGCCAGCGACGTCGCGGTCGGTGCGGAGCGGTGGGGCGGAGGAGGATGCCCTTCGGAAGTCGCGGAGCACGGGCCCGTCGGTGCCCATCACGATGGTCTGCGGGCTGAGTGCGCTGTGCGCGATGTCAGCGGCGCGCAGGCGCAGGACGGCATCCAGCACGGCATCGGCCGCCTCGTCACTGACATTCTCTGGCGTGCACCCGGCCAGCCGCTCGCCGTCGGGCAACCTGGTCACGAGGGCCGCGTCGCGGCTGGGTCCGCATCGCCCGGCCGCGACGACCTCGGGCACGCGCACACCGGCGTTCCCTGCGAGCAATGTCAGGTATGCCTCGTGCTCCACCTGCTGTAAGCGGTTGAACATCAGGGTCGGGCCGGAGTCGCGGTAGATGCAGAAGCGCGAGAGCTTGCGCAGCCACTGCGCGTCGGCCGCGTCCCTCCCGTACACCGCCAGCTCGATGGGCCTGCCGAGGGCATCCCTCCCCGCAAAGGCCGCCACTCCCCACTCCTGTTGGTCGGCCGCCTCGAGAGCGCGCACCTCGACGTGCAGGTCGCGCACCGCGGCGGCCACCTCCGCCGCCGAGGGGAGCCCGTTGGGGGTGCCGAGCGCCAGGTGGCACGCGGCGGCCGTACCCCAACCGAGGGCGATCGCCGCCACGACACAGAGGGGGAGCCCGTAGCCACCGACGACGGCGCAGAGGGCAGCCACCGAGACGGCCGCGCCGACAAGTCGGTGCACCGGGCGGCTCAGATAGGGCAAGCCGGCCAGGGCCACCGCCGTCGCGACGGCTAACTGCACCACGGGGAAATGCGGGTCGAAACCCGAAAGTTGAGGAACGGGCGGCCGCCCCACTGCGCCGCCCAACGCGGCGTCGATCAACAGGCAAGCGAGCAGTGCGGTCACTGCGGCCAGCGCCATCTGACGCACTGCGGCCAGCTTCGGGACGAGCAGTCCGATCACCACCAGGCCGAGGATCACGCCGAGAGAGCCGACGAACCACAAGGTCGTGACCAACCATTTCACGCCGTTCGGCGCCGGTGTCAGCAGCTCCGAGACGTGCACCTCCGGCGACGTGTTGGCCCGTGCCAGCGGCACGCACAGCACGATGACGACGACCGCCACGACGATTCTGACCACGTCGGACGCCCGCCGTCGGCTGGTGCCGCCCCCCTGGGGTCCGAGCACCAGGGAGCGGGCTCGGCTGCGCCACGAGGCCCGGCTCCCGGCCTGGTCGGCCACCGGTTCGGCGCCGAACCCGTTGCCCGAAGCCTCCACACCCGTCTTCTCCGCCTCGCCTTGGCGCAGGGGCTGCATCGCGCAATCTTGCCGGGGGAGCGGCCAGGGTGGAGGGATTCCTCGAACCAGAACGTCAATTGCTGTCCGGTTGTGCCCTCAGCTGATCCGGCCGGTCAGCGCTGCGTGAACCGGGGGGCTCCTTCCCCGGACACGCGTCCCGGAGGGAGCCGACGCCCGCAGACCACCAGGGCCAATGCCTGGGCGGGGCCCTCGAGCGGCGCGCCCGCGCCGTAGGTCCACTCGATGTCGTCGGCGCGCAGCTCCACGCCGGAGAGGTCGGTGCCGAAGAGGTTCGGCGTCGACGGGTCGGTCACCAGCGAAAGCACCCGCGTGATGCGCCCGTCGGGAACTCGGCGTGACAGGGGGACCGCCTCGATGATGTCGAGGCAATGCACCACGCAGTGAGTCAGTGCGCCATCCGCCCCACCTCCCGGCGGCTGCCAGCGGTGCAGCACGTCGGAACGCAGGTCGGCCAAGAGGCGCTCGGTGGGCAACGCGCCGTCGCGTGCCGCCACCGTGTTCGACAGTCGGGTGAAATCGCCGCCCGCCGCCTGGAGCTCGGCCATGAAGTCCTGGTCCGAGTAGCGCGCCGGCATCGTCACGTGCGCCACGACCTCCCTGGTGCGCCATCCCTCGCAGAGCGACAGCGCATCCCATGCCGCCGGGCCGGCCGCCTCCAACAGCTCGGCCAGAGCGAGGAACTCCTCGGCAATGTCCTGGACGAGCATCTCGCTGTGGCCCGTGGTGGTCGCGTCGCGTGTCATGGTGGAGGTCCTCCTACCCGGCGTTGCCCTGGTCGGTGTCGTAACGGGAGGAGGGGGCTGCGACCCGGCCGAGGTGGGCGGCCAGGCGGTCGAGCGATGTCAAAAACCCTGCCCGTGCCTCGGGAGCCATGAACGCCTCGGGCACGTAGCGCTGGTGGATCCGTACTTCGGTGCGGTCCGGTCCGAGCGGCACGAATTGCGTGACCACCTTCATGCCCGAGTGCGTCTCGGTCCACGAGAGGAGCTCCGGTGGCCGCACCTCGTCGTACACGGCGTGCGTCGGGTACCGACTGCCGTCGCGGTCGTTGACCATGACGGTAGAGAAGACACCACCCGGCCGGGCGTCGACCGAGATGTGCTCGCGCGGCGCGTTGGTGCCCGCCGGACCCCAGAACTGCGCCAGGTGATCCGGCTCGATCATGCACTGGAAGACGATCTCGCGCGGTGCGTCGAAGACCCGGGTAAAGCGGAGGTCGTTCTCGGGCGACATCATCGTTCGGAGCCTCTGCGCCGTTTTGCGCCAGATTGGAGGTCACGAAGGTGCGCGTCCAGCTTGTCGAAGCGTTCGTTCCAGATCTGCCGGTGCATGCTGATCCAATCGAGTGTCTGGTCGAGTGCACCGACCTCGAGGTGGCACGGCCGGAACTGGGCGTCGCGGCCGCGTGAGATCAGGCCACTGCGTTCGAGCACCTTGAGGTGCTTCGAGATGCCGGGCAGCGACATTGCGAAAGGCGCGGCGAGTTCGCTCACCGTGGCGTCGCCCCGCGCCAACCGGCTCAGGATCGCCCTGCGGGTGGGGTCGGCGAGCGCGGCGAACGCCGCATCGAGCCCTTCGTCGGAGCGTCGTGCGGGCACCTTTCGTATTTAACTCTCCGGTTAGTTAACTGTCAAGTTATATAACGGGGCGTTCGGCTGCGTCCGCCGGCCCGGTAGAACGCGGGCATGGAGAACCCTCTGCCACCCCTGGCCGCATCGGTCCAAAGGCTGCGCGAGCTGGTGCGCGGCCTCGACGCCGACCAGCTCGAGAGCCCGTCCTTCGACGCCGGGTGGACCATTGCGGACGTCTTGTCCCATCTGGGCTCGGGCGCGGTGCTCTTGGGGCGCCGTCTCGAGGCCGCCCTCGCGGGCGTTCCGCTCCCCGACGACGTCTCCCAGCCGGTCTGGGACGAATGGAACGCCAAGTCGCCGCAGGCGCAAGCGGACGACGCGCTGGCCGAGGACGAGCGCCTCGGCAAGGCCTTCGAGGCGGTGGGCGACGAGGATCGCAGGCGCATCGAGATCCCTTTCGGGCCGGTGACGCTGAGCTTCGAGACGGCGGCCGCCCTCCGCCTGAACGAGCATGCGCTGCACACCTGGGACATCGAGGTCATGTCGGACGGCGGGGCCGGTCTCCCGGCGGACGCCGCGGCGGTCATCATCGACAACCTGGGCATGATCGGCCGGTTCGCCGCGAAGCCGACCGGCGACGAGCGTGAGGTCCGGGTCCGCACCCGCGACCCCCTCCGTCATTTCACCGTGCGCCTCACGCCCGTATCCGCACAGTTGCTCGAGGGCGATGGTGGCGTCGAGCCAGACCTGGAGCTCCCGGCGGAGTCATTCTGCCGCCTCGTGTACGGCCGCTTGGATCCTGCTCACAGCCCAGCGGTACCCGCCAACGGCGAGGTGCTCGACCTGCTGCGACGGGTGTTCCCCGGTGTGTAGCCGAAGTCTTGCTGCGTGTGTTTCGTCAGTCGGGTGTTCCGGTCCCTGACGGCGCCCGGCGCGGCAGGGCCGCGATGCGGCGCACGCGCCGTCCGATCCCGTGGCCGGATCCGCGCAGGACCAAAAGGATCTTGAGTCGCTGCACGCGGTCGTCGGTCAACGCGTAGTTCAGTTGATAGCCCGGCAGCTCGAGATGCGTGAGCGGCCAGGTCACCGAGAGCAGCTGCTGCATCGCTTCGCCTCTCCAGCCCCGGGTCGGAAGTGGGAACAAGGCCGTCGGCGCATCGACACCCGCCCGACGTGCCAAGGCCAAGGCGGCGCCGACGACGGTGACACAGTGAGTTGACGCGGCGACCGCGCGCACACGCTCCCAATCGATCGGGTCACCGTCGTTCGCGGCAGCCTCCACGATCATTGCGATGTCGGCGATCCACACCAGCCGGACGAAGCCGTGGTGCGGTTTGCCGGCATGTGCGGCGAGCACGACGAGCTCCTCGTTCTGGGGCAGGACGAACGCGGGCGTACCGGCCACGACGGCGGCCTGGCGGCGGGACCACAGAGTGACGGGATCGAGAGCCGTGACCCGTTGCGATGCGGTCTCGAGCCCGAAGTGCAGCTCCAGGAACAGCGATGGAACCTCGGGATGGGTGAGGACGGTGTCGTACTGCTCACCCTCCGCCGCCCGTACGACGGTCCATCCCACCCCGGCCAATGCACCGAGAGCGCGGGCATGGTCGCGGCGGGGGAGCAGCAGGTCGATGTCCTCCATGGGGCGCAGGCCGGGCCGCGGATATCGCGCGGCGACGGCCGGCCCCTTGAAGACGACCGGCTCCAAGGCGGCGGCGGTGAGCGGTCCGATCGCGAGCTCCATCGCACGCGGAATCAGCAGGAGGGCTTCCATGGCGAACGCGTCGGAGGTCCCTTTGAGCGCGGCTCGGTCCGGGCCGAGCGCGTCCAACGCGCCGGCCGCATCGAGCGCTCGCCACAGGAGCGGGCTGATCCGGTGTTCCTCGGCCGCCGAAACCGCACGGGCGAGGTCGGCGCCACCGGCCAGGGCCTGCCGCACCCCCTCCGGGTCGGGCTCGGCGCGGCACGCTTCCCAGAGCAGTTGCGCCGTCGGCTCGATCGACGTATCCACGACCTTCGACCCGCCCCTCACTTGCTCATCATGCCGCCCGCCTCGCTCGGAGAGTCCCTGAGTCGTTGCGAGTGCCGAGCGCCCAGGCCCGGAAGCTGACACTGGGATTGCACAAATAGTGCGCAATTCTGACCGGTCCGAGGCACTGCGGTAGTAAACGGAGCGATCGGGCGTTACTCAACCACTGCAGCCGAAGTGGCGCAGGGTCGTGGCATGCGGACTTGCCGGCGATCCAGCCAGAAAAGTGCTGCTCAAGTGGGAGAACTGCGGTACAGGCTCCCTCGGGGACCAAAGGACGGACGGACAAGATGGACAGTCAGCGGACGGATGGAGATGGGGTGACCCCTCCGGTTGCAGCGGGCGACGCCTGCTCCGGCCGGACGTTTTCGAGGCGCCAGGCCCTCGGGCGGATGTCGGTGGCGGCCAGCGCAGGCGCAGCGGCATGGGTGGTGCCGGAGATCCTCACGGCCAAGCCGGCCGCGGGCGCGACCCTTTCAGGGAATCACACCACCCCGCCGGGCGGCGGCAGCTCGAGCAACCCGACGACGAGCCCCTCGTCGACCGACGCTGGCACGACCACGGGCTCGACCCCGGCGACCCTGGCGTCCGCGTCCTCACCGGCGACGTCGCCCGGCTCGACACTGGCGTTCACCGGTATCGACATCCAGCGCGACGCCGAGATCGGCGCTGCGCTCATCGCCGGCGGCTGGGCGATGCACCACTGGGCCAGCCGGACGCCGAAGCCGGCGACCGGGGCGCACGAGGCGGGGAGCCAGGTCGACCCGACCTAGTCCGTGCCCGTGCTTGACGCGCACGCCCGGGCGCACTGCACCCCCGACCTGAAGGCACTCTCCTACCGCTTCGCGGTCTGTTGCGAGGACGCGGCCCTCGGTGCCCATGTCACCGCGTTGTTGTCGTCGCTGTTGGACGCGGACCTTGGGATCGATGCTGCCGATGGCGGTGGCGTCGGGCAGCCGGCGCCCCACCGTTACTCGCTGACCGCCTCGCCGGAGAGGTCCGGCGCCGTCGACATCCGCCGCGACGGGGAAGTTGTCGAGTCCGGGTTGGCGCCGGGCGTCGCGGCCGGTTGGATCGTCTGGGACGTCAACCGTCTCGCCGCCGAGTTCAGCGGCGAACATCTGCTCTTCCACTCCGGTGGGTTGGAGGCCTCGGGTGTCGGGATCCTGGTCCCGGCGGCGTCGGGGTCGGGGAAGTCGACACTGACGGCGGGCCTCGTGCGCACGGGCCTCGGGTATCTCAGCGACGAGCTGGTCGCGCTCGAGCTCGATGGCTCCGGCTCCGGGCCGGGTCGACTGCTGCCGTACCCGAAGCCGATCACCGTGAAACCGGGCAGCTTCGGCGTGCTGGCGGACATGGCGCCGAACATGCTCGAGGGAGAGGGCGATGGGGAGTGGCAGGTTCCCGTCGGCGACGGCACGGGCCGGCGTGTCGGCGAACCGTGCGAGCCCGGCTTCGTGATCGTTCCCCGCTACGACCCGTCTGCGGAGACGGCGCTCGTTCCGTTGACCGAGACGGAAGTCTTCTTCGCCTTGGCGCTGCACGCGGTGAACCTCTTGCCCCACGGCGCGACCGGGTCGCAGGCGCTTGGCCGGCTGGCGGCGCACTGCGCGGGGTACTCGCTCGCCTTCTCCGACCTCGACGCGGCCTGCTGCCTGGTGCTCGGCCTCTTGGGCACCCGGGTGTAGGAATGGCGGTCGTGGAGGCTTCGTGGCCGGAGGCGGGTTCGGTACCGGTGCGCCGGGAGGGAGCGTCGGCCGTCGAGCTGGACGACAACATCGCCCTCTACGACGACGTGGGCCAATTGATGATCTTGCTCAACTCCAGCGCGGGTGCGGTGTGGAATCTCTGTGACGGCTCGAGGACGGTCGGCGAGATGGTCAACGAGCTCGCCGAGGCGTATCCCGTCCAGGCGGAGGTCATGGGCGACGACGTCCGCCAGACCCTGCGCAAGTTGGCCGAGCTCGGCCTGGTGACGGCGGGGCCGCCGGCGCAGTAACACAGACGCGGGGCGCAACGTCCCGAAGACGGCGGGCGAAGCGAGGGTCACCCGGAGTTGCTGTGCCTGTGGCCGTTGTCCAGGATGAAGGGCGTGGCGATCGTCCGCTTGAGCAACGAGGCCGGACCCGACGACGTGGCGGCGGCCGTCGTCCGCGACGGTGTGGTGATCGTCGAGGACGTGGCCGAAGCGGCGCTGCTGGACCGGATCGAGACCGAGTTGCGGCCCTTCCTCGACGCCACGCCCACGGGACCCGACGACTTCAGCGGCAACCTGACCCGCCGCACCGGCTCGCTCATCGCCCGTTCGGCCTCGTGCCGGGAGCTTGTCATGCACCCCCTCGCGCTCGGTGCGGCGAGGACGTTCCTGGGCCATGCCACGAACATCCAGCTCCATCTCACCCAGGCCATCGCCATCGGGCCCGGCGAGACCGCCCAACCCGTCCACCGGGACCAATGGGCCTTCGACTTCTTCCCCTTCCCGGCCGGGTACGACGTCCAGTGCAACACGATCTGGGCGCTGACCGACTTCACCGAGGAGAACGGCGCCACCCGGGTCGTCGCCGGCAGCAACGCATCGGCGGACGGACAGAACTTCGGCCCCGACGACACCGAACCGGCCGAAATGTCGCGCGGGTCGGTGCTCGTTTACTCGGGCAGCGTGTACCACGGGGGCGGCGCCAACAACTCGGCTGCAACCCGCATCGGGCTGAACATCACGTATGCCGTCGCGTGGTTGCGCCAGGAGGAGAACCAGTACCTCTCCGTGCCCCGGGAAGTGGCCGAGACGTTGCCTGTCGACCTGCTCCGCCTCATGGGCTACGACCGCGGCGCGTACGCACTCGGTTACATCGACGATCTGCGCGACCCGATCGAGGCCGTGCGCCCGGGCATCGGCACGACGGGCTTCGCTGCGCACTGACGGTTGCGCCGGCCGCTGCCGGCGAGCGGCATGACGTTCGGCGCAAACGCTCCGCCCGTGCCCCGATTCGCGGCGCGCGCACCCACTACCGTGGAGTCGTGCCGGTCGACATCAAAGTGGCCACCGTGGACGACTACGACGAGCTGTTCGGCGCGTTCAGCCGCATCGTCGCCGCCGGCGAAGGGTTTCCCCAGTCCGCGCCCCTCACCCGCGACGAGTTCGACGACTACTGGGTCGAGCATTCGTCCGCCGTACACGTTGCCTGGTTCGGGAGCTATCTCATCGGGGCGTACTACATCAAGCCGAACTTCGTCGGTCGCGGCGCCCACATCGCCAACGCGGGCTACTTCGTCCTCGCCGCCTACCGCGGGACCGGTGTCGGGCGCACCCTCGTCGAGCACTCGATGCTGGAGGCCCGGCGTCTGGGCTTCGACGCCCTCCAATTCAACCTGGTGTTCGAGTCCAACCCAGTCCGCGCGCTCTACGAGCGCCTCGGATTCACCGAGGTGGGGCGCATCCCGAAGGCCGTCAACGACGAGGACGCGCTGATCTACTGGCGCAGCCTGGAGGACATCCCATTGTGAGCGACGGGGTCACCGTCGAGCAGCACGGCGAGCATGTGGGCGTGGTG
>Ga0210390_10001998_pt1 | contig 18573 bp, 17 predicted proteins | sample IncBWH11OmetaG_FD_161050 | JGI IMG/M metagenome (GOLD analysis project Ga0210390, IMG submission 161050) | Forest soil microbial communities from Barre Woods Harvard Forest LTER site, Petersham, Massachusetts, United States - Inc-BW-H-11-O ... | reverse complement strand
GGGTACTGGCCTCTCGCTCCGGCGCCCTGTGGGTCGGCACCGGTGACGGCTTAGACCGCTTCGATGCGCAGACTGACAGCTTCACGGTCTACAAAGTGGACCGGAACAGCGCTGACGCCCAAGTCTACCTGTCAATGGCCGAGGATACGGACGGCAAGATATGGCTCGGTACTCACCATTCGGGCCTGCATCGCTTCGATCCCGCAACCGGCCAGTTCATCGTCTATCGGTCCGAACCTCGTGACAAAAGCACATTACCCGACAACGCGGTCGCAGCCGTGCTCGTCAGTCGTACAGGTGTCGTCTGGGCAGGCACGGAGAACGGTCTGGCCCGGCTGGACCCCGCGACAGGGCGCTTCACATCCTATGATGCGCTGGATGGTCTGGCCGGAAACGCCATCGCCTGTATTCTGGAGGATGGGAGCGGCATGCTCTGGATAAGCACGAACCAGGGCCTATCCCGGTTCGATCCGTCCGCGCGGACATTTATCAACTATTCCGAACTGGACGGACTCCCCGGGAATGATCTCTCGGGCTGGAACACCTGCTACGAAAGTCCCCGCGGTGAGATGTTCTTTGGGGGATTTCCCGGCGCCGTCGCGTTCTTTCCCGAAAGATTGGCAGATCCGCCAGGCTCACCCGCGGTTGTGTTGACGGACTTCAAACTATCGGGGAAAAGTGTTCCCATCGCTTCGGATTCGCCACTCACTCAATCGATCACGTATACCGAAGGGATAACACTCTCTCACGCCCAGAATATGTTCTCGATCACTTTTGCTGGCCTGGACTACCTCAGTCCACAAACGACCCGCTACCGCTACCGGCTGGAGGGGCTCGAGCAGCAATGGAACGAAGTCGGCAGCGACCAACGGCACGCAACTTACACGACCCTTCCCGCGGGGCGATACACCCTACGAGTGCAGGCAGCCAGGAGCCGTGGGCCGTGGAACAAAGGCGCCACACTCGCAATTGAGATCCTCCCGCCGTGGTGGGAGACGTGGTGGCTTCGAACCATAGTCGGCCTGCTCATATTGCTGGCGGCTTGGCTCTTCTATCGCCTGCGGATCCGTCAGGTCTCGCGACAGCTCACAATTCGCATGGAGGAGCGGTTGGACGAAAGGACACGGATCGCGCAAGAACTACATGACACAGTCCTCCAGGGCTTGGCCAGCGCATCGTTACAGCTTGAGGTCGCTGACCGCCAGATCGCCGGAGATGCGTCGGCGAAACCCGTGGTACAGCGCGTTTCGCAGCTCTTGCGACATCTGAGCGATGAGAGTCGCCAAACGGTCCGCGGCCTTCGTCTGCGACAGTCGGAAGAGGAGAACCTGGAACGCGCGTTGACACAAATCTCAAAGGACCTGGCGGCCCCCCGCAAAGTCAAGTATCAAGTGGTTGTCGAAGGCACACCGCGCTCGCTGCGGCCACTTGTACGAGACGAGATCTATCGCATAGGAGGGGAAGCGCTCGCAAATGCATACAGCCATGCGCGCGCTTCGACGGTTGAGACCGTGCTGGAGTATGGGCGAGATCACTTCCGTCTCCTCATCCGTGATGACGGCAGAGGAATTGACCCTGAGGTGTTAAAGGGCGGGCGCGAGGGACATTTCGGGTTGTCAGGTCTGCGCGAGCGTGCCTCTAGAATCGGAGCTCGGCTTAAGATCAGAACCGCCCCAGGGGCGGGCACTGAAATTGACATGCTTGTGCCTGCTGCCGCAGCCTTCGAGCATCCCGCCCCCCGCGGCCTGATGGATTGGATCGCGAAGCTCTATTCTCGGGGTAGCAGGCCGTGAGTCCCTCTGAACGAATCCGAATCCTCTGTGTCGACGACCACCCTCTTTTCCGCGAGGGGATCGCGACGGTGGTTGCGAATGAAGACGATCTGGAACTGGTCGGGACAGCAGGCACGGCTAAGTCGGCTCTTGAGGAATACAGGAAACACCGGCCTGATGTCACGCTCATGGACCTCAGGCTTCCTGATATGAGCGGAATCAGCGCCATCGCGTCCATCCGGGACGAATTTTCTGATGCCAGGGTGATCGTCGTGACGACGTTCGAGGGTGATTACGAGATCCAGCGTGCACTGACAGCGGGAGCATTCGGCTACGTCTTGAAGAGCGCCCCGCTCGATGAATTGGTCGGAGTCATCCGCAAGGTACATGCCGGACGCAAGCATCTTCCTGCCGTTGTGGCTGAAAGCCTGGCTGTTTACGTCGGGGGAGATCCGCTCACGGAGCGCGAGGTCGAGGTTCTGAGGCGAATTGCCGAGGGCGATCGCAATCGCGATATTGGTGAGCACTTGGGCATCGCGGAGGACACCGTCAAGGTGCACGTCAAGCGCATCATGGACAAACTTGGGGCCAAGGATCGGACCCAGGCCGTTGCGATCGGAATTCGTCGCGGCGTCATCACCCTCTAGGCTCCCTCGTAACTCAATAGAAGTACTCGAAAGTACCTGCTTGGCAGGACGTCCGTTCTGTTTGCGCCGCCTACACTTCGTTCATTCCCGCGGGGAGGCGCCATGGCCCTGCAACGGAGTTTCTCGGGGTTTCCCACCGGTCACCCCGGCCTTGCGTTACTGCTCCTCCGCCTCGTTGTGGGCGGTGCCGCGAGTTTGCAAGCATGGATACTCATCAGCACCAATCACGGAGCGTTGAGTACTAGCGTTATTGTGGTTGCCTTGCTGGCCTTCGTCGCCGGCCTCGCACTCATCATCGGCTTAATGACGCCGATCGCCGGTGTACTGCTCAGCGCTGGGGGCTTACTTCTGACGGTAGGCGCGAGCACAGCCTGGAATTTGTCGCTGTTTGAATCAGGCCTGGCGCGTATCGAGTTCATTGCGATCTCGGCAGCTTTGATCCCTCTAGGTCCGGGCGCCTTCTCACTGGATGCGCGACTGTATGGACGCCGCGAAATAGAAGTGAACGGCAATGGTTCATGAACGCGGCGCTTCGGGACGCGGCATGGCAATTGGAGCGCGAGCCTTCAACTACCGGCCTCGTATCGCGAACGAATACCCAAACGAGTTAGTCCCATGTCCCCTCTTGTCGTGACGCCGGCTCATCGCCGCCGCAGTACCGTTCGCCTGTGCCCGATTTGCGCGGCATCGAATTTTGAAGATCTGCCGTTTGCGCTGTCCATACAAAAGGGGAATAGACATGAAAGAGCTTTACGGTGTTGGCACGGCCGCGGCCGCGCTGATCGTCACGATTCTGCTGCTGGGGAATAGCCAGAAGGTTGTCGCCGCGCCGCCAACGGGCATTAAAAACGTCGTGCTGGTGCATGGTGCATTTGCCGACGGCTCCGGCTGGGAAGCCGTCGCCAGCATCCTGAAGAGGGATGGGTACAAGGTGTCGGTGGCGCAGCCCCCGGAGACCTCCTACGCCGAGGACGTCAAGTACGCAAGGGCGGCGGTTGACGCCATGGACGGGCCGGTGGTCCTCGTCGGCCACAGTTATGGCGGGTCCATCATCACCGAGGCCGGTAACGATCAGAAGGTTTCAGCATTGGTCTACATCTCCGCCTTTGAGCTCGATGAAGGTGAGAGCTGTGCGTCGATCGAACAGGCCGTGCCACAGGCCTCCAAAGCGTTCAAACCGGACAGCAGCGGTAACTGGTGGATAGAACAGGAGCACTTCGCAGCTGACTTCGCGGCGGACATACCGCCGGAGAAGGCGTGGTTCATGGGTATCTCGCAGGTGCCGATCTCGACTGATTCGTTTACTCACAAGGTCACGTCGCCCGCCTGGAAGACCAAGCCCAGCTGGTACATGGTTGCCAGCGCAGATCGGTCGATCAATCCCGTGCAGGAACGCATGATGGCGAAGCGCGCCCATGCCAAGACGGTCGAAGTGAATGCCAGCCACGTGGCCTACATGTCCCATCCGAAGGAGGCAGCCAAGCTCATCGAGGAGGCTGCCACCTCCGCGAGCGTCAAGCAGTAACCGATAGGAGGAAGGTCCCATGAAACCCAGCATCGTTTTTTCCCACGGGATCTGGGCCGATGGCTCATGTTTCCAGAAGCTGATACCGAGCCTGAGGGCGCAGGGGCACCAGGTGATCGCCGCTCAGTATGGCCTCGACACGCTTAAAGGCGACGTCGATGCGACCATCCGCTCATTCGGACGAGTCAGCGGTCCGATTGTACTTGTCGGACACTCTTATGGCGGGACCGTCATAACGCACGCCGGCGTGGACAGGCGCGTAGCGGCCTTGGTCTATATCGCGGCGCTGGGGCCTGATGAGACTGAGACATCGCAGGGACAGCAGGACAAATTTCCCAAAACAGACGTCTTCAAGCATATCGAAGTCGCAGACGGCCGCGTCTGGATGAAGCCGGACGGCGTCTCCTACTTCGCCGGCGACCTGACTCCCGAGGAGCAGGGCGTCGTCTGGTCCACTCATTTCGCGCCGGCCGCTGATCTGTTCACACAGAAGCAGCTGGATGGCGTCGCATGGCGGTCAAAGCCGAGTTGGTCAATCGTGGCCACCCAGGACCGCACCGTCCATCCCGATCTGGAACGCTTCGCCGCGAAGCGCATGGGCGCCAAGACCGTGGAGGTCGCCTCCAGCCATGTCCCCATGCTCTCCCACCCCAAAGTCGTGCTCGACGTAATCCGCGACGCCGCAAGAGCGGTGTCATAGTTGCAACGAAGGACGGCCGGGCCATAGCGCCCGGCTGTCCACGCGCCCGCTGGACCAGGCTCGTTTGAGGAGGATGCCATGAAGAATCGCATCACCATAGAAGGCCGGAACGGCGCGTTTGGCGCCTATATCGCTCGCCCAGAGACCGCGCCGGCTCCCGCCGTCGTTGTCCTACATGAGGTGTTTGGCGTAAATGCCGACATCCGCGAGAAGTGCGATGAATTGGCCGAGCAAGGCTTCATCGGAGTTGCGCCGGAACTATATTGGCGTCAAGAGACGGACGTCGACCTCAGTGTCCGTTCAGAGCCAGACTGGCAACACGGTCTTCGCCTCAATCAAGCCTATGACCGAGACGCCGGTGCCAAGGACATTAAGGACACCGCCAACACCGTGGCCAAACTTCCTGAGTGCACTGGCAAGGTTGCCGTCTTGGGCTACTGCATCGGGGGCCTGATGACTTTCTTGACGGCTGTGCGCTGCGGCGTCGACGCTGCAGTCGCCTATCACGGTGGTGACACAGAGAAGTATCTGGGCGAGGTTGACGGTCTGCACGCGCCTCTACTGATGCATCTTGGCGAGGAAGACGAGTTCATTTCCAAGGCTGCACAAGCCCAGATCAAGGCGGCACTCGCCGGCAAACCCAACGTGACCATCTACAGCTATCCGGGTCAGTGGCACGCCTTCACCCGGCTTAATGGCGCACACTACAACGCCGCGGCGGCAGCGCTTGCCAACGGGCGGACGAGCGAATTTCTCATTAGACAACTGCGGTAAATTTCGGCAGGTCCATGTCCGAGCTCGAGCGGCCGCTACCCACGTTCGTCCTTTGGTTTCATGATTTTCCCTGCCCAGTAGTCGTGTGCGATTTCGTCGCGTTAGCTGTGAGCGAGCGGCGCATGACCGACATTCAGGGGGTAAATGTGGACCGACCCGAACGGCCTACTTGCCGTAACCGTGCGCGATCTGTCCTACCAGGACCGCGAACGGCATAGCCAGCGCCTCGTAAACCGCACCGGCATCCGGCCGGCCGTTGTCTTTGAGAATCTCAATGGCCAACGTCGCATAATCGGACAGGATTACTCCAGCCTGCTGCATCCGCAGCAGTCCGGCCTCATGCTTGGACTGGCTGAACGTGCCGCAGGCGTCTACCGGGACATACGCCTCGTAGCCCTTGCCGATAGCGGTGATTGCCGGAAAGGCCGCGCACACTTCCAGAGACAGACCGGCAAATATGAGCTTCTTTCGACCCGTTGCTTCAATCGCCGCAGCCACCTTCGGGTCGTCCCAGGCGTTTACGGTGCTCCGATCGATGATCTTGGTGTCAGGAAGAGCCGCCACCAACTCCGGAAAGGTCGGTCCCCACATGCTGTCGCGCGCGGTCGTCGTGACGACGGTCGGTACCTTCAGTACGCGCATCGCCCTGGCAAGTGAGACCACGTTGCTCTTGAGCTCGGCAAGCGGGATATCACGAACGCCCGACAGCAGGCCCACCTGGTGGTCGACGAGAACTAGAGCGGCGTTGTCCGAAGTGAGAGGAACGTATGGGGTGTCTTTTGCGCTCATGGATAACTCCTTTGGAGTAACGGTGGTCGGTTGCGCAAACCTACCCGGTTGACCGGCCCGTCAGAAGACTGCAGATTGCGAACGATTCGTCCAATCGGTTGAACAGCCGCAGACCGCGACGGGTTTATGCTTCGCGAGGTGTTTATGCTCAACCTGAATGACTTCTTCTATTTTGTGCAGGTGGTCGAACGTGGGGGCTTCACGGCGGCAGGCCGGACTCTCGGCATGCCCAAGTCCACGCTGAGTTACCGCATGCAACAGCTGGAATCGGAGCTCGGGGTTCGCTTGCTCAATCGCAACTCGCGACACTTCCGTCCAACCCAGGCGGGAGAGGAGTTCTATAAGCATGCCCTGAGCATGGTGAGAGCGGCTGAAGAAGCGGAGGCCCTCGTGCGCCATCGAGTCAGGGTGCCTTCCGGAGTCGTACGATTTACCGCTGCCATCGGCACGGCTCAATTCGCCCTGCGCGAGATCGTCATGAACTTCATGCGGGAGCACCCCCTGATAAATCTCGTCGAGCAGGTGACCAGCCGACCGGTCGACTTGCTAGCCGAAAACATTGATGTCGCTATCCGTGCTCACTCGGGTGCGCTACCGGACTCCACACTGGTGCGCCGCACCTTGGCCACGGCACCCTGGATTCTCGTTGCAGGGTCTGAGGCTCTCAAGAAAAGGGGATCGCCACAGACGCCTCAGGACCTTGAGCAGTTCCCTTCTCTCGCGGTGTGGAGGTCGAACATCAGCACCGCATGGCGTCTGCGGGCGCAGTCCCGAGCGCAGGGAGGCGCGAGTGAGGTGATTCTTCCCTTGACGCCCCGGCTCATCAGTAACGACATGTCCACTCTCAAGCGCGCGGCCGTCCAAGGAATGGGAATTGTCGCCCTGCCTGCATACATTTGCAAAACAGAGCTGCGCAGTGGGGAACTAACATGAGTTCTGCCGGACTGGACTGCGGATGAATCCACCTTCACCGCTTTACTCCCGCACCGCAGAGGACTGCTGCCCGGCATTCGTACTTTCGTCGATTATCTTGCGCGCCACCTGCCCAAGTACGTGGCGGTTTAGCCCTGATGGGTATCGCGGCGTTCGCATGAGGCGGGGGAGGGCATACGGGTGTTGCTGGTACGTTTTGTGTCTTCGGTGGGTGTTGGGTCCGTTCGGAGCCATACGGAGGCCATTCGGTATCGGGGCATCCGCGACCGATCGCGTTCCAGCGATTAGCAAGGATGTGACGCTACGCGACGCACTCAGGAGCGCGTCCGGTCGGCATCACTCACGGAACCGGTCCAGTGCGGCTGGGCGCGCTGCACACCGACCCGCCGCGTGCTACGCGCTGCTGACCAAGCCGGGCCCTCAGACCGGAAAATACCGATTGCAAGAAGTTGCCGTGGCGATTTCATGAGCGCTTCCCAGTGTGTTCGCAGTCCCCATGCCGTTTCGTCAGTGACCGTTGCTGCCCCCAGCGCTGCTGCCCGCGCGCTCCAACTCGAGCTGATCCGATACCGACGTGACGCCGGGAACCCGGCTCGCGACGCGTTTGGCCTCCACTATCGAATCGTCGCTCCAGACGTAACCGCTTAGGCTGAGCTTGCCGTCGTCGGCCCGAACATCTACGTGCCTGAAGAAGAACACCGGATCGCTGTCGAGCGCGCCCTCGACCTTGTTTGCGAGCGCGCGATCGGCTTCGATCTGTGCCGCAGATTTTGGAGGCGTGCTGGCGCATGCCGCGGCCAGTAGCACTACTGAAAGCCCCGCTAACAGGCGGGGAAAGTGTGCGTGAAACAATGAGCTCATGCTGATGACTCCTCTTGATGGCAGGCCACTACTGCCTGTAGGAGAGGACTCTGCGCGCTGAGTCGCGCACGTGGATGTCAAATCAACGGTTGATCGTGTCAGTTGTGACAGTGGGCAGGCCCGTTCGCGCTACTGCGCGCTGCACCGCCGCAGGACCCGTAGCCAAGACCCAGTCCTGGCAATCAGGCGAGCATTCATAGGTCACGGCCGCGCGTCGCTGCCGTGCACGCGGCGTGGTGCTGTTCACGAACCCATGGCCGAGGATTTCGCGCCTCGCGCATCGATCAGGGGAATTCACCGCGCGGCATATGCCCAAAACTGGGTGCCCAGAAAGCCGTTGCTAAGCCGACGGAGGCCAATTGAGCGCTACAATTCTGAGGGTATACGAGAGGGCTTGTCGAAAAGAAAGTCCGGACTCGCCGCCGGAGCATGCGTCCGAGGCTGGCTGCTTCGAGCGACTCTCTTTCGGTCGAGTTCCGCGAGCTAACTACGGAGGCCGATGTATGACGGCAATTCAGCTGACGGTGAACGGGAAAGCAGTGCTTGTCTCCGTGGATGATCCAAACGTGCCGCTGCTTTATGTTCTTCGTGACGATCTCGGACTGCACGGCCCACGCTTCGGCTGCGGGCTCGGTCAATGCGGGGCTTGCACGGTTCATATTGACGGCGTGGCTGTGCGCTCGTGCGTCATGCCACTGTCCGCGGTCAAGGGTAAGGTCGTAACCCTCGAAGGCCTTGGAACGGAAGCGAAGCCGCACCCACTGCAGCGCGCCTTCATCGAGGAGCAGGCCGTGCAGTGCGGCTACTGCATCAATGGCATGATCATGCAGTCTGCCGCCCTCCTGGCACGCACCCCCAAGCCCACTGCAGATCAGATCCGGCAGGAACTCGCGGCAAACCTGTGCCGCTGCGGAACGCACCTGCGGATCGTCCGTGCGGTGCAGCGCGCTGCCGGGGTTTGAGGGAGAACTGCCGATGTACTCATTACTGAATCGACGCTCGGTGCTGAAAGCATCGGGGGCGCTGGTGGTGACGTTTACTTTGATGCCGCGGTTCAGCGTGGCGGCACCTGAGGGCGCAGCAAAGCCTGTCACAGTGGATGTGGTCGATAGCTATCTTGCGATCGGCCCGGACGGCCGGATCACGGTGTACTCCGGTAAGGTCGATCTCGGTACCGGCGTACGCACTGCGCTCACACAGATCGTCGCCGATGAGCTCTATGTGCCGCTTGATCACGTCACAGTCATTCAAGGCGACACCCTGCTCACACCGGATCAAGGACCGACCTACGGTAGCCTGTCCATTCAGAACGGCGGGGCGCAGCTACGGCGCGCCGCTGCCACGGCGCGCCGCGCACTGCTCGAGAAGGCGGCGATAAAATTAAATACCGATGTATCGACGCTCTCGATCCGCGATGGGCTGCTCATCAGCCCAAGCGGCGGCAAGGTTCCGTTCGGTAGTCTCGTTGGCGGCAACACGCTGTCCCTCAAGCTTGACGCGAGCGCGCCACTAAAATCGCCTGCAGACTTCAAGCTGGTCGGCAAGCCAGTTCCTCGCCTGGACATCCCGGACAAGGTGACGGGTCGGTTCACCTTCATGCAGGATTTCAAAAGGCCGGGCATGTTGCATGGCAGGGTCATCATGCCGGCAGCGCTAGGCGCGACGCTCGTCAGCTATGACGAGAGCACCATCCGCGACATCCCGGATGTTGTGAAGGTCGTTCGTATCGAGAATTTCCTCGGGGTGGTCGCCAGGAGCGAGTGGGGCGCCATAAAGGCAGCCCGGCAGCTGTCGGTCAAGTGGACGGCCTGGAACGGCCTGCCGGTGCAAGCTCAGATCTGGGAACACGTCCGCAGCACGAAGATTCTCAAGGACGACATCACGAGCAACAACGGTGATGCTGCCTCTGCCTTCGCCGCAGCGCCGCGCAAACTCGCCGCAACCTACAATTTTGCGATTCACACCCATGGCTCTATTGGTCCCTCGTGCGCGGTAGCCGAGTTTAAGGACGGCAAACTCACGTGCTGGACCGCCTCGCAGTCGACCCATAATCTGCGCAAGCAGCTGGCTGCGATGCTGGGCGTGACGGACGAGAACGTTCGCTGTATCTATATCGATGGCGCGGGTTGCTATGGCCGCAACGCCCATGAAGACGCCGCCGGCGATGCCGCGCTCCTGGCGCGCGCCGTGGGTCAGCCGGTCCGGGTTCAGTGGATGCGCGCCGACGAGCATGGCTGGGATCCAAAAGGGCCGCCGACAATGCTTGATATGCGCGCCGGACTGGATGCCGGCGGAAAAATACTCGCCTGGGAATCTGAACTCTTTATTCCGAATGGAGGCGCTGGCTTTGTGGCCCTAGTCGGCGCGGATCACGCCGGACTAAATAGCCTGGGGCAGCTGAGCCCTGGGGGAGTCACCAACGACCTCGCGATCCCCTACACGATTCCTAATGTGAAGACCGCGGCCCATCGGCTCGAATCGACACCCTTCAAGCCAGCGTGGATCCGCTCGCCTGGGCGGATGCAGAATACTTTCGCCAACGAGTCTTTTTTCGATGAGGTCGCCGCAGCAAGCGGGGCCGACCCACTCCAACTGAGGCTCCAATATCTGCACGATGCCCGGGGCGCAGAGGTTCTCGAACGGCTCGCAGTGCTTAGCAGCTGGCGACAACGTCCTAAGCCTGACCGGCAGGGCGAGATCGTCATCGGCCGGGGACTCGCGTTCGTCAAATACGAGCTCGTACGGACTTACGTTGGCGTGGTAGCCGAAGTACAGGTTAATACCAAGTCGGGTGAAATCTCGGCCAAACGCTTCTATGTTGCACATGACTGCGGCCAGATCATCAACCCCGACGGACTGCGGAACCAGATCGAGGGCAATGTCGTCCAGACCGTTAGCCGCGTGCTCAAGGAGGAAGTGAGCTTCGATCGCTCGATGGTGACGAGCCTGGATTGGGGGACCTATCCGATTCTCACGTTTCCTGAAGTGCCCGAGGTGACCATCGATCTCATCGACCGCCCCAATGAAGTACCCTGGGGCGCTGGCGAACCATCGGCAGCAGTGGTGCCCGCGGCTGTCGCTAACGCGGTGTTCGATGCGATTGGCGTACGGCTGCGCTCTGTCCCGTTCACTCCGGCCAAGGTCAAACTGGCAATGGGGACCAGCTGAGCATTCGGTTCGTTCAGGATGCGCACCTACCTATTCGCCGCGCAACGATTTGCGCTAACGCGACATCCGCTGATGCCACGTGCTATGCACTCTCCGCTCGGTGCTGACAACGCCGAGCTGTTGACCGGGCCTAAGCGCGCCGCGGAAGGGTGAGTATTGAACCTCGCGCGGATGCGTGCTGTGGCTTGTGTGTCGCCTTAGGGGAAGAGCGCCACTGCTTGCCCGTTCAACCGCGGGTATCTCACCACAGCGCCAAGGCATCGACCGCTCGCAAAGTCGAAGCCTACGACCTCGTCCTGCGCGACACAGTAGAGCGTGCTGTCGGGACCAAACCGCAGGCCGCGGGGTCTGCGGAACTCGGCCGAGCCGCCGGCTGAGAGCACCCGGATGAGTTGGCCGTCTGCTGCCCCATATTCCCGAACGCTCGTCACTGCGTTAGGTGAACCGAAGGGGTGTTCACTCGCGACCAATATGTTTCCGTTGGGTGCGACCGCCAGGTCGAGCGGGCTGAGCTCCGGATCGAAGACCAGTTGCGTCGGAATGCGATTCTGCCCCTGTGCAAACGCGACGATGGTGTTGTCGCCTTTCCCATTTGGATCGACACCAGAGGCCAGGAAGAGTGTGCCATTGGCGCTGAATCCAAACCCGCGAGGATACGGTACGATCCCTGTCGGCAGAATGCACTCTCCGGCGCCGTTCAGCCTTGGCGAGAGGGCCATGATCGTGCGCGCGCTGCGCAATCCGACGTAATATCGGCCATCGGCTCCGAAAGCACCCCCGCCCGGGTTCAACTTCGGGAGAGGCCCGCTGTCTCGTACGACTTTCCCGTGACGATCGAGCGCCAGGATTCGGTCGCTACCGCTGTTGAGATAGAGCAGCTCATTCTGTTCAGCGACGGCGAGCCCGCGCGGGTCGGAAATGCGCGGGTCGCTGCTGAAGGCGCCGAGCGACTTGCCCGTGCGATCGAAAGCAAGGAGCATTCCGTACCCGTCACCATTGACTCCCGCTGCGCTTGTGACGAGGAATGGCATGAAATGGAACCCTCGTCAGGAAGGCGCCGCCGCCAGGTGTCGATCTGAGGTTTTGTCCATCCACAGCGCGGTACGCATCGAGTCTGACGCCCACAGATTGGCAGGTCAAGAACGTATCACCCCAGGAGCTCCGTGGCCTTTCTCGCGAGCGCGCTTGCGCGGCGTGCGAATGGAGCTCCGGCTTCGCCACTCACGCCTTCGCCTGAGGTTGGTTAGGCCAGAATTCGGCCACCTCTACTTGCTGAGTTGCTCCAGCGCCCCGACCCAGTTCTCAACGTGATAGGCAGATGCAAGTTTTGCGCCCCTCACTGTGAATACGTCGATCGACATGGTCTTAAAGCTTCTGCCAGTGGGCTTCGCTCCAAACAGCTCGCGCTCAGGTGTCCCAGTCGCTTCCCCCCGTACCACGATCTGATCGCCCGAAACCAGAATGTCCTTGATCGACCAGCGCAGATCCGGGACGGCGGCGCCGATCATCTTGAAGACGTCGGCTAGCTGGTTGCGGTTAAGCCAGTCGTCGTTAGTCGAATACGATTGATAGTCGGGGTTGGTCGCTCTAGCCAGGAGGGCCACAACATCTTTCTTCGCCGGTTGATTTAGTGCGTCATAGAGGGGCGCGACAATCGCTCGCGCCTGTTCTGGCGTCAGAGGTGCGCCGGCGAGGGGCTCGGGAAAAGAATTGCCAAACATCGGTCGACCACTTACTGACTCTCCTCGCGTCGCCTCATCCTGCAGGACATCCCAGTGTTCCATGAGCACTCCGTTCTTCATGATCAGGATGTCAGCAGCGACCCAGTTGTGCGAACGACCGTTACCGGAAAAGCGGCCGTGCAGCATCACAAAGTCATCTTGGGCGAAGATAAGGGAATTGTCGTAGTGGAGCGTGGGCGGCGCCGCCCGGACGAGGTTGAACAAACCGTCGCGGCCGGGGGGTATGTGGGCGCTGTGCTGAACGTAATCGGGCGACCAGAATTTTTCGGCCGCCTGGTAGTCGCGCTTGTTGAACAAAGCCTCGAACGCTTCCAGGACAATACTCTTGTTCTGCTCGGGCGAGTAGCCGCTCATATGGGGCCTCCGTTTGGCTCGTGCATCTGATGGGATTGGAGGTCAGAGCACCCGCCCGCAGAGGGTGCCCCGTCCTCGGGGCCAGTTCCTGGCAACCGCAATGCCGTCAGCGCAATGCGTAGATAATATGACCGGTCGTCTTGGATTGGCAAGACCATTTCGGGCATAGCGCGCGCCGAAGAAGCGCCGGGGACGAACTCTAAGCCAGTCCCACGACAGAGCGCCCAAGCAGGATGAACGCGACTGACTCAGGTAGTGATGCTTGAGAACACAACCTTCACGAAGCACTCGAGTGCTCTTGGTTTCTTCTCGAGGCGGGTCCGCAAAATCGCGCCCTCGTAAGAGTCGATCAGGAATGCAGCTAAGTCGTCCGCCGGCAGATCCTTACGTATAGCGCCCTGGCGCTGCCCCTCCGCGAGGGTAGAAGAAAGCTCCTCTCCCCAGACGTTCAACACCCGACGGAGACTCTCGCGAATCTGCGGGGTATCGACAGATACCTCGGCCATGAATTTCCCAACCAAGCAGCCGTCTTTGCAGCCAGAGAAATACGCATTGAGAGCTGCGAAATGTTTTTTGAGGCGCGTAAGAGGCGCAATCGCGGGGTCGGTTAAAACACTTCGATCAGTCACGCCCTTGCCGTATTCGCTAACAATTTCAGCCGCCAAAGATTGTTTACTTTTGAAGTGATTGTAAAAGGAACCCTTGGGAACGCGAGCCGCCTTAGTGATGTCTTCGACACTGCACGCGCTGAAGCCTTGCGCGAGGAACTCCCTCATGGCGGCTTTGAGAAGGGCATTACGCGTAGAGCGGCGAGGCAAGCTATCTCCTTTGGCGGCTTTTCTTGTCCGCAGCACATCGAAGTTCAGCGGCAGCTCCGGTGAATGGCAGCAGGGAGCGCGCATCTTTGTTGAGCAGACCTGTCACGTGCGAAGCGTGCCTTACATTCTTGCGGTCGGTCGAGCACGACTCCTCTGGAGTTCAGCCGCAAAGTTCGAGCCTATGTTGACGAGAATTCATTTGAACTAAGAGTTATATCACTTTTAAAAGTAAACACTTTGTGCCCGGGGCGAGGATCCCAACCTCGGCTGCAAACTGGAGTTGCCCCGTTTCGGTGGACAGTTTTCCGTTAGCTCTGTGATCTCGTCTTCTGCATTCACTTCATCCTCCCCCGCAGCGCAGTCTGCCGCCGCAAGGCGGCGAAGCGGTAGTGGGTCAGTATGATTTCCACAGGCTAACGGAAATGAAGAAAAAACACTGCGTAGATGATGGCGATTGCCCAAAGCCAAAGGAATATTCCTGCGCAACGAATGTATGTGGGGTACCCAGACTGCATGGGTATGCCTGAAAATGGGGACCACGCGAACTTCGTTTTTGCATTCTTCCGTCCCCACGTCACCAGCATGTTCGTCCTGAATACGCAGAGCCAACCACAGATCGTAAATCCGAGAATCATCATCACAAACCAGATGGCTTTGAACTCTGACATGCTCCTATCTCTTCTCCGAGCGCTTTCAGGATAAGCCCCATCATACTGACCCACTACCGCAGAAGCTCTGCGCTGATGCAACCACTCTTTCGTAGGCACGCTCGTAGTTGACCGGCGAGCGGTAACCGAGCGCCGAGTGCCGGCGGCGCGGGTTGTACCAGCCCTCGATCCACTCGAACACCGCCATCTTCGCCTCCGACTGGCTGCGGAAGCGACGCCGGTTCAGCAGCTCCCGTTCGAGAGTGGCGAAGAAGCTCTCCGCCATCGCGTTGTCGTAGGCATCCCCGACCGAGCCCATCGAGGGCATGATGCCTGCCTCCTGGCAGCGCTTGCCGAACGCATAGCTGGTGTACTGGCAGCCCTGATCCGAGTGGTGGATCACCGCCGCCGGCCGCCGCTGCGTGATGGCCATGTTGAGGGCCGCCATGATCAGCTCGGTCTTCAGATGCGTCTCCATCGCCCAACCGACGATCCGCCGCGAGTACACGTCCAGCACCATCGCCAGGTACAAAAACCCGGACCATGTCGGGATATACGTGATGTCCGCGACCCACAACCGATCGGGAGCATCGGTGTAGAACTTGCGATCCACCAGATCCACGGCACGCTCGGCCTGCGGATCCGGGCTCGTCGTGGCCACATACTTGCGCAGCGTCGCACCGCGCAGTCCCGCGCAGCGCATCAGTCGTGCGACACGCTTGCGGCCGACGCGGATCCCGTGATCATCGGCAAGCTCCGCATGGATCATCGGCGAGCCATATACGCCCCTGGAGCCGCGGTGGATCGCCTCGATCTTCCCCGTCAGCGCCAGATCCCCACGCGCTCGAGCGCACATCGGCCGCTCCAGCCAGGCGTAGTACCCGCTCCTCGATACCTTCAGCAGCCGGCACATCACCCCCACCGGATGGGTGGCCTGGTTCACCTTCACGAACCCGAAGAGCGCTTCGAGGGACCGCTCTCGGTGGCGAACCAGGCCGCGGCTTTTGCCAGGATCTCCCGCTCCTCCTTGAGCTTGCGGTTCTCACGCCGCAGCCGGGTGAGCTCCTCGCGCTCCTCACTGGTCAACCCGCCATCGCCCTTGCCGTGGTTACGGGCCTCCTGCTTGACCCACAGCGCGATCGTCCAGGCCGTCGGCCCGAACTCCCGCGACAGCTCCGCAGGCATACGTCCGCTGCGTACCAAGTCGACCATCTGGCGCTTAAACTCCGGCGTGTACCGGACACTCTTGTCTGCCATCGCGAACCCCTCCAAACCTTACGTTGAGGTGTCCACGAAAGCGGGGCAACTCCGGGTGGTCTACAGAGCGGTCGTTGGTAGTTGTGAAAGCGGACACTGCGCCAATAAGATATCGATTATGTTTTGGCTCCCCCAAGCAGGGCGAATCCTGCTCCCGTGTGATAGTCCCTGCCCATGAACATTGAGCTTTCGCCGAACGAGGCACGCGTTATCGGCTGCCTCATCGAGAAACAGATAACGACACCGGACCAGTATCCGCTGTCATTGAACGCACTGGTCAATGCGTGTAACCAGAAGAGCAACCGCGATCCGGTAATGTCGGCGGATGAGGCGGTGATTCAGACCACCCTGGATCATCTGATCAGGAAGCACCTCGTGATCGAGAAGTCAGGCTTCGGCAGTCGGGTGCCGAAGTACCAGCACCGGTTCTGCAACACCGAGTTCGGGGCACTGAAGTTCACGCCGCAGGAGCTCGCGATCGTCTGCGAGCTGCTCGTGCGCGGGCCGCAGACCCCCGGAGAGCTGCGCACCCGCGCGGCCCGCATGGCGTCCTTTTCCGAAGTGGGGCAGGTCGAGACGGCGCTTGAGAGCCTGAGCAGCCGCGCGGATGGGCCGTTCGTGGTGCGGCTGTCGCGCGAACCCGGTCGCCGCGATTCGCGCTACGCTCACCTGTTCAGCGGAGCCGTCACGATTCCCGCCCTCGCGGAGGAGTCGATCAGCGAACCTTCAATGGCCTCGGCGCCCACACCTTCCCGCCTCGAGCGCTTGGAAGAAGATGTGCGGCAACTGAAGGAAGAGCTGACGCACATCAAGGCGCGGCTGCCACCGCAGTAGACAAATACCTTTGCAATGGCGTCATCTTGGTTGCGTCTCGAGCATCGTTCCAACGTCCGCTAGGTAGAAAATTGAGAGCTCTGCTCGCCTGGTGGGAGTTGGCCGCCTGCCTCCGGATCGGCCTCCTGATTGCGGACCTTCAACACGAAAACACGAGAGGCGTCGGTAAAGGTCGCTTGGTGACCCGAAACTGCGCGTCATGAATGGCGTGAAGCGAAAACCGCAGCGGGGTGCCGACGTCACGACAATCTCAGCGGGTGGCCAAGTTCACGATGCCGTCCGCATGGATGCCGGCGCAGTCGATAAGCGGAAATTCTGCGTCTCGTTCGTTGAAGACCAGTGCGAGATCGGTGCCTCCAAGCATGATTGCCTCGATGCCAGATTCCTTAAGCAACCGGCTGCTGACCGCCGCGAAAACCGCGCGCTGAGCTTCTGTAACGATGCCGGACGCTGCCATCGCAACATAGGCCTGGTGCACATCTTCGAGATCCTGGCCGCTGGGCGGGACGACTTCCACACGGGAAACGCCTCCATAAAGGCGCGTCTCCATCACCGTGCGGGTTCCAAGGATGCCTATCCGTTCGAAGGCTCGTTGTTCAATGGCTCGGTTAACTTCGGAAATCATGTCAACAACGGGCAGCACAGACGACGCCTTGAACGCGTCGATACAGAAGTGGCCGGAGACGGACGTGATAGCGACACACTCGGCCCCCGCCGCCGCCAAGCGGTTGGTCAGCTTCATATAGATGGCGACTTGGGTAGCGGCGTCATTACTTGCGAGATTCCCGAGGAGCGTTGGTGTGTCGGCATGCACGATTGTCAGCTCAAGCGCCGCCTTCTTGCTGGCAAATGTTGCAATCAGGCGTCGATAGTAAAAATCAGTCGCCGCAGGACCAATCCCTCCGATAAGGCCAATATGCATTTACCAGCTCTCCACGAATCAATGCCCGGTCGCGGCCACCCAACCTGAGCTTACGCCGGCGCGGACCGCCCCCGAGCGCCCTTAGATCGTCGCTTGAGAGTGCTATTCCCGCTTGCGGTTTGCCTGCCAGCGCAGCCTCGCACCGGATTCTGCGTGGAGGCGCACACGTCGTCGCAATAATCTGAAACAGCCACGCTAACGCCTGAGGTTGTGCCCCTTCGGCCAACGCATAACACTTGACGACGGGTAGTGATCAAAGAAGCGATGTTTCAATCAAGTTGACCGAGGCACAACATGAACATGAACAGGGAGCTTGGCTCTGGCGCACAGACCGATGATAGCGAGCGTCCACGGTCCACTGACGACATAGCGACGGCAGGTTGCGTGGCCCAACACGACCGACGGAGCGCGCTCAGACTACTCCTCGGAGCACCCCTGGCGGTCGCCTGCGTCAGCCTGGGCGCGCCCGACGCTGCGCAGGCGGCCGCGCTCACCAAAGAGGAGCGGGACAGTCTCTCGCCCGATCAGGTTATCGAACGGTTGAAACAGGGCAATGAGCGCTTTCGCAGCGGCAAGATGCAGAACCACGACTACCTGGCACAAAAGCGGGCGACCGCCAGCGGTCAATACCCCGCAGCGGCGATTCTCAGTTGTATCGACTCGCGCGCCCCCGCCGAAATCCTCCTCGACGTGGGCATCGGCGATACCTTCAACGCACGTGTCGCGGGGAATATTGCCAACGACGATCTGATCGGCAGCCTTGAGTTCGCATGTGCCGCGGCCGGGGCCAAGGTTGTGGTTGTGATGGGTCATACGGCCTGTGGAGCCGT
>Ga0210390_10001997_pt1 | contig 18576 bp, 21 predicted proteins | sample IncBWH11OmetaG_FD_161050 | JGI IMG/M metagenome (GOLD analysis project Ga0210390, IMG submission 161050) | Forest soil microbial communities from Barre Woods Harvard Forest LTER site, Petersham, Massachusetts, United States - Inc-BW-H-11-O ... | reverse complement strand
AAAGGCAAGGCGGGGGGCTGGCGGAACCCCCGCTCGGGCCGAGGCGTTCGCTGGCAATCGGATCCGGCAGCGCTGCGTTCGAACGGGGACAAGCAACATATGGACGGGAATTCAGCGATGCCCGGCTCGGCGAAAACAACGGCCGGCGACGCGGCGCTCAAGGCGTTCGCGATGGCGCGAGCGCAAGGCCGCTCCTCGGTCGAATGCTATCGCGCCGGCGTCGCCGCCTGGCGCCATGTCCACCCCGAGCACTCCGCCGAATACGCCGCCAAGCGGGCGGTGGCGGTAATCCTGTCGAATTACGTGAATTTGCGGGTTGAGGCCTGAGCCGGCGCCGGACCGCGGCGCCCGTCTTTCCCTGACGCGCCGCTTGACAGCGGCGCCGGTCTTTGCTGCATTGCCGCATGAGAAATCGTCCGGTTCTGACCCCGCGCAAAGAGGCCGAGCGGGCGGCACGCGATGAACGGCTGGGCCGGGCGTTGCGCGACAATCTACGGCGGCGCAAGGATCAGGCCCGCGTGCAAGCCGGAGGCACTCGGGGCGACGCCGATACCTCCACGACCTTGAGCGGCGAGCGGCTCTCCAGTAAAAGCAGCGGCCACGGCGGACCGGCCGCCGATTGATCGCCCGCTGCCGCCCCGGAACCGTGTCTGGGCCGGTCGGCGGGGTGCAGAGCTGAGGCGATGGACAGGATCCGAATCAGGGGCGGGGTGCCGCTCGACGGGGTGATCGCGATCGGCGGTGCCAAAAACGCCGCTCTGCCGCTGATGGCGGCGAGCCTGCTGACCGCGGAGACGCTGAGCCTCGAAAACGTCCCCGATCTTGCCGACATCGCGACGATGTCGAACCTCTTGGTCCAGCACGGGGTCGCGATCGGCATCGGCCAGGCGAGCCCGACCGGCGGCCGCCGGCTCGACCTGTCGGCGGCGCACATCACGTCGATTACCGCACCCTACGATCTTGTGCGCAAGATGCGGGCGTCGGTTTTGGTGTTGGGGCCGCTGTTGGCCCGGTGTGGGCGGGCGCGGGTGTCGCTGCCCGGCGGCTGCGCCATCGGCACCCGGCCGATCGACCTGCACATCACCGGGTTGCGCCGGCTCGGCGCGCAAATCGAGTTGCACGAAGGCTATGTCGATGCCCGCGCGCCCAAAGGCCTGCACGGCGCCGAAATCGTCTTTCCCTCGGTGTCGGTCGGCGCCACCGAGCATCTGCTGATGGCGGCCACGCTCGCCGAGGGCGAGACCGTCCTGATCAACGCCGCGCGCGAGCCCGAGATCACCGACCTCGTCGAATGCCTTGTCGCGATGGGCGCGCGCATCGACGGCATCGGCAGCGACCGGCTGCGCATCGTTGGGGTCGGCCGGCTCAACGGCGCCTCCCATCGCATCATCCCCGACCGGATCGAGACCGGGACCTACATGATGGCGGCGGCGGCGACCGGCGGCGAGGTGCGGCTGGCCCGCACCCGGCTCGATTTCGTGACCGCGGTGGCGCGCGTTCTCGACAACGCCGGGGTCGAGGTCACGCCGACCGAGGACGGGGTGGTCGTGCGCCGCCGCGGCGACGGCCTCGACGGCGTTGACGTGATGACCGAGCCCTATCCCGGCTACCCGACCGACCTGCAGGCGCAGTTCATGGCGCTGATGGCGACGGCGCGCGGCGCCTCGATGATCACCGAGACGATCTTTGAAAACCGCTTTATGCACGTCCCCGAACTCGCCCGCATGGGCGCCAACATCAATGTGCACGGCGCCTCGGCGATGGTGCGCGGGGTGCCGCGGCTGCTGGGGGCGCCGGTCATGGCGACCGATCTGCGGGCCTCGGTGTCGCTGGTCGTGGCCGGCCTCGCCGCCGAGGGCGAGACCGTGATCAACCGCGTCTATCACCTCGACCGCGGCTACGAGCGGCTCGAGGACAAGCTCTCGGCCTGCGGCGCGCGGATCGAGAGGCTGCGCGATGGCGCCTGACGGCAACCTGGCGCTGCGGCTGCGGGCCGAGGACGCCGACGATCTCGCGGTGCTGTCGGCCTGCCTGCAGGACGCGCTGGTCGCGGTTCGTGATCTCGGCTATCTGCCCGACGAGCGCAGTTTCGTGCTGGTCGCCAATCGCTTTCGCTGGGAGAGCGGGCTGCGCCCGTTGCCGGGCGAAGAAGGTCACGAACGCGTGCTGTGCGCGGTGAACTTCGGCGCGGTCGCCGGCGCATCCTACCGCGGCTTTCGCCGCAGCGACGAGGATCGCATCCTGTGTCTCTTGGCGGTCCGCAGCGAGCCCGACGGGACGGGTGGTGCTTCGATCCATCTCGAATTTGCCGGCACCGCCGCAATCCGGCTCGATGCCGGCCGCATCCTCGCCCACGCCAAGGATTTGGGCGACCCGTGGCCGACCCCCTGGCGGCCGCGCCATGACGAGGGCGCGGCGACGTGACCGGCGACACCGACGACCGCCTGATCATGGCGTTGCCCAACGGCCGCATTCTGAACGAGGTGATGCCGCTGTTGCGGCGCATCGGCGTCGAGCCCGAGCCGGCCTTCGAAAATCCGAATGCACGCCAGCTGCGTTTCGCCACCAGCGACCCCGGTCTCGACATCATTCGGGTGCGCAGCTTCGACGCCGCGACTTTTGTCGCGTTCGGCGCGGCACAACTCGGCGTCGCCGGCAACGACGTGCTGATGGAATTCGATTATTCCGAAATCTACGCCCCGCTCGATCTCGAAATCGGCCATTGCCATATCGCAGCCGCGGCTACCGCCGATTGGGTTGCGCGCCGCGACGACACGCGGCCGAGCCACATCAGGGTCGCGACCAAGTATCCCGAGATCACCCGCCGCCATTTCGCCGCGCGCGGCATCCAGGCCGAGTGCATCAAGCTCAACGGTGCCGTCGAGCTGGCGCCAAGCCTGGGCCTGTGCCGGCACATCGTCGATCTGGTCCAGACCGGCGCCACGTTGAAAGCGAACGGGTTGGTCGAACTCGAATGCATCGCCGAGGTCAGCTCGCGCCTGATCGTCAATCGGCCGGCCTTGAAAACCCGCCCCGAGGCCGTCGGCGGCTGGGTCGAGCGCTTCCGCGCCGCGGTCGAGGCAAGCCGCTGATGCCGCTGACCTTGTCGACGCGCGATCCCGGCTTCGCGGCGGCGTTCGCCCGCTTCGTCGAGGCAAAGCGCGAAACCGCAACCGATGTCGAGGCCGCGGTCGCGACGATCGTCGACGACGTCGCCCGCCGCGGCGACGAAGCGCTGTTCGACTACACGAGCCGTTTCGACGAGGTCGATCTCACCGAGACGGGGTTGCGCTTGTCGCGCCGCGAAATCGCCGAGGGTGCCGCCGCCGCATCCGCCGACACCGTCGCCGCGTTGCGGCTCGCGGCCGAGCGCATCGAAAGCTTTCACCGCCGGCAATTGCCGGCCGAAATCGATTACGTAGACGCGCTGGGGGTGCGGCTCGCGTCGCGCTGGCGGCCGATCGACGCAGTCGGGCTGTACGTGCCGGGCGGCACCGCCTCCTATCCCTCCTCGGTGCTGATGAACGCGATCCCGGCCAAGGTCGCCGGTGTCGGGCGGCTGGTGATGACCGTGCCGGCGCCGGGCGGCGTCCTGAACCCGCTCGTCCTTGCCGCCGCGCAATTGCTCGGCATCGACGAAATCTATCGGGTCGGCGGGGCGCAGGCGGTGGCCGCCCTCGCCTACGGCACCGCGACGATCGCCTCGGTCGACAAGATCGTCGGGCCGGGTAACGCCTATGTCGCCGCGGCAAAGCGGCGGGTCTTCGGCCGCGTCGGCATCGACATGATCGCCGGCCCGTCGGAAATCCTGGTCGTCGCCGATGCCGCCAACAAACCGGAATGGATCGCCGCCGATCTGTTGTCGCAGGCCGAGCACGACAGCGCAGCGCAGGCGATCCTGATCGCCGACGACGCCGGTTTCGCCGCGGCGGTCGAGGCGGCGATCGAACGCCATCTGGCGCATCTGCCGCGCGCCGGCACCGCGCGCGCGAGCTGGCAGGGGAATGGCGCCGTCGTGATCGTCGCCGACTGGAGCGAGGCGCCGGCGTTGATCGACCGCATCGCCCCCGAGCATCTCGAATTGGCGCTCGACGAGGCCGATGCCGTGGCCGCGCAAGTCACGCATGCCGGCGCCATCTTTCTCGGCCGTTGGACGCCCGAGGCGGTCGGCGACTACATCGCCGGTCCCAATCACGTATTGCCGACGGCGCGCAGCGCCCGCTTTGCCTCGGGGCTCGGCGTCCTCGATTTCCTAAAGCGGACATCCTTGGTGTGTTGCGACGCGGCGGGCCTCGCCGCCCTCGCCCCGGCGGCGATCCGGCTTGCCGAGGCCGAGGGGCTCGAGGCGCATGCGCTGTCCTTGTCGATCCGCCTCGACCGGCGAAACGACACCTGAGCCGCCGGGCGATGGCAGAACTCGGCAAAACCCCTCCGGACGACCAGCGAATCGCCGCGATCACGCTCGACGAGCATACCGTCGTCCGCCGCAATGCCGACGTCGAACACGAGCGCGCGACCGCGATCGCCGATCTCCTCGAAGAGAATTTTTTCAACCCGGCCTCCGGACGCCGCGGCCCGTTCGATCTTCATCTGGCGATCGAAGAAAACCGGCTGAACCTCGACATCCGCTCGGCCGCGGACGGTTCAAGCGAGACGATCGTACTGCCGCTGGCACCGTTTCGGCGCATCGTCAAAGACTATTTCATCATCTGCGAGAGCTATTACGAGGCGGTCCGCGGCGGCCGGCTGGGTCAGGTCGAGGCGATCGACATGGGACGGCGCGGGCTGCACGACGAAGGCTCGGCATTGCTGATGGAGCGGCTCGCGGACAAGGTTGCGATCGACCATGCCACCGCCCGGCGATTGTTCACATTGATCTGCGTGCTGCATCTGCGTGGCTGAGGCTGCGGTGGCGGCGCCCCGGCTGGTACTGGCCTCGGCCTCGCCGCGACGCCTCGAATTGCTGCGGCAGATCGGCATCGTGCCCGATCTCGTCGACCCGGCCGAGATCGACGAGACCCCGTTGCGCAGCGAGTTGCCGCCGGCATACGCGCTGCGCCTCGCGCGCGAAAAGGTCGAGCGGGTGGCGGCGCGCCATCCCGGCGCCTACGTCCTGGGCGCCGATACCGTCGTCGCCTGCGGCCGGCGCATTCTGCCCAAGCCGGCGGACGAGGCGGCCGCGCGGCGCTGCCTCGAATTGCTGTCCGGGCGGCGCCACCGGGTTCACTCCGGCGTGGCGTTGGTGGTCCCCGGCGGAGAGACGGCATTGCGCCGGGTCGACAGCCAGGTCGCCCTCAAGCGCCTCAGCGCCGAGGAGATCGCAGGCTATCTCGCCGGCGGCGAATGGCGTGAAAAAGCCGGCGGCTACGCGATCCAAGGGCGCGCCGCGGCATTGGTCCGTTTCATCTCGGGTTCGTACTCGAATGTCGTCGGTCTGCCGTTGTTCGAGACCGCACAACTCCTCGCCGGCCGCGGTTATCGCCTGCGATGCGCCGCAAATTGCTGATTTCCGCCGGGCCCGGCGAATGGCGCGCGGCACTCGTCGAAGACGGCGCGCCGGTCGAGCTGCGCGTCGAACGCGGCGACGGCGCCGAGGCTGGCAGCATTCATCTTGGCCGCGTCGTGCGCCTGCTGCCGGCGCTCGGCGCCGCCCTTGTCGAGATTGGCGGCGAGCGCCCGGCGTTTCTGCCGCAAAGCGAGATTTTTCCGCGCTTCCGTCGGCTCGACGAAGGCGAGCGCGTCGTGGCGCAGATCCGCCGCGAAGCACAAGGCGGCAAGGCCATTCAATTGACCACCGCCGTGGCCCTGCGCGGCCGCTTTGTCGAGCTGCTCGTCGGCCGCCCGGCACTCGGCGATACCGGGATGCTGTCACCCGAGGGTCGCGAGCACTTGCTTAATTCCATCGGAATCGCCCCGCACCCTCCCACTGAGCGGGTGCCTCCCTCTCCCCGCTTGCGGGGAGAGGGCCGGGGTGAGGGGCGTCCCGGGCAAACGCTGTTCGGGCTTCGGGTGCTGCAATCCGCGCCGATCGAGACGCTTGTCACCGACGCGAAGAGCCTGCGGCAGCTTTGGAGCGACATCGCCGACCGCGCCTGTCTCGAACCGCCCGTGCGTCTCCACCCGGCCTCGACCTTTGCCGCGGCACTGGCGGGCGGGCTCCCCGCGCCGGAACAGATTTTCGTCGACGACCCTGGCGCCGTCCCGGAAATCCGCGCCGCCTGTTCGCAAGCCGCGGTCGCGCACCTGCCGGCGGCCAACTGGCCCTTAGACCTCGACGCGCTGTTCGAGGAGGCGCTGGCGCCGACGATAGCGCTCCGCGGTGGCGGCTCTGTCCACATCGAGCCGACGCGTGCCGCGGTGCTGGTCGATGTCGACAGCGGCACCCCGGAAACAGGCGTGCCGCAGCGGACCGCGCTCGCCGCCAATCTCGCCGCTGCGGCGGCGATCGGGCGCCAGATCCGGCTGCGCAACCTCGCCGGCGGCATCGTCGTCGATTTTGTCGGGCTCGACGATCGCAGGTCGCGCGAGCGGGTGGGCGCCGCCCTCGCCCATGCGCTCGCCACCGATCCGATGCAGCCGCAGCTCCTCGGCTGGACCCGGCTCGGCCATCTCGAACTGGTGCGGCGGCGGCGCACCCGCCCGCTCACCGATTCGTTGCTCGAACCGGCCCCGGGCGGCGCTTTCGTCAAAACAGTGGTCACCGTAGCGCACGAAGCCTTGCGCGCGCTGCGGCGCGAGGCGCAAGGCCAACCGGGACACGCCTGGCGCCTGACTGTTGCGCCCGCTGTCGCGGCGGGGCTCGCCGGCGAAGTCGCGAGTGCGGTGCGCGCGCTCGAAGACCGCTTTGGCCGACCTATCGCCATTACCGCCGATGGTGCCCTCGGCCGCGACCGGTTTCAAATCGCACCGGTGTAATTATATCGGCAAGTCATGGACGATTCGCCGATTCTCCCGTCCCGGCTCTGCCCGATCTGCGGCAAACCCGCGACCTCACGGCACCGCCCGTTCTGCTCGGTGCGCTGCGCGCAAATCGATCTCGGCCGCTGGCTCAAAGGCAATTACCGCATCGAAACCGACGAAGGCCCCGACGACCCCAGCGAGGAGCGATGAAGCAGAACCGAACGCGGTTGACCCGGTTCAAGCCGGCCGCGAGCATGGGTGACGCCAGCGCTTAGGAGCATCGAATGAGCGGCGCGCCGCAGCCGAACCATTACGGGGTTATCTACGCCGATCCGCCGTGGACGTTCGCGACCTATTCGCGCAAAGGCAAGGGACGCAGCCCAGAGGCTTATTACGACTGCATGTCGCTCGACGACATCAAGGCATTGCCAGTGGCCGATTGGGCGGCGGACGACAGCGTGCTGCTGCTGTGGACGACCGATCCGCTGTTGCCGACCGCGTTCGATGTGATCGGCGCCTGGGGATTTAAGTACAAGACGGTTGGATTCTATTGGGCGAAGCTTAACAAGTCTGCGCCGGAATTGATCTACGACGATACGAGTTTCTTTACTGGGCTCGGCTTTTGGACCCGCGCCAACCCCGAGCTTTGCCTGCTCGCGACCCGCGGTCATCCGAAACGCCGGCGCGCCGATGTGCGCAAGCTGATCGTCTCGCCGCGGCGCGAGCACAGCCGCAAGCCCGACGAGGCCTATGGGCGCATCGAGGCGCTGTGCGACGGGCCCTATCTTGAAATGTTCGCGCGCTCGTCGCGGCCGGGCTGGGACCGGTGGGGCGCCGAATCCGATCGGCACGACCTCGGGCCGCGCCGCTGGCGCGCCGACAGCTATCCCGAGGCACCCGCGCCCGCGGATTAAAGGCCCGCGCTCGCGCTTGCACGAGCGAGCCGCATTGTCATTGCGAGCCGGGAACCTGCTTTGTCATTGCGAGCAAAGCGAAGCAATCCCGATGACGGGAACGTGATCGGATCGGGATTGCTTCGTCGCTCGCTCCTCGCAATGACTCGCCGGCGCGGGCGTCGCAAGATCAAGGGAGGCCATTCACGATCAGCGTTGATGAAGGCTTAAGGGTTCTACGGCACCTTCCGGCGAGGGCTTTGTCGGAATGGCGGCATGATCGGTTGGGCGCTGCGCTGGGCGTTGCTGTGGTGCGGCCTTACCATCGTTTGCGTTGCCGTCATGGATGGCGGACGGTGGCTGCCCCGGTATGAAGCGGCGACCCCCGAGATGGCGGCGAGCCAAGCGCCCGAAGCGCCGGCGCCCGAAGCGGCCGTCAACACCTTGGTCTACCCGGTTGACGGGCGCGGCCATGTCCTGCTCGACGCCGTGGTCAATGGCGCACCGGTGCGGTTTCTTCTCGATACCGGCGCCAGCCTTGTCACCCTGACTCCGGCGGATGCACGCGCCGCCGGCCTCAGCCCGCGCCAGCTTGCCTTCGACGAGCGCGCCAGCACCGCCAACGGGTTCGTTCGCATGGCCTCGGTCAATCTGCGCGAGATCCGCCTGGGTCAGCTGTCGGTCGGCGACGTTCCCGCCGCGGTCATCGAGAACCTCGGCGTGTCGTTGCTCGGGATGAGTTTTCTCAACCGCTTGCAAAGCTACGAAATGCGTAACGGCAAGCTGACGATCAGCTGGTAGCCGAAGCGCCTCGCACTGCCGGAACCCTGGGCGGCACCGCCGCAATCCCCGACTCCCTTTCGCACGGTGCGGCGCTCCGAATTCCATCGTCAGGAAGCTGCCGTGCCTTCCGCGGACCTACCAGCTGGTCTATGAAGGGTGCGAAAAACTCCTCACCTGGGCGCGGGGCGCTCATATCCCGAATAGATTTTCCGGCGCCGCGGCCCTTTTGCCGTGCTCGACCTCCTTGACGGCGGCGATCAGCTTCAGATGGGTGGGCGCGGGCACGCCGACCTCGGCACCCTTGCCGGCGATCAGGCCATTGATAAAGTCGATCTCGGTGCGCCTTCCCTTCAGCATGTCCTGCCCCATCGACGGGCGCTGCTGATCGCTGCGCGTGTTCGAGGTCGCCGCCGCGATGATCGCCCCCTCGACCTCGTCGAGCGCTTTCTGATCGCCTTCGCCGGCCCGTGCGAGGGTTTCGGGGTCGTGCATGCGGATATGTTCGAGCTGATACCCCAGCGCCTGCCCGACCCGCACCGCCTCGCCGCCGAGCCGGATGCTGAGCCGGCGGATCCGGTCATGCCGGTCCATGCCGTTCCCCGACAGGCCGGTGGCGGCGCCGATGCCGTTCCTCATGCCGTTGACGCACAGTTTCGACCAGCGCTCGCCCCACAGATTCGTTGTCGCCTTGACCGTATCAACGGTGGCGATCATCGCCGCCAATTCCTCGAGCCGCCGGGTGATGCGGCCGTGGACTTCGCCAACCCGGTAGACCTCGTCGGTCGAGGCGCCTTTCGCCACGGTGCGGCGCACCTTGCCCGGCGCGTAAAGCTCGGCCGCGAGCAAGGCCGGGATCGCGCCGACCGTCTTGTCCCAGCCGACGACACCGGCGATGCGCTCCTCGTTCATGCAGTTCTGCAACGACACGACATAGCCGTCGGGTGCCAGATATTGCCCGATCAGCCGGGTCGCCCATTCGGTGTCGTAGGATTTGACCGCGACCATCGCGATGTCGATCGGTTTTTCCTTGGCGAGGCGCTGCAACTCGGTCAGGTGCATCGTCCTTGGCCGGGCGAGGACGAATTCCTCCTGGGTCACGCCCTCGATCGCGAGCCCCTCCCGGCGGATTGCCTCGACATGCTCGGGCCACGGGTCGATCAGGGTCACGTCGAACCCGTTATGCGCGAGCTGGCCGCCGGTATAGCCGCCGATGGCGCCGGCGCCGATCACCGCGATGCGTTTGTCCATGTCGCGTCCCTCTATGACCTGGTCCGCGGCATGATAAGCTCAACGCGGGAGAAACGACCCGACAAACATCCGAGGACGCATCACCATGAATTGGACCGAACGGCGCGAGCGGTTTCGCGCGATCCTTGCCGGAAATCGCTGCGTGCATCCAGGCTCCGTTTACGACGCGATATCGGCGCGCATCGCCGAGGATCTCGGCTTTGAGGTCGGGATGTTTTCCGGCTCGATCGGGTCGATGTCGGTGCTCGGCGCGCCTGATCTCGTGGTCCTGACCCTGACCGAATTCGCCAGCCAAGCCAACCGCATCTGCCGCGCCGGCAATCTCGCGCTCTTGGTCGATGCCGACCACGGCTACGGCAACGCGCTCAACGTGCGCCGCACCGTCGAGGAATTGGAGACCGCCGGCATCTGCGCGATGTCGATCGAGGATACCGTATTGCCGCGGCCCTATGGACCGAACGGCAAGCCGAGCCTGAGCTCGGTCGAGGAGGGGGCGGGCAAGATGAAGGCGGCATTGTCGGCGCGCCAGGACAAAAACCTCGTCATCGCCGGCCGCACCAGCGCCTTGGCGATTGCCGATGTCGACGAGGCGGTCAAGCGGGCCAAGGCCTACGAGGCGGCCGGGGTCGATGCGGTGTTTCTCGCCGGCGGGGTTACTGTCGAGGCAGTCGAGATCGTGTCGTCGGCGATCAAGATCCCGCTGATCCTCGGCGGCGGCAGCGGTCAGCTCGGCGATCTCGACTGGCTCGGGGCGCATCGGGTCCGGGTGGCGCTGCAGACGCATGCGCCGTTCTCGGCCGCGGTGCAGGCGGTTTACGAGACGCTGAAGGCGCTGCGCGAAGGTGTCGCACCGCGCGACCTCAAAAACATCGCCTCGCCCGAGCTGATGCGCCAGGTCACCCGCGCCGACGATTATCAACGCTGGACGCGGGATTATCTCGGCGGCGCCTAGGGCGTCGCCGGCGAGTCCCGCGCATTCGCGGCGAATTGTGCCCCCGCGCGCGTTCCGGTAGAAGCTTCTCGCCATTTGATCAAACCCGGCGCGAGGGCGGGTGGCGGTTCGGCTTGGCGCATTCGTTCCTCGCGCCGGCCGAGCCGCGGTTCCCGCCGAGCGAGAGAGCCAGTCTGTGCGATCCATCATGCTGCCTGTCGTGCTTTTTTGTATGGCTGCCTGCGCCCCGCAGCAGCCGCCCGGGCCGGGAACGCTGCTGCTCAGCAACCCGGATTTCGGCGCGACCAATGTCGAAGCCGTGGTCACCTCGAACCCCGATTGCGCCTCGCGCGGACCTGGCTACGTCTCGACCCTCGAATTCGTCATGCCGAACAACTCGACCAAAATCGTCGACGTGCCGCCCGGCACCGAAATCTGCTGGCGGCGCGACCGCGACCCCGAGCAGCCGGTTGCCGGGCAATGGTCGGATTGGGACCGCGCCTATGTCGCTCCCGGCACCACGATCGACGCGAATTTGTGAGGGCGGCCCGCCGCGGTCCGCAGCCGCCGACTATTGCTCGAGGCTGAAGCGGATCGTCACCGAGACGGTGACGCTCGATTGCGGCATGTCGGCGGGGAAGGCCGGCAACGTGGCGCCGCGCATCATCTCGCCGAGCGCGGCATCGAGATCCGGGTACCCGGTGCTTTGGACGACCGCGAACTCGGTGACCCGGCCGCTGCGTTCGACCGCGAAACGCAGCACCGCTCGGCCCTGCTCGCCAGCTTCGCGGGCGCTTTCGGGATAGCGCTTGTGGCTATTGAGCCAGGCGCCGAGCAATGCCTCGTAACCGGGGCTGACGATTGCTGAGGGCGAGGGCACCCGCGCCGGCGCCAGCGCCGCCTGCCGGGTCGGCGCCGGGGGCGCGGCGGGGGTCGTCGGCGCGAACGGCGCGGCGGTTAACGCCGGCCGCGGCGGCGGTCGCTCGACGCGCCGGACCGCAATGCGGCGCGGCGGCGAGGGCGGCTTTGGCGGCGGCGGAAGCGGCAGCGGTTCGGGGACGGGCAAGGCGGCTTCCGGCGCCGGCGGCGGGGGCACGATCGCGGGCGGCGGGGGCGGCGTCTGTACCGGCGGGGGTGGGGGTGGCGGCGGTTCGGTCTTGACCGGCTGCGGTGCTGGCGGCGTCTCGGGCTTGGGCAGCGACGGCGCGAACGCGACCTCGATGCCGCCGCTGATGGGCGGCGGCTCGGCCGGCGGCGCCGGGGCCGGCAGCAAGAACAGCAGCGCCAGGATGATCGCATGCGCCGCCAGCGACAGGGCCAGCGGCAGCCGGAAGCCGTTCACTTCGACCCGGACGCCTCGGCGACCAGCGACACCTTGGCGAAGCCGGCTCGGTTGACTTGGCTCAACATCTCCATCAGCTGCGCATAGGTGATCGTCTTGTCGCCGCGGACATAGACGATTCGGGCCGGATCTTCGGCGGCGAGTGCGGCGAGGCGCGGCTCGAGGTCGCCCGGCGCCACCCGGTCGTCGCCGATAAAGATCTCGCCGCCGCCGTTGAGGCTCAGGATGATCGGCTCTTTCGGCATGGTAATCGCCGCCGCCTGCGTCTTTGGCAGGTCGAGCGGCACGCCCACCATCAACAGCGGTGCGGTCACCATAAAGATCACTAGCAGCACCAGCATGACGTCGACCATCGGCGTCACGTTGATCTCGGCCATCGGCTGATAGCGCTCCTCGGCACTCTCGCCGGCCGGCGGCAACGACATCGCCATGGCTCAGCGCTCCGCCGGGATGCGCGCCAAAATCCCGCCGGTTCGTCCGATCAGGCCGTTCATGCGCCCGGCAAAGCGTCCGAGATCGACGGTGATCTTGTTGTAGGCGACGACCGCCGGGATCGCCGCGGCAAGACCCATCGCGGTCGCGAACAACGCCTCGGCGATGCCCGGCGCCACCACCGCGAGGCTCGTGTTGTTGGCGGCGGCGATCCCGGCAAAGCTGCGCATGATCCCCCACACCGTGCCGAACAGCCCGATAAACGGCGCTGCCGAGCCCAAGGTCGCGAGAAACGGCAGCCGCGCTTCGAGCCGGCGCAATTCGGCGTTGAGCGCCAATCGCATCGCCCGTTCGATCCGTTCGCGCCGCTCGCCCAAGCTCTCGGGTGCGGCCCAGGCAGTGTCGTTGCGCTCGGTCCAGCCGGCCGACAAGACCGTCCCGGCGGGGTCGCTGCCGTCGAGCCGGCCGGACGGCGCCATCAGCTCGGGTGCGGAATGCGCCGCGGCGACGCGCGTCTCGTGCGCCTGCGCCGATCGGCGCGCGCCGGCGAGGCGCCAGAGCTTGTCGATGATCACCGCCCAACTCCATACCGAGGCGGCGAGCAGCAGCAGCAATACCCCCTTGACGACAACGTCGGCGTGCAGGAACAGGGCGACGACCGAAAGGGTAGCGGCGGCGGTATCGGGCACGGGCAGGCCTCTGCGGGTAATTCGGACAGCGTGGACGGCCGAGGATGATACGCTTCAAAAACGCTGGGTGACCCCGGCGAGGACGGTGCGGCGCGGCCCATATTGCGGTGCGCCGACGCCGACCCCGGTGCCGTTGCGGATCTGGTAGATCTGATCGAACAGGTTGATTATGTCCAAACGGAGTTCGAGGCCCTTGTAAATCCCGGTTGTAACCGGCTGTACCAGGCTCAGGTTCACCTGCTGATAGGCGGGAAGGCTCGCCCCATTGGGGATCCCGCCGGGGGTCGTCGCCCTGAGGCCGGAGCCGCCTGTAAAATCTGCCGAAATCAGAGTGTTGGTCCGGGCGAACCGGTATTTGATCCCGGAGGAAGCGGTGATGGTCTGGTCGTGGTCAAGGTGGATGAAGTGGTTGGCAATATAGGCCAGCTCGTCCGGTTGGAAATTGAATTGCGCTGAAATGATGTCTTTGCCCAGCGCCTTCGACGCCGCGAGATTGCCGTAGAACGACCAGTTGCCGATCTCGTAGCTCGTCGTCAGTTCGACGCCGTCGACGAGACCCTGTTCATAGTTGAACGGGGTCAGGATGATCGGCGCGCCGAACTGCCCCTCGTCGATCAGATCGCTGGCGATCTTGTAATAGGCGTCAACGCCGGTCTTGAGCCCGGGCAGGATCACTTGCGTGGCGCTGGCGTCGAAATAATGGTCGCGTTCGGGCTTGGCCCGGTCGTCTTGCGTCACGGTCGGGGCCGCGCTCGTGCTCGCGAACAGCGAGATCGTCGTCGGCGCGATCAATTCGAACGGCGGCGGCACGAAATAGCGCGCATAGCCGAGCGTAAACGTCGTCGCATCGGTCGGCTGCCACACCAAGCTGGCTCGCGGGCTCAATTGCCGGCCGTTGACGTATTCGGCCATCTGGTCGAAGCGCCCGCCGAAATTGAATGTGAGCTTGGGCACCGGCCGCCATTCGTCCTGCAGGTAATAGCTGTAAAGCCACCCGGTCGTAGCGCCTGAATCGAGGATCGCGATCGGCTGGTCGCTGGTCTGCATGCCGCTCGAATCTACCGGCAGGACGCTCGAATTGGTGTTGAATGACGAACGTTCTGCCTGAATGTAAAAGCCGCTGCGAATAGTGTTGGAGTCGGAGACGCGATAACTGCCGTCGCCTTGCAGGCCGTTGGCGACACTTTGTCGGGTGGCGCTCTGCGCGATGCCGTTGAACGACAGATCGCCGAGCGGGTCGGGCGAGAAATAGACGTTGCTGTAGCGGTTCACGATCGAAACCTGGAAGTTGAGCGCGTCGACCTTCTTCTGCAACGCGACGATTCCAAAATCGGTGATCTGGCGTTGGTTCTCGTTGAGCAGCGAGGAGTTGAAATCGCTGATGCCGTCGACGGTCAGTCCGAGGCTTGGGGTCTGGCCGGGATTGTTCGGGATCTGGTATTCACTGCGCGAGACGCCAAAAATCGAGCTCACTCGTGTCGTCGGGTCGATGATACCCGAGACATAGGCAAAGCCCCGCGGCTGCGTCGAGATGTCGTGGATGGCGCTGAAAGTCGGAGCGGGATTCTCGATCCCGTCGGCATCGTGCAGGACTTCGCCGGTCACGAAATAGTCTACCTGGCCGACCGTGCCGCCGAATTCCGCGCTCGGTTGAAATGTCGATTGTTGGCCGCCGTAGAGGGTGAACTCGCCACCCGGATCGAGTGTGCCGGTCTTGGTCTGGATGTCGATGATCCCGGCGGTCCGCAGCCCGTACTCCGCTGGAAGAGCGCCGGTAATCAACGAAACGGATTGGGCGAGCCGGGTCTGCAGCACCTGGCCGAAGACGTTGATCCCTTCCGGCAGGATAATGCCGTTGAGACGATATTGCAGATTGGCATGGTCGCCGCGAACGTGAATCTGCCCGAACGAATCCTGGGCGACCCCCGGGGCCTGCAGCAGCAGGCGATTTAACGGCTGGTTGTCGCCTTGCGGCTGGGTCGCGATCGCCTGACGCCCGAAATTGTACACGCTGGCGCCAAGGCTCGGCTCGATTTGCTGACGGGCGACGTCCAGCTCCTTGGCGATCACATCGACATCGAGCGACAGCCCGCCCGCGGATGCCGGCGCCGCCTGCGGCACGGTGGCGTCGCTGGGAGGGTTTGCCGCGAGCTGGAGTTGCGCGCTCGGCGCGGCGTCGGGGGCCGTCCCTAGCGGCAGCAGCCCGGTCAGCAGGACCGGCCCGTCCTGCGCCGACGCGCCACCCGAAATAACTGCTGCGGTGACGATCAACGAGGCGAGCGCGGACGCAGGCCGAGCGCCCGCAAGGATACGGCTCATGATCGGGTTCCTCGTTCGGATTGCGCGGACAGTGCCCGGCAGCGCGGGAGACGCGTAGGTTGATGATGTTATATCGTAACAATATCGCTCGGCGGCCCGCAACCGCGTTCGCGCCGAGCGCCCCGGATTTCGGGAGCCTTCCGCGAGGCCAGGTCTCCGCTTATCCTGGGCCGCCTCGAACAGGGGAAAAGCCGATGAGACCCGCGCTCGCCATCGCAGTCGTCGTGACTCTTTGTTCGCTGACCGCAGGCGCACGCGCCGCCGGCGTCGATCTGACCGTGGTGCTCGCCGCCGATGTCTCGCGCAGCGTCGACGACGGCGAATTCGAGTTGCAGCGCAAGGGCTATGCCGCCGCGCTGACCGATCCGCGCGTCCTGACGGCGATTCACGCGACCAAAAGCGGTGCTATCGGCGTGTGCTTTATCGAATGGTCGGGGGAAGACGACCAGCAGGTCGTGCTGCCGTGGACCGAGATCCGCGACGAGGAGGATGGCGGCGGCGCCGCCGCGACGCTGCTAAAAGCGCCGCGTTCCTTTACCGGGCGCACCTCGATCAGCGCCGCGATCGATTACGCGATGGGCTATTTCGCCAAGGCAAAATGGCCGGCGACCCGCCGCGTCATCGACATTTCGGGGGATGGCACCAGCAATTCGGGGCGTCCGATCACCGAGGCGCGCGACCAGGCGATCGCCGCCGGGGTCACGATCAACGGGCTGGCGATCATCAACGACAAGCCCAATCTCGGCTACTCGGCCCATACCAACCCGCCCGGCGGCCTGCCGAATTATTATCAGCAGAATGTCGTCGGCGGCGCCAACGCCTTTCTGATCGTCGTCAAGAACTTCAACTCCTTTGCCGACGCGATGGCGAACAAGCTCGCCAAGGAAATCAACGTCGCCGGAGACGCGCCGGGCAGTCGCCAGGGTGCCGGGAAGGAACGGTTATCCGAACTGCCTTGACGGGCCGATCCACAGCAGGGCCTGTTCGCGACCGGGACATGGAGGCCGTCGCCATCGCGGACGCGAGCCCCCGTGTTCCCCTCCCGTCAGACCGATGTCAGAGGCCCGTGGTCGTCGCAATGGTCGCCGTGCGGGTGATGCAGGTGGCCGCTCACCCTGTAGTCTACGTGATCACCGTGCGGCACCCCCTCGTGACCGCAGCCAGGACCGTGGGTATGGCCCGGCTGATGACCGCCGCAGCGATGATCGGAAGTGCAGCGGTCCGGGTTTTCGGCTGACACCTCGATCACGTGCTCGTCAACATGGTCGTCGTGCGGATGGTGCAGGTGACCGTCGTGCAGATAGTCGGTATGGCCGTCATGCCGCACGGCAGGGTGACCGCAACCCGGCCCGTGGCGATGGGTATGGTCCGGATGCGTCGGAGCGGTACAGGAAGTCATCGCGTCGTATCCTCTCTATGTCCAGGATCCGCGGACACTGCGGTGCGGCCCTCGGCCGCGTGCTCGATGGCGTTACGGATCAATGGCAGCACGTGCTCGTCGGCGAGGGCGTAGAAGATGTGCCTGCCCTGTCGTCGCCGCATGACGAGGCGAACCGCGGACAGCATCTTTAGGCGCGCCGAGACTGTGGTGACCTTTTCATGCTCGAGTTCCGCCAACTCCGATACGCACGCCTCGCCCTCGGCAAGCCTCAGCAAAAGTCGAAGTCGCTCTGGGTCGCCGAGCGCTCGCATTATCCCGGCGGCTTCCTCGATCCGCGCCCGCGACGGTAGAGGGATCGAAGAAGGTCGCGGCGGGTGCCCTCCGTGACCGGCTATTCCGTCACTCGCACGTTCCATCGAACGTTAGAATGGTAGCTTCGTACAGCGTGGCAAGCCTCTGCGTCATTTTGGAGCGCAAACACATCGATTTTTGCCCGGTCGGATTGTTCCCATCGGTGGCGTTTACAAGCTATGTGATCGGCGCGCCTGCTCCTACACTCGGCGATATGACGACCCGCCGCGACCTGTTCCCGTCGATCGAGCCCTACCGTACCGGCGCCCTGCGCCTCGATGCGCGCCACACGATGTATTGGGAGCAGTCGGGCAATCCGCGCGGCATGCCGGCGCTGTTCCTGCACGGCGGACCCGGCGCCGGCGCCACCCCGGTGCACCGCCGCTTTTTCGACCCCGATTTCTGGCGCATCGTCATTTTCGACCAGCGCGGCGCTGGCCGCTCGACGCCTCTCGGCGAGACCGCCGACAATTCGCCGGCCCATCTCGTCGCCGACATCGAGCGGCTGCGCGACGAGCTCGAGATCGAGAAATGGCTCGTTTTTGGCGGCTCGTGGGGCTCGACCCTGGCGCTCGATTATGCCGAAACCCATAACGGGCGCTGCGCCGGGCTCGTCTTGCGCGGCATCTTTTTGTGCCGCCCCGCCGAGATCGATTGGTTTCTCTACGGCGTGCGCCGGGTCTTTCCCGAGGCCTGGCGCGCCTTCGCCGGCTTTCTGCCGGAGGCCGAGCGCGACGACATCCTGGCGGCCTATCACCGCCGCCTTCTCGACCCCGACCCGGCGGTGCACATGCCGGCGGCGCGCGCTTGGGGCGGCTATGAAGGCGCCTGCTCGACCTTGCTGCCGAACCCGGAGACGGTCGCGGCCTTTGGCGAGGAGCGGCTGGCCTTGGGGTTGGCGCGGATCGAGGCGCATTTCTTCCGCAACCACCTGTTCGCCGGCGAACGCGACCTGATCGCCCGGATCGGGCGGATCCGCCATCTGCCGGGGGTCATCGTGCAAGGCCGCTACGACATGGTGTGCCCGATCGGCAGCGCCGACGAGCTTGCGCGCGCCTGGCCCGAAGCCGATTTCGTCATCGTCCCCGACGCCGGCCACTCGGCGATGGAGCCTGGCATCCGCGAGCAGCTGGTGCTGGCGACCGAGCGCATGAAACGAAAATAACCGCGGCGCTGTTTTCCTTGCGCGGGCCGGCGGCCGTTCTATGTTGCCGTTGACGATAAAACCTGCGCGCACAAGTGGGGGACCAAATTGAAACTGAAGAGGGCAGGGCGCGGAGCGTGGGCTGGCTTCGCGCTGGCGTTGG
>Ga0210390_10001996_pt1 | contig 18598 bp, 17 predicted proteins | sample IncBWH11OmetaG_FD_161050 | JGI IMG/M metagenome (GOLD analysis project Ga0210390, IMG submission 161050) | Forest soil microbial communities from Barre Woods Harvard Forest LTER site, Petersham, Massachusetts, United States - Inc-BW-H-11-O ... | reverse complement strand
TTCCGCGCCGGTCATGCGTTCAATCAACCGCGAAAGGTGCACGTCGCGCTTGCCGCGAGCGCCGGCGAAAAGATCGTACTCAAGATTCGAATACTGCGTAGCCGTATCCCGCAATTCCTCAATCGCTGCCAAAGCAAGCGGGGCGCGACCAAGATTTGTGTGCAGAATCACACCGGAAGCGTTGATGACCGCCCGAAGAGAGGGCGCCAATTCAGCTTCGACCGTTTGCACCATCCGTTGTTCAAGGGCGTCTAGATCGATCGCACGCTCATCCATCACTTGTCCTGCAACAATCTCGCGCCGCACCCGGTTCAAAACCTCGCGAACCGTCGCCACGGCATAGCCGCGTTCAACCGTATTGCAAAGTGCCACGATGCGCGGGCGCAGCAACATTACGTCTACGGACGGAAGGCGGCGCAACAAAGCAGTTTGGTCCCTGGACGGGGCGCGTTTGGGGGGTATCGACATTGCGTCATTTCATCACAGCTGCGGTAGCCCCGCAATTGCCCCAACTGCTCCGCGGTCTCTCGGGCGCAACTAGGCCAGTGGAACGGTGCTCCATCCGCCGCTGCTGGCCTTCTTGACCGTTGACGCGAGCCGCCGCCCCTCCTAGGATGAGGGTCGAGGCTCCCCAAGCCATGGCCACCATCGACGAAGACCTCGCGCAGATGGAGCGCGACATCCGCCAGCTTAAAATCGAGTACGACATGTTTTTCGGCGGTGGCCGCAAGCGTCCGCCCACGGAAGTCGAATGGCGCATCGAACTTCTCGTCAAGCGCTATTCGGAACGAGGCGGGGAAATGAAGTTCGGCCAGCGTTTCCGTTTTAACAACCTCACGCAGACCTACGCCAAATATAAGGACGTCTTTCGCAAACGCATGGCGAAGCGCGAAGAGGGCAAAGTCGACCGGCATTTCGGCGCGGCGGCGAAAGCCATTGAAGCGGAGCGCGCCCGCGCACACGCGCAGGCGCCAGCGGAAACCGCCGAAGCCCAGCCTCCGACACAACCTGTTACCGCCCCTTCAGAACAGAAATTTTTCCGCGTGGCCTTTACGGAGCCGGAGAGAGAAGAAGAGAAGGTGGCACAGCTCTACCAGGCGTTTGTGGAGGCCAAGAGGCACGCCGGTGAAGCGACCGAAAAGGTCACGCTCGCCGGCTTCAACGAATTTGTCCGCAAAACGACGAAAGACTTGCAGATCAAGAAGAACTGCCGCGACGTGGAATACGTCGTCGAAACCGTGGACGGCCAGGTCAAACTGAAAGCCCTCGTAAAATCGTAGTCCTGCGCGCCCGAGGGATTTCCCACAGCCGCGCTTTTCCAAATTGCGCTGCCCGCGTAAACTAACAGGTCCGTTTATCCGATGGAGGAACTCATGGCTGTCGAGCGGGCCCTGCTGAGCGTGTCTGACAAGACCGGCATCGTGGAATTCGCCAGGAAGCTGGCGGCGCTGCGAATCGAAATCCTGTCGACCGGCGGCACGGCAAACCTGTTGCGCGAGCAGGGCGTGGCTGTCAAAGACGTTTCCGAATTTACCGGCTGGCCGGAAATGCTGGGCGGGCGCGTAAAAACGCTGCATCCCAAGGTGCACGGCGGTTTGCTCTTCCGCCGCGAGCACGCCGAAGACCAAAAGCAAGCCAAGGAACACGGCATCGCGCCAATCGACTTAGTGGTCGTCAATCTTTACCCGTTCGAAGAAACCGCCGCGAAATCGTATCTGCCACCCGAAGAGTTGATCGAAAACATCGACATCGGTGGTCCGACCATGCTGCGTTCCGCGGCGAAAAATTTCGAAAGCGTCATCGTGGTGAGCGACCCTAGGGACTACGAACAAGTGGCCGCGGAACTCGAAGCCCACCGCGACACTTCACTCGCGCTGCGATTGGAGCTGGCGCGCAAGGCATTTGCCACAACTTCGCGCTACGACGGGCTCATCACCATGAATCTCGAACGCCTGGCCTTCAACGACGAACACAGGCTCGAAGTGCAGCCCAAGCCGGTGCTGCCGGAGCGTTTCCATCTGGCGCTGCGCCGCAAACAAGAACTTCGCTATGGAGAAAATCCCCATCAATCGGGTGCGCTCTACGTGGCTGCCGGGCGCCCACCCGAAGGTTTAGCGGCCGCGAAGCAACTGCAGGGCAAGGAACTTTCTTACAACAACTACGTAGACCTCGAAGCGGCCCGCAGCACCGTGGCCGAGTTCGAAGGGCCCGCCGCGGTCATCATCAAGCACAACAATCCCTGCGGCGCGGCAGAACAGAAAACGTTGCTGGACGCCTACACCAAGGCGTTTGCCTGCGACCCGCTGTCCGCGTTCGGCGGCGTGCTGGCGTTCAATCACATTGTGGACGCGGTTACGGCGGAAGCAGTAGTGAAATTGTTCGTGGAGTGCATCGTGGCGCCGGGATTCGCCGATCGCGCGCAGGAAATTTTCGCCGCCAAGAAAAATCTGCGCCTGCTGGTGTTGCCGCATGGTGGGCTCGAACTCGACAAGGAACTGCAGCTAAAGCGCGTCCAGGGCGGCGTGCTGGTGCAACAGCCGGATCTTGGCAGCCTGAAAGGCGTGGAATTGACGGTGGCCACCAAGCGCGCGCCGACGCCAGTCGAGCTCACGGACTTGAAGTTCGCATGGAAAGTCTGCAAGCACGTGAAGTCCAACGCCATCGTCTTTGGCAAAGATGGCGCTACCTTGGGTGTCGGCGCCGGCCAGATGAGCCGCGTGGACTCCGTGAAGATCGCCATCGCCAAAGCGCAACAATCATTGCACGGAACGGTGGTGGCCTCCGATGCGTTTTTCCCGTTCCCCGATGGCGTGGAAGAAGCCGCGAAAGCGGGAGCTACGGCGGTAATTCAGCCCGGCGGCTCGGTCAAAGACAACGAGGTAATCGCCACGGCCGACCGGTTAGGCGTGGCCATGGTGTTTACCGCCATGCGCCACTTTCTGCACTGATCGTAGTAACGCAAGCGCTCAGTTTCAGCGGCAGCAGGGAAGATCGACGCAGCCCGGCGGGCAATCGCACGCAGCCGGCACGGTTTCCTTGGCCAACGCATCGCTCTGCTGCGCGTCATGCAGATCGCGGGTGATCGGATCGCAGCAACTCAGTTCGGCTGCAGCTTTGCAACTTGCCGTTTTGCCCGCCGCTACTTGCTGCGCCGCCGCGCCAGATTCTTCTTTCAGCGCTCCGGGGATATTTTCTTCGCTCATCAGAGACTCCTAATCGATACCAATCAACGCGAAATCTGCACCACGGCTTCCGCCGGCAGCACACGATTGCGCGTGCAGCATTCTTCATACAAAAAGCCAAGAATCTCTTGCAGCGCGCCGGTGCTGGCCTTGTACCAAAGAAATGTTCCGGCGCGGCGCACATCCACCAGACCAACGTGCCGCAGCTTTTCCAAATGGTGAGAGAGCGTGGAGCCGGGGATACCTAATTCTTCCTGAATTTCGCCAGCCACCATGCCGGTGGGATGAGCGGAGAGAAGCAAGCGCACAATCTGCAAACGTGGTTCGGCACCCAGAGCAGCGAAGCGGTCACTGCATCGCGTGATCAGGACCGGATCAACTTTGGCCATACTTCGATAGTTGCAGAAATACAGTTTCAAGGCAACTCTTCTTTTCGGAAACCCTTCGTTTCTCGTTTACATCCAACAAAAGTGACACCCATGGCCGCCCGCGAAACGCCTCGCATTTGGCTTTTGACCCCGCTCTTTCCGCATGGGATACTCTGAATTCCTGGATATTTATGACCCTAAGACGCCTAGCATTTACTTTTGGTTTGGCCGGGCTGGCGACCGTTCCCGCCTTTGGCCAAAGTTCTACCGTCGCCCCTTCGACGCCCGCGGAAAAGACAGGTTCCAACGAGAAGCCGGCCGAGAAATCCTCGCCGCGTGCCGATGCCTACTTCAACTTCACCATGGGGCATCTGTACGAACTGCAGTACGAGCAAACCAACCTGCCGGAGTACGCCACCAAGGCTATCGACGCGTACAAAAAAGCGTATGCCCTAGACCCGAAGTCTCCCATCATTGGCGAGCGCTTGGCGGAAATGTATTGGCACGCCCAGCGTGTCCGGGAAGCCGTCAACGAAGCCAACGAAATTCTGAAACATGATCCGGACGACCTGGCCACGCACCGTCTGCTCGGACGCATTTATCTTCGTAGCCTCGGTGATATCAACGGCGCCAGCGGACAAACCGAAATGGTCGCCAAGGCCCTCGGCGAATACGTGGAAGTGCACCGGCTGGATCCCGGCGACGAGGAAGCTGCGCTGTGGCTCGCGCGCCTCTACCGCTTGCACAACGAACCGGAGAAGGCCGAGAAAGTCCTCCACACGATGTTGGAAGACGATCCCGCCGATGAAGCGGCGGCGGAGCAACTGACCCAGCTCCTGCTCGACGAGAACAAAGCTGACGAAGCCATCCAGCTTCTCGAGGCCATGACCGCGCACTCTTCTTCGGCGACGATGTTTGATCTTCTCGGCGACGCCTACTACCAGACGCATGACTACGCGAAGTCAGAGACCGCCTATCGCAAGGCCGTCGATCTGGACCCGTCTGAATTGAATCACCTTCGCGGCCTGGGTCAGGCGCAACTGGCGGAAGAAAAATACAACGAAGCGTTGGTGACCTACCAAAAGCTCGCGGATCTGATGCCGGACGACGCCGACAACTATGTGCACATTGCGGAAATCTACCGCCAACTGCACCAGTTGGATAAAGCCGAAGAAAATCTTGCCAAGGCGCAGCAATACGATGGGCACAGCCTGAATGTGCAGTACAACCAGGCATTGATTCTGGAAGCGCAAGGTCGCTACGACGATGCCATCCGCGTGGTTTCCGACGCGATCACCGGAGTGAAGGGCCAGTCGGCCGTTATGCCTTCGCGGCAGCGGTCACTTGCGATTCTCTATCAGCAGCTTGGCATGCTGTATCGCGATGTGCAGAATTACAGCGCCGCGGTTTACACCTTTCAAGAACTCGGCCACTTGGGCGACGAGGAAGATCATCGCGCGCGTCTGCTGATTATGGACACCTACCGCGTGGCGAAGGACATGCCCAAGGCATTGCAGGCCGGCCGCGAAGCGATGGCCAAATATCCGAACGACCCGCAGATTCGCGCCAGTCAGGCCCTTTTGCTGGGAGAAAATCAGCAGACCGACGAAGCGGTCAAATTGCTGGAGCCCGGCTTGAAGGGCTCCCGGGAAGACCGCGACATCTATCTCGATCTTTCGCAGGTGTATGAACGCGGGCGGCGTTATTCGGATGCCGAAGAGGCGGCGCGCAAAGCCGAGTCCTACGCCTCGGACCCGCAAGACAACGAAACTGCATGGTTGTTGCTTGGCGCTGTCTACGAGCGCCAGAAGCAGTACGACAAGGCCGAGGACGAATTCAAGAAGGTTCTGGACGTAAATCCCAAGAACGCCCAGGTTCTGAACTACTACGGCTACATGCTGGCCGACCGCGGAGTGCGCCTGGACGAAGCCCACGACTTAATTCAACGCGCCGTGGACATTGAGCCGCTCAACGGCGCTTATCTCGACAGCCTGGGCTGGGTGTACTACAAGCAGAACAAGCTCGATGACGCCGAAGAGATGCTTCGCAAGGCCGTGGAGCGCGAGCCGCACGACCCGACCATCCGCTCACACCTGGGCGACATCTACGCCAAGCAAGGCCACCTGGATCAAGCGGCCGGGGAATGGGAAAAGTCGGTCAACGAGTGGCACCGCTCCTTGCCCGCGGACCTTGAAAGCGATAAAGTCGCCGAAGTCGAGAAGAAGCTGAACCAGGTGAAGCACCGCGTGGCGCAGAAAACTCCGACCACCGACGCCAAACCCTAAAACGTAGAGAATGCGCGAAATTCGGATCCCTGCGTTCGCCAAAGTGAATCTGCGTCTGGACGTGCTCGGAAAGCGCGCCGACGGCTACCACGAAGTCCGCAATATCCTGCAAACCGTGACGCTCCACGACACTTTGCGTTTCCGGCCGGGCCCCGGCCCCAGCATCGAACTGCGCATCGAGGGCAACCCGCAGCTTTCCGAGGAGGGCGCGGAGAAGAATCTGGTATATCGCGCCGTGGATGCGTTGCGCCGCGAACTGAAAATCCGCTCCGGCGTCGAGGTTTTGCTACAGAAGAAAATTCCCGCGGGGCGTGGACTTGGCGGCGGGTCGAGCGACGCGGTAGCGGCGTTGCTCGGCTACCTGCAATTCACGCGAAAAAGGCTGCACCCCACGCGCCTGCTGGAAATCGCCGCCGGGCTCGGTGCGGACGTGCCGTTTTTCCTGCTGGGCGGCCGTGGTCTCGGAATCGGCAAGGGAGAGGAAATCTACCCTCTTCCTGACGTTGTAAAGCGGAGCTTGCTGATTGTTTCGCCCAAAGACATTCACGTTCCGACGCCGGATGCCTACCGTTGGCTGCATGCGCCAGAATTGGCTTCGTTGACAAAAGCGGCCGCGAACCATAAACTGTTTAAGTTCTGTGCTCTGTGCTGGAGTACGCAGGGAGAGCGGCTTTCGAATGATTTCGAAGAGGCCGTCTACCGGCGCCATCCCCGTCTCAGCCGTATAAGGCGGGCTTTACTCCAGGGAGGAGCGTCAGAAGCCTTGCTGGCTGGTAGCGGTTCGGCGGTGTTTGGAGTTTTCCCGAGCCCAGCAAAGGCGCGCCGAGCCGTTGTCGGGTTTCCGCACGATCAGACCTTCGTCTGCGAAACAATTTCGCGGGGCAGTTACGCTCGAAGGATGAAAATCGCGGATGTTGTGTGACCCGCGACGCTTCTTCTGACTCTCTCCCTTTCACTTAGCCCAGGCGCGGCCTTGTTTTGCAATCTACGTCATCGCAGAGCGGTGACCAGTGTGAGTGCTTTGTGAACGACGAGCGATTCAAAATTTTCACTGGGACCGCGAATCCGCCTCTGGCCGAGGCCATCTGCAAGAACCTGAATGTGCCTTTGGGCAAGGCGCTGCTCGGACGCTTCAGCGACGGCGAGATTTATTTTCAGATTCTGGAGAACGTGCGCGGCGCGGATGTATTTGTGGTACAGCCATGCTCGTATCCGGTGGACAATCACCTGTTTGAGCTGCTGTTGATGATTGATGCGTTCAAGCGCGCCTCAGCGTGGCGCATTACCGCGGTGCTGCCGTACTACTGCTATGCGCGGCAGGACCGCAAAGACAAGCCGCGCGTGCCGATATCCGCGAAGTTGGTGGCGGACCTGCTAGAAACGGCGGGCGCTAGCCGCGCGCTGACGCTGGACCTGCATGCCCCGCAGATTCAGGGCTATTTCGACGTGCCTGTAGACCATCTGTACGGCTCGCCGGTGCTGGTCGATTATTTTCGGCAAAAGAAATTGCCGAATCTGACGGTGGTATCGCCGGATGCTGGCGGCGTGGAACGCGCCCGGGCCTTTGCCAAGAAGCTGGATGCGCCGCTGGCCATCGTGGACAAGCGCCGCGTGGACCTGGATGTTACCGAAGTGATGAACCTCATCGGGGACGTGCGCGGCCGCAACACCTTGATTGTCGACGACATCATCGACACCGCGGGAACACTGGTGAAAACCGCCGACGCGCTGATCCGCGAAGGGGCCATGCAGGTTTATGCTGCGTGTACCCACGCGATCTTTTCCGGGCCGGCGGTGGAGCGGCTCGAGGGTTCGAAGATCATGGAAGTCGTGGCCACGGATTCCGTGCCGCTGTCCGAGTCCGCCAAGAAAATGAAGAATTTGCGAATTCTCAGTGTCGCGGACCTGCTCGCCCGCGGCATTCGCTCGATTCACGAGGAGACCTCGATCAGCGAGCTGTTTACTTGACAGATTTCCGGTGCCGCTGGCGCCGGAATAGATTCCAGGAAGGAAAGAAGCTATGGCTCAGATTATCGTACAAGGCGCGCCCCGAACTACGCGGGGCAAGAATGAAGCGAGGCGTTTGCGCGTCAGCGGCAGTGTTCCGGCCACGCTTTACGGCGGAAAAGGCGATGCCCAGGCGCTGGCGGTGAACACCAAGCAGGTGACCGCGATTCTGCGTTCGGAAACCGGCCACAACACCTTGTTCCAGGTGGAATTCGCCGGAAAGCAGGAGCCCGCGATCGTCAAGGACTGGCAGGTCGACCCAGTGAGCGGCCGTTTGCTGCACGTGGATCTGCTGCGCGTGGCCATGGACGTTCGCATGCGCGTGAAAGTTCCCGTGCACACCTTCGGAGAGCCTTCCGGCGTGAAGGTGCAGGGCGGAGTATTCGAAGTCGTCACGCGCGAAGTGGAAGTGGAGTGCTTGCCGGCAGACATTCCGACGGAATTCAAGGTGGACGTCAGCGGACTGGCGCTGAACCAAAGCCTGCGCGCAGGCGAACTGGCCATCGATTCCGCCAAGATCAAGCTGATCACCGAAGCGAATGCGGTCCTCGCGCACGTTGTCGCGCTGCGCGTCGAAGAAGAGAAGCCGGCGGAAGCGGCGGTGCCCGGAGCAGTTCCGGCGGAGCCCGAAGTCATCAAGAAGGGCAAGAAGGAAGTGGAAGGCGAGGAAGGCGCCGAAGGCGGCGAAAAACCGGAGAAGCAGGAGAAGGGCGAAAAGAAGAAGTAGGGCTTTTTCGCGTTTCCCACTGCGTGATCTATGCGGCTTATTGTTGGCCTTGGCAATCCGGGCCCGGAATATCAGTGGACGCCGCATAATCTCGGTTTCCTGGCGGTGGATGAACTCGCCAATCGCGGTGGAATTCGCGTGGAGCGGCCAGAAGCGCAGTCGCTCGTGGGGCTGGGAAAAGTGGCGGGTCAGGAAATTATCCTTGCCAAGCCGCAGACGTACATGAACCTCAGTGGCAATGCCGTAGGGCGGCTGATGGACAAGTACGAAGTCGCGCCCGCGGATTTGCTGCTGATGTTCGACGAGCGCGATTTGCCGTGGGGCATGATCCGCATAGGCGAACGAGGAAGCCCCGGGACGCACAACGGGGCGAAATCGGTCACCAGCGCGGTAGGCACGCAAGAGTTCGCGCGCCTGCGGCTCGGATGCGGGCCTGATCATCCGGTCGGCGATCTGGCGGCCTACGTTTTGCGGCCGATGAAGAAAGCCGAGCTGGAAGTAGCCAGTGAAATGGTCGTGAGCGCGGGCGATGCGGTGGAACTATTGCTGACTCAAGGCATAGCGGTGGCGATGAACAAGTTTAACCGCAAGGCGTCACCGCCGCCGGAGTAACGCCCGGAGGGCGTTTGTGTAGTGGCGGAATCGGCCAGAAAGCGGCTGGGTTTTTAGAGATTTTCCCCGGTCACCCCGGGACAGGAAGAGAAACGAGGTCATTATGGAAGAACGCTTGTACGATCTGGTCTTCATCATTCGCCCGGCGACGCCGGAAGAGGAAATCAAAAAGGTCCTCTCCACGCTCGAGGCTGTCTGCACGGAGAGAGGCGCGAAAATCGAAAAGGCGGAAACTTGGGGCACGCGCAAGCTAGCCTACAAGGTGATGAAGCACCGCGAAGGAATTTATTTCTACCAGCAGGTGCGCACCAACCACGGCGAGTTGTTGCACGAACTGGAACGCCGGCTTGGTGTACAGGACTCGGTCATCAAGTACCAGACCGTGCGCCTGGATGAAGATTTGAAGCGCCAAAAGAAACTGGTGCACAAACGCGAGCAGCGAGCAGCGCGCCGTCCGCGCCGTCCCGCTCCGGCACCCGCTCCTTCGGCCGCGCCCACGGGCGAGCAAAACGCGCACGCAAGTTAGTGCGCGCCATAGAACAACGTTTGGGTTCGAACGCTCCGTGGCGGATGCTCGGAGCGACATCGGAAAGGTAGGAAGGCATGTCAGAGGAACAGAAGCAAGCTCAGCCCGCTGCGCCGCCGGTTGCGCGCGAGGGCGCGGAAGGCGGTCAAGCGGCGCCTGCTGCCGCTCCACATCAGGGCGGACCAAGCGGGCCTGGTGGACCGAGCGGACCGCGTCGTGAAGGCGGAGGCGGGCATTCGGCCGGCGGACGCCGTGAAGGTGGTCCTGGAGGCGGGGGCGGTGGCCGTCGCGAAGGCGGCCCAGGTGGAGGCGGGCCCGGCGGGCCCGGCGGCCCGCGCCGCGGCAAGCGGCAATATTTCCGCAAAAAGAAAGTCTGCAAGTTCTGTGTCGAGAAGATGGACTTCATCGACTACAAGCGCGCGGATATTCTTTCGCAGTTTGTGCAGGAGCGCGGCAAGATCCTGCCCCGCCGCATGACCGGAGTTTGCTCGCGGCACCAGCGCTGGCTGGGCGTAGCCATCAAGCGCGCGCGCAACATTGCGCTGCTGCCGTTTGCCGGCAGCGCCGCAGGCACGATGGCGCCACGCGCCGTCGAAGCCCACAAGCCCTAAGGGGATTGACCTCACGCGGGCCCTTGCGCTCGCGTGACTTTGGCGGCCCATCGCTCCGCCGTCATTCCGAGCGGAGTCTGCGAAGCGAGAAATCCTTTTTCAGCTTCGCTCAGGTTTTGTAGGGCCGGCCTTCTGAGGCGGCCGTTTCCGAGTATCGAATTTGTGAACGATTTAGGAGATTCTCATGCAGATCATACTTCAAGAAGACGTCGAAAAACTCGGCCACCGCGGCGATGTAGTCACCGTCAAGCCCGGCTACGCCCGCAATTTTCTGTTGCCCAAGAAGCTCGGTGTGGAAGCGACGGCGGGCAACATGAAGGCCCTCGAACGCATTCGCGGCTCGCTGGCCAAGAAAACCGCCACGGAACTGGAAGCCGCCAAAAAACAGGCGGAACTGCTCAGCCAGGTTTCCCTGAAATTCATCCGCAAGGCCGGCGAAAACGACCAGATGTTCGGCTCCGTCACCACCGGCGACGTCGCGGACGGTCTGAAGGCCCAGGGCTTCAGCATCGACAAGCGCCAGGTCCAGATCGGCGAGCCTTTGAAATCGCTGGGCGAATTCCCGGTCACCATCAAGGTGTTCCGCGACGTGACCGCCGAAATCAAGGTCCACATCGAAAAGGAAGCGTAATTTCCTTTGGCGTGAAAGCCGGCGGTTAGTTCTCGCCGGGACAAAGCGTAAATTTCAGGTTGGCCGCGACCGGCTGTTCGCTCTGTGCGCTCGAGGAAAACTGCCAAGCGCACCTCGCCGAACTGCCGCGTCTGCTTTGCAAGCACGGAATACGCAGGTAGATCGTAGTGCGCAAGATGCAAGCGTCCGCGCAGTAAGGATTTGCAACAGAAATACGGATCAAGCGAACGCAGACGTCCTGTTCGTGGTGAGTGACTTGCAGGATCTCCTGGTCCCCACTAGGGAGATCATCGGAGAAAACGTGCGTGACGATGTAGAAAGACTGTGGGGCGTTGGCCTTCTGCGTTGCGGCGGTTCTGGCGAACGGCAGGATCGCTCTAGAAGCAAGCGCGGAAAACGCGGGCCGAGCAATACGGAGCCGCATCCGCCGATCGCGCCATGCTAATACCCGAAGACAACCGGCGGGTTATCTCGGTTGATGATCTGTGCTACAGCGTTAGCGTGGCTACAGCGTGGCAGGCGACAGCTTCGCCGCGGCCGACGGCGTCTACGCCTTCATTCGTTTTTGCTTTCAGATGGATTTTTTCGACTGGCAAGTTTAGCGATTTGGCCAGAGCTTCTCGCATTTTCGGAAAATGTGGCCCGAGTTTCGGCCGCTCCAAGACAACCACGGCGTCAATGTGCTCGATCAAGAAGCATTTTTCGTCGAGCAGTTTTCGCGCGTGTTCCAGAAACAGCAAGCTGTTTGCGCCCTTCCACTTCGGATCGCTATCTGGAAAATGCGTGCCGATATCGCCGAGTCCCGCCGCTCCAAGGAGCGCATCGCACAGCGCGTGCGCCAGCACGTCGCCATCGGAATGGCCGACCGGTCCCTTATCAAAGGGCACTTCGATTCCGCCTACGATCAACTTGCGGCCTTCGGCCAGCCGGTGCAGGTCGTAGCCAATCCCACAGCGAACACTCATGACTTTTTGTGCTCGGCTTGCAGATAGAAGCGCGCCAGGTCCATGTCCGCCGGCTTGGTGATTTTGATATTGCGCTCCGAGCCCTGCACCACATGGACTTCGTGGCCCAGCTTTTCGATCAATCCCGCCTCGTCGGAAGCACTCACGCCATCCGCTTCCGCTTCAGCGAAAGCCTGCTTCAAGAGTTGCGTTTCAAAAACCTGGGGCGTTTGCGCCAGCACCACGCGCTCGCGTGGAATCGTCGCGGTGATCAGCGCGACATCCTCCGGCAGGCTGGCGCGCTTCACTTCTTTCACCGTGTCCATCGCAGGAATGGCCAGAATGGCGGCTTTATAGCGGCGCGCCACCTCGATGACCCGCGTGATTTGCTCCACGGTGACCAGCGGGCGCACGGCGTCATGCACCACCACCAATTCCGCGTCTTCGGGGATATGTTTGAGCGCTAGGCTGACGGAAGCCTGCCGCGAATCGCCGCCCTTCACCACGCATACGTCCTGCTTGAAATGCTCTTCGCGGATGCGCGCGTCGAGCCGTTCCACACCTTCCGCTCGCGTGGCTACGACCAGATGAGTGATCAACGGGCAGGCAGCGATGCGCCGCAAGCTCAGAATCACGATCGGCACGCCGTCGAGTTCCAGGAATTGCTTGGGCGTTTCGTGACCCATGCGCGTACCCAGACCCGCAGCGGGCAAAATGGCGGCTATGGCAGTCATAGGATGAAGCAGTCCGGCTGAAGCGGAGTCTTGGCGGCTTAAGTCCGGGTTGCAGAAAGGAGAGTGTACCTCAACGCAAGGGCGGAAGAGAAATAACAGGCAGATGGAGTGACGTGTTGTTCACCCGACGAATGAGGCCGCCGAGAAGCTCAAGAAACCTATAGGCGTACGCGCTGGCTACAAGTCGCGACTGTAAGGCATCGCAGAGCCAGTCGATTCGAATCGCGATGCGGGCGAAGAGTCGCCGCGCTCTTCCATGCGGCCGAAGATCATTTTGCCCGCGGGCGTCTGGTGCGTGGAAGTGACCACGATGTAGACCGTGCGGTTGATATGCCGACGGGCGCCGTCCACCACCACCATGGTGCCGTCGTCGAGATACGCCACTCCCTGCATCGGTTCCTTGCCTTCCTTCAGAATGAGCACGCGCATGGACTCGCCTGGCAGCACGGTGGGCTTCATGGCGTTAGCCAGCTCATTGACGTTGAGGATCGAAATGCCTTGAACGCGGGCAACCTTATTCAAATTGAAATCGTTGGTGACGATTTTCGAATTCGTGCTGCGCGCTAGCTCGATTAGCTTTTGATCAACCGCGCTTGTACCGGGAACGTCGTCATTCAGAACGCGCAGGTCCAGCCAGGGCATTTTCTGCATGCGCTCGATCACTTCGAGGCCGCGGCGGCCGCGCTGGCGCTTCAGCGCGTCGGAAGAGTCGGCCACCTGCTGCAGTTCGTGCAACACGAAACGCGGAATTCCGAGGGTTCCGTCGAGAAAATGTGTCTCGCAAATATCGGCGATGCGCCCGTCTATCATCGCGCTGGTGTCCAGCAGCTTCATGGGCCGCCGCGAATCGGCGGGAAGCACCACGGACTGTGGCAAGGGAACATGCCGAAACGCGTTTCCTTTGGACGAGCCAATCACCAGGCCGAGATAACCGAATGCCAAAAGCGAAGTGAATTCCAGAAAGGTCTTGGTGGGTTCGGACTCGGCCGTGCGGGAAATTACGAAGGTAATGAGCAGCGAGGCAAGAAGGCCCACGGTTGCGCCACAGGCTCCTCCCACAAGCCCGCTGATTTCCGCGCGGCGCAATCGCAGTTCCGCCAGCAAGATCAGCATCGCTACCAGGAATCCCAGCCCCGCTGCCGGCCAGCCGTGAATACCGAAAGGACCAAGGCTATAGCAGAGAACGCACGTGGCGCCCGCCAGCGCCAGCCGCATGCCCCAAAAATCCCATGCCTGGCCGAGGAATCCGCCGTTCGCATTGCCATTGTCGGCGTGACCGGAAATGCCTCCAGAATCTTCCAAAGCGTTCTGCCGCGTACTGCTACGGCCATTCACTTTCAATGGGCCCACGAGAACCTCGCAATGCGACAAGATTTCGCTGCGCGCCGGAAGTTTCGGTGCCTGGAAGGTTTGAGGAAGGCAGCATCGTACTTACCGAGCATCTAACGTGGAGAAGTGTATACTCCTGCGGCCGTGCTCCCGTCAAGCGAAAGAAGAAAGGAAAGACTTCTGAAGAGGGAGGTCAGGGAATATAGAGGCGTGGGACGCGGCGGCCGACTCCGGAAATCAGGTCCGAAGTGACCGTGCCGATGCTGCGCGCAACGACGTTGGCTGGATAAACGCATTCTCCATCCGTGCCATAAACCGTAGCGATGTCTCCTATGGCTACGTCCGGAATATCGGTAACGTCGAGCATAATCACGTCCATCGAGACGATCCCGATGATGGGCGCGATCTGTCCGCGAATGGCCACCGTGCCGCGATTGCCAAGCGAGCGATGAATGCCGTCGCCATAACCCGCCGCCAGAACCGCAACGCGCGAGGGTCGCTTGGCCACCCAACTGGCGTTATAGCCCACGCTGGCGCCGCCCGGCACCGAACGAACGTTCAGCAGGCGCGCGCGCAGGCTCATCACCGGACGAAGGGCGAGCTTCGATTCAAACTCAAAGCGCCGCTCCATCGGATCGAATCCTGGATGATAGCCATAGAGAAGCGCGCCCGGGCGCACCATGTCCGCCCAGGTCTCCGGGCGAGCAGCGATGGCTGCACTGTTGGCAATGTGCTGCGTGCCGGCGGACACGCCTAATTTCCGCAAACGATCGATTGCACTGTAAAAACGCTTCAATTGCTCCGCCGTTTGCCGGCCTGTCGGGGTGTCCGTAAGAACCTCGGACGACGCCAAGTGCGTGAACGTGCCGTCGAGCACCAGATTCTTGCACTTGGCCAGTTGCCTGGCGAAGCAGTCCATGTCGCTCGGCGCAAGGCCCAAGCGGTTCATCCCCGTGTCGATTTTCAGATGGATCGTGGCGTGGCGTTTGCGCGCTTTTGCGGCCGCGGCGTTGAAAATCTCCAGATGCTCACAACGGTGAATTGCCGGAGTGAGGCTATGCTCAATGAGATTTTTTTCCTCTCCGGGCCAGAACCCGCCGAGCACGAGGATCGGTTTGCGCACGCCGATTTTTCGCAGCTCGATACCTTCGCCGGCAGAGGCCACGCCGAACCAATCGGCGCCGAAGCGCTCGAGGGCTCTGGACACTTCGGCGCCGCCATGCCCGTAACCGTTGCCTTTGACGATGCACAGAACCTTGCGTGGAATTTCGCGCTTTTCAGACTTGGGGTTGACGTAATTGCGGATGGCTTCAAAGTTCTGGCGCAGTGCGTTCAGTGACACTTCCGCCCACACCGGACGGCCGACAAAATCGACGGGAGACTTTTTCATTTTCGCCATGGAACTTCCCAGAAAACTAGTCTACGGCATTCGCGCGCAGCCTCAAAAAGGGCGGTGCGTGAATGACAACAGCGAATCGAGCACGCCAGCAACCAGGCAGGCGGATTCGGCGACGTTTGCTCCAAGGTCGCTGATTACAAATGACTTGTTTCCTTGGCTACGCGCCCTGCCCGGCGCACCAGAGTGGCACAGCGCGCCCTTTCGTGGGCTAGTTGACGCGGTGTGTAGGAAATTGCGTCGGAAATTACATTTCGTCGCCGCCGGCGAATTGCGAAAACGCATCCGGGGCGGCTTCTTCGAAACGCGTCAGGCGGCTGCGGAACACGAACTTCACTTTGTCGGTCGGGCCATTGCGCTGCTTGGCGATCAGGATGTCCGCCATGTCGCGCTCTTCGGGCGTGGCGTTCATATCGAAGAATTTGGGCCGGTAGATAAACATTACTACGTCGGCATCCTGTTCGATGGCGCCGGATTCGCGGAGGTCGGAAAGCTGCGGGCCGCGTTCGTCGCGCTCCGGAGCGCGCGTGAGCTGGCTCAGCACCAGCACCGGAATTTGCAGTTCCTTGGCCAGGCCTTTCAGACCGCGGGAGATACTGGCAACTTCTTCCTGGCGCGAATTGAAGCGTCCCCGGCCGGTGATCAACTGCAGATAATCGACGATGAGCAACGAGAGGCCTTTGTCGCGCTTCAACCGCCGGGCTTTTGCGCCGATTTCCAACACGCTGGTCGAGCCGGCATCATCCACCCAAAGAGGCGAGGAGGAGATAACACTGAGCCCTTCGGTCATGCGCTTCCAATCCTCACGGCTGAGATGTCCACTGCGGAATTTGTGGGCGTCTACCTGCGCCACAGACGCAACCAGGCGTTGAAGCAGCGACTCCTTGGACATTTCCAGGCTGAACACCGCCACCGGCAAGCCGCCGCGGATGGCGATATTCTCCGCAAGATTCAGCGCCAGCGCCGTCTTTCCCTGCGAAGGGCGCGCGGCAAGAATGATCAGCTCGGAGGGCTGCAGGCCGGAGAGCAGCTTGTCGAGTTCGCCGTAGCCGGTGGAAATGCCAGTGATGCTCTTGCCTTCGCGAAAGATTTTTTCCAGGCGGTCGAAGCTCTCGTGGACGATATCCTTGATGGGAATCAGGCCGGCTTTGACGCGATCCTCGGCCAGCGCAAAGATGCTGGACTCCGCCCCGTCGAGGATGGCGTCCGCGCCGTCTTCGCCTTCAAAGGCGCTCTGCTTGATTTTGTCCGTGGCATGAATCAGATTGCGGAGCATGGCCTTTTCTTTGACGATGCGCGCGTAATGCTCCACGTTTGAAACGCGGGCCACGCCGTCGACCAGGCTGGCGAGATACGGCGCGCCTCCGGCCGCTTCGAGTTCCCCGTGACGGTGCAGCTCTTCCGTGAGCGTCACCAAGTCGATCGCGTGCTGAGCTTCTCCGAGCGCGATCATCTGCTGGAACACATGGCGATGCTGCGGAAGGAAGAAATCCTCAGCCTTTAGCCCTTCAATAGCGGTGTTCAGCGCGTTGTTGTCCAGAATAATCGCGCCGAGAATGGAACGCTCAGCTTCAAGATTGCTCGGAAGCGGGCGCTCGAGGGTGGTTTCAACCGGCATACGTGCAGTCAGTTTCCTTTACGTAACTTCGCTTTTCTTTCGCTATATATAGCACCGCCCCTGCCAGGCGGCAAGCATGAATTTTTTGTGCGGGATTTTTTCCGCTAACGTGATTTTGTGAATCAGATTCTGCGCTGATCGCGCGCGCGCGTCAATCGGGTTGCCTGTGAATCGCTAAGGAAAAACTCTGGAAAAAATTTCGTGAAGAAAATTCTCGCAATCTACCTCGCGGAGAGCAGTTCGGCGTGATCAACGCGCCGGACTTCCTGCTCAATCTGCCCCGCGATCTGATCCTCGGCAACGTCCAGGTCATAGGCCGGCTGAAGATTCATCCAGTAACGCGCGCTAGTGTCGAACTAGCGCGCTAAACGCTGCGCAGTATCGGTTGTGATTTCTCGCCGCGCATGGACAATCTCCGAGATACGCGTGACCGGAACGCGGGGATCGAGCGCCAACCGGTTCATGATCAACCGGTCCTCGCTCCGCGCCGCTGTCCCTTAAGGGCCTCCAGCCGGTTTTCCGGAGGAGAAGCAAGATCGCGCAATTCAGCGGCACTGTCCAATTGCCTGCGTTTCCGCCGAGCGACCTGCTCGAACGACGCGAAGCCACGACGCGTTCGCGATAGTGCAGCTTTTCCGTGTCACGGCAGCTGGTATAACCTTCTGCGTTAAACGCAACCGGGCGATGGTCACCATTTGTCTATAGTGTGGCAAGATTTTCGGTGAACCCAACTAGGAGGATACCAATGCGAGCATTCCTCAATCGCCACAGAGTGCCCTGGCTATGCTCTGTCGTGCTGGTGGTGTCTTGCGGCGCCGCCTACGTTTCCTCGGCGTTTACGGCACGAAACCAAAGTGCCACTACTGCTGCGCCCTATACGGCTGCGAGAGAGGATGCCGACAAACAGGCCAAGGAATGGCTGGCGCGAGGAACCCCGGGGCTGGCGCTGGCTGTGGCGGTCGACGGCAAGATTCTGTACTCCGAGAGTTTTGGATTCGCCGATCTCGAAGAACGCGTGCCCGTTTGGCCCACGACAAAATTTCGCATCGGCAGCATTTCGAAGCCGCTCACGGCTACGGCGTTGATGCAACTCGTCGAAGCCGGAAAGCTGGACCTCGACGCTCCGGTGCAGAAATATGTTCCTTCGTTTCCCGATAAAGGCGCGCCCATCACCGTGCGCATGGTTGCCGGGCATTTGGCGGGAATCCGCCACTATAAGGACGACGAGATGCAGATGCAGCGCCACTACGAGAACGTGCTCGAAGGCTTGAAAATTTTCGAGAATGATCCGCTGGTCGCTCCCCCGGGAACGAAGTTCAGCTATTCCAGTTATGGCTTCAACCTGCTGAGCGCGGTGATCGAGTCGGCGTCCGGCGAGCCGTTCTTGTCCTACATGCAGGAGCACGTCTTCACCCCACTGGGCTTGGTGCACACTACTCCAGATCAGAATACGCAGATTATCGAGCAGCGTTCGCGGTTTTACGAATTGACCAAAGACGGCCACCAGGAAAACGCGCCCTATGTGGACAACAGCTACAAGTGGGCCGGCGGCGGGTTTCTTTCCACCGCCGAGGACCTCGTCCGCTTCGGCTCAACGGTGATGCAACCAGGCTTTCTGAAAGAGGCAA
>Ga0210390_10001995_pt1 | contig 18609 bp, 7 predicted proteins | sample IncBWH11OmetaG_FD_161050 | JGI IMG/M metagenome (GOLD analysis project Ga0210390, IMG submission 161050) | Forest soil microbial communities from Barre Woods Harvard Forest LTER site, Petersham, Massachusetts, United States - Inc-BW-H-11-O ... | reverse complement strand
CAGACCATGGAGGAGGATTGAGCAGGATTTGGGGGTGCACGCGCGGGACTTAGAAAAAATCAAGTTGAAAAGGTACCTGGGGGAAAGGAGCACTTATGCACCACACATAGTCAATAGAGGATAAACCTAGCCGAAATTCAGTATATTAGTAAAGAAAGATATTATATATCATATATTAAATTTATAAAGAAATAATTATTATATTATAGAAGTTATAAGAGACGTTATGTTGGGACTTTTTTTTGATGGGGTAAAGCTGGCTGCAAATAGAGGTACAAGGGAATACGTAAGAGGGTCATATAAAACTTTGTACCCTCCAGGAAATTTAAGAGCCAATAAAAAAAAGGTTGCCAACCTTAAAGAGTACTTAGTTTATAAGAGGGAATATATGGATGTAATGTATCTTTTTAGCTAGCCAATTAAAAAATCATTGCCAACCTAAAGCACCAATAAGAAAATCATTGCCAACCTGAAGCACCAATCAGATTAAGCTTACTAATAGCAGAGTCTTAGCTAAGCAGCGCAACGGAATTCCTGCAGCACCACCCTCTACCCCTTTTAAGCAGGCTTAGTGAAGAGCATGGCTAGGGATTAGCTGGGTTTTATAGCGGCCATAAAACCCATGAGGCCCTTAGAGAATAGATTAATTACATACAAGGCGACCTAACGATTAATAGCGGCCATAAAGCCCAAGAGACCCCTATTTACAAGACAATCTAATGATCAAGGCCAGCAAGAAGAGCCCGTATTTCGACAGTATTAGTAGCAAGGTGCAAGTTAGGCGGCAAGGGAAGCCCAGCATGGAGAAACATAGCCTTCATGTTTCGCGCCTTGTCCTTCAAATCAACAGCAGTCCTATCTAGCAGGATGCGAAAGTGGGCCGCATCATATTCCTTAATTGCCGACCAGGCCGTGCCGAAGTGGGAGATGTAAATACGCAAAGCACTCTCCTCCGTAGGCGTCCAAGGCCTGCGCTGACGCAGGCGTGCCCGTTGTTTGGCCCGGTTGCGGGCCCGGGCAAGGGCGCGAACTTCATTCATGCGGTCGCCAATCTGGACCATGTGGTGGTTAAACGAAGCGTGAATGGGGCCATCGCGGCTCGCATTAGCGGGGCAAGCAGGGGCGGCTCGAGAGGGTGGACCAGCTGGTGTGTCGAGCGCTGAGTGGATCGCGCTACCCCAGTCGATTGATGGAGACGGAGGGCCAGAGGGGAAGCTGCGGATTGTGTTTGAACGGGATCCAGGACTCGAGTGATCGCTGCGCTGGTTAGAGCCTAGACTCGGAGTACGGGCATCGGCCGACTGCGGGCTACGGCGGGCCAGCTGCTGGTATGGACTGTCCAGAGCCCGAGCGCGGGGTGAGGCCAAGCGACGGCCAGCGTCGGGCAGGGGCCGGGCAGGCGAAGGGTCAGCGTCGGGCTCTGGACTGTAGGGTATAACGACAGCACAAGTTCCAGATGGCGTTTGGAATCGGCCGGGAGTACGGGGTTGGGGGGTAGGCGGGCCTTCGCGAAGCTGACGCTCACGCTCTGGGACCGCACGGGGCGGAAAGACCTTGACCTGGCGCGTCTTGTCTGTAGGGCGTTAGTATATAGCATCGGGCTTTCAAGTTAACTGTACCTCTATAACGTGGCATTGTTAATTAGAGAAAACTAGAATATGGAAAGGGGTCAAGGTCTTAGGTCATGCAGACGAAAGAAGTTAGCGTAGGCGCTTTGGCGAGATATAGACAATCCGTAGCATCTCTTTCTGCCTAAGCACCTGCCTAGACATGGCGCGAGAAAAGCGACAGCTTACAGAGGAGGAGCAGAGGGCGAATTACAAGGCACAATACCAGGCAAAGAAGGCACGAAGGGAGCAGAAGCGACTTGAACAAGGCCTAGCACCTCAGCCTAAACGGGGGCGGCCGCGAAACGTAGACCAAGGACAACAGCTAGAGGACGCAGACGGGCCCATTGACGACGACCCACTTTCAACGCATGATCTGGTGCACCAGATTGCCGCCGCAGGGCCCATTGACGATCCACACCTGGCCGCCGAGCCCGTTGACGATCCACACCAGGCCACTGAGCCCGTTGACGATCTACACCAGGCCGCCAGGCCCATCGACGACCCACACCAGACCGCTGCAGGCCGGGCCATGGTGCCTACGCTAAACGTGCTCGATACCATGGACGGGCATATGGCAGGTAAATGCTGCACCTGTAGCGCGCAGGAGATAACAGGCATTTCGCTAAAGGAGCAAACTGCGCAATGGGCACGGCATATCCGCGGAGGTGGCTCAAGCAAGACGTCAGTGCTACGGCGGAAGGAGTTGCCAACCGGCGACGAGTTCCAGCACATGGAGTTTAGCAAGGCCATGTTTGCCGACGTCAGCACCAGCCGGCTATCGCTTGCAAAGTCCGAGATGGAGAATGCAGATAGCATCGAGATTGTCCGGCGCTTCGACATTGACAGCGGCATATTCCACCTGCAGAGCCTCGCCGCCATCCGGAGAGGCCTCGACGTCAACTTCTACGCCATGTACCACTCGTCGGTGCGGGAGCCGCTCCGCTACCCGGTAGCCAAGGGCGCGCCGGTGCACCAGGTCAAGAACGTGCTGCTAGGCGAGCCAACGTTTGGCATCAAAGGCACAAAGGTACGCCGCGAGCCAGACGCGAAGCCAGGCTAACCAGCAAGATCAACATCTTCTTCCCGTACCTATCGCTACAGCGGCGGCCAGAGCAATACCTGTCAGACCGGCAGTTCCAGCTCCTGCAGGACAACATCGTCCTGCCAAGCATCCGCGAGAACATAGACCCTGATGTCATGCAGCACCAGCCAATCACGTGGGACGCGATCAAGGCCGCCGCCGCCGTGCGCAAGGAGCTCAACCCAGGCACCAGGTCATACAACATGGGTGTGAAGCATACCCTGCCAGCAGAGAGCCTGGGCGTAATCTGGACCGCGATCGAGCGGCGATGCAACGAGTTCGAGCATAACGGGCGGCATCCATTCCAGTCGCCTATCCTGATCGCGTACCACCACGGCACCAAGATGTCGTACAAGGCGGGGTCGCGGGGCGACGCCATGGCGCGGTACTGCCTCGACCTGCGCGCCATGTTTCGCCTCGAGCACGTCAGGCTCAGCACGAGCTACGTCGACATTGGGGCCGAGGACTACCCAAGCTCAGGTCAGGCCGTGACGCTTCTGTGGAGGGCCGCGTGCATCGAGAGCATGAGGAGCCAGGTGCAGGCGTGGGCCCAGCAGCATGGACCCGCGGCGCAGGCGGTTTCGTGGGACCAGTACCTGTGGATGCTTAGCCAGGACGCTGGGTCGGTGCAGTACACCGTAAGCCCAAAGAGCGGCCTGTTCTGCGCGGGCCTGGCGCACGCAAAGGTGTATAACTCGGCTGACAGGGTCCTGTTCTCGTCGCCGCTGCGCGGCTACGGACTGTTTAGCAATCCGGCGCTACAGCGCCTGGGGCTGCGCGAGAAGCGCCACATGCACCAGGACGCCGCGCACCAGCACCTAACGTATGAGCAGCTCGTCAATGCGATAATGCTAGCCGCGAACCGTATGGAGATCACTAACGACGCCTCGCGCGAGACGTCATACGGCGCCAGGCAGGAGGCGCGGGTCAGACTGGACCTAGTGCTCGCGCTGCCCGAGCAGGTGCCGGCGACGAGCCCGCAGCGCGTCGTGCTGGCCGCGGGAGAGCACCGCTCTTACTGGATCCTGCCGACGGCCGACGTCAGCGCGTTCCGGCGCCGCGCCGTCGAGCGCTGGGTATGGCCAGTCTACGCAGCCGCGGCGCGGGCACTCCAGCCTGCAGGGCTGGACATGGGCGAGCAGGAGCGCAACTGCGGGACCGTCATCTGCTGCCTGGCGGTGCTGCGGTACATGTTTGCGGGCCAGGTGCGGCACGACAGCGCCGTGTGGAAGGACCGGCTGAAGCCGCTGCGCAGGAAGGAGGACGAGTCGGACGACGAGTTGGACGACAGGTCCGACGATGACGAGACGCCGCACGGCATGGACCTTGAGACGGCCGTTGCGGCGTACGGCACGGCGTGGCTGCCCGCTACCAAGTTTAGCATAGCAACAACACCGCCCACGCTAAAGCCTGAAGTCTTCCGCCACTGCAGCCTTATCCAGCGCTCGGGCCACCTCGCCTACACGCAGCTGCCCAGACGCCACGCAAAGGCAGCCCAGCAGACCAAGTCCGACTGGCGGCTGGTGCTGCTGCGGCAGGCGATCCGCGCCGAGTACAGCCTAGCAAAGTGCTGCACGCTAGCGGTCCAGATCTGCATCCGCGAGCTTGTGCGCGACGTCTTCTTCGAAGTCTACAAGCGGCGCCGCTACACAGACAAGACCGCCTCTGGCGCGGCCATGGCGGAGCGCCAACAGGTCGACTTTGAGGCCTACCTCGCCGAGCGGCTCGACCCCGACCAGCGTAGCGGCGCCTGGGGGCTCGACATCGCGACGCTGTATCCGCTCAGCGGGCTGACCGCGGCCGACGTCTCGCGCCTCAAGCCGCACAGCAAAGGCTTCACGCAGATGGTGCCGCCTAACGCGAGCTGGGAGGAGCGGTTGGCGCAGTATCTCGCCATGGACCTGACCAGCGACGCGCGGTGGGATGCTGGGTGGAAGGTGCCGACGTGGGTCGGCAAACGCCAGTTCGACGGCACGCTCCGCAGCGTGATGGCCGTGCTGCGCGCCGAGGTGCCGCTGCGACGCGACGTGGCGCCCGACGAGCGACGCAAGTGGGCGGCCAGGAACGCATTTCGCAGGGCCGTCGCGCGCCAGGCCGCAACGTCGCTATGGGTCGTCGTCGCGTCCAACACCGAGGAGTGGAGCCCGACGAAGCGCACCAGCTCGGACCTGCCGACGTACAAGAAGATGTGCTTTGCGAGCATTGACTGGGGGCCGCGCGCGCTGTCCAGCGATCCGAAGACGCGGTCGCAGCAGTGTCGACAGCTAGTCAAGGACAGGCAGACGCGCGCCGTGGTCAGCGGGCGCGGGTGTCAGATCCTGCGCGGTCCTGGCAAAGCTGATTGCGCGCACTACGGGTGGCGGATAATGAAGTATGTGAAGCGCATGGAGGAGGTGCTGGACCAGTGGCATGATGACGAGCAGGAGGATCGCGAGGGCGAGGAGGACGAGAGCGAGGAAGACCGCATTGCTGGGTATTTACGCGCCATCTTCGACTAATTGCCGCCTGGTTTTGCTATTGCCGTGTTTGGATTGGCGTAAGGATCACAATGACACGTTTTTTCGCCAAAAAGAGGTGTTTTTGATTTTTTGTATTGAAAACCATGCGTGTGTAAAACCTGGGAATCAGCTAAATAGTCTGCAACCGACCTTCTGCGATAAATGGCGAGTTGTAAACCAATCCCACCCAATGTGCCCAGGCCAGGCAGAGATGGCGGCGGCGTTTGGTCAGGCTACAGACGGTAGCGCGGCGGCGGCGAGAAGCGGCTGGAACGAGTGGTGTTTGCATGGGTTTCATATGGAGAGGACGTAGCTGAGCGCTGATGACCCTAATTAGGACTAGCGCACTCCAATTAGCGCTAACCTAATCCAGGTGTCTGCCATTGAGCGGCCCTCACCTGCCAATTCAACCTCTCTCCGTCACCTAGCTCTGCTCACTCTCCCCGCACACCTGGCGGAGGGGTGCTCTGGGCTTTGTAGCCACCTTGAGCCAGGCAACAGCGTCACGTTACGTCGAAGCCTATTGACAAGGTCACGTGACACCTTGGCTGAGGGTATAAGAAGGCCTCTGCCACCCACCCCTCCATCCTTCCTTCAATCCACTCCTTCCCTCTCTCTGTAAGTTTCCAATCCAGCGCCCAGGAGAGTCTCCCACGGCCATAAAACCCAGAGCACCCCTTCCCCTCATGTGACGCGACACGGCCAGAAAACGCAGAGCGCCCCTTCCTTGAACGTGACGCGACACGGCCAGAAAACGCAGAGCGCCCCTTCCTCGAACGCGACGCGACACGGCCAGAAAACGCAGAGCGCCCCTTCCTTGAACGCGACGCAACACGCCCCTCCCACGGCCACAAAAACCAGAGCACCCCTCCCTCTCACACAATGTGAGACGCCCTTCCTATGGCTACAAAAGCCTTCCAACGCGATGCTATTCGCGCCTCCCTCGGCCCCCTTCCGATATATCTATGCCCAGGACCCCCACCCCGGCCACAAAACCCAGAGCACCCCTCGTAGCCATGATGCCTCGCATCGGCACAGCCCAGGCCCTTTCATCTCGGTGCATTGACGCTAACGACAAGGTAGCCTGGCGTTTGCTTTTTGCGTTTGCGCGTCTCCTGCTCTTTTGCTGCTCTTGCGGGTCTTTATACCCGCAGGTTAACGTCTCCACACCTAGGTATGCTAGGACTGGCATGGTAGACATGACGCTAATAACAGGAGCCTTCGCTTAGTCTGCGCGTCTCTTCTTGCGTTCTGCTGCCCCCGCGGGTACTTACACCCGCGGGTTTACGACTCCATACCCGCTAGGTTCTCGTCTCTGCCCCCACAATGGCCAACGTCGGCACACCTGTAACGGATGACGTCCCTACTCCCACAGCGTCCGTTGAGGACGCTTTCCAGACGCTCCGCATGCTGCCTAGCTATGTTGAAGACATGGCAGCTGCCGCAACGGACACACACGAGGTCCCGGCGATGCCGACCAACATTGCGTACAATGACGCTGCCCTCCGAAGGGCCATGGACATGAGCCTTGCCGACTGGAACACCATCTTCGTCCACCGCACCGGGCAGTTTGGCGCGGCATTCAAGCGGGCCTGGGATGCGTACATGGCGAGCCCAGCAGCGAAGAAGAAGGAAGCAAAGAAGAAGACACACGCTAGGGCGCAGAAGACCATCATCAACTTCATCAGCGAGTATGCGGCTGACGACTTTGGCAGAACTATCGAGCCAATTGAAGAGCGCGGCGACTGGAGCCCGCTGAAGTGGGATGCGTGGATTGTGCATGAGATGTGCGAGATCCTCTGGACCCCTACCCAAGGCCCGCTGCGGCTGTCTGGCAGACAGAAGGCCGACGCCCTGACGCTGTGCTGCCTGCTCCGGTGCAACCAGCTTTACCGCCACTCCCGCAGACAACGGCCAAAGAGGCAGACGGCCAGGTCCGACCCAGAGACGTCGTCACCCACGCGGCCACAAAACCCAACCGACCCCTTGACTGACGACGAGACCACCGCCGCGGTGCCGATGACCCCGGCCAGCAAGAGCTCCCACGTCGCGGGCGACCCAGATGCCGTGGACACGGACCAGGACAACACGGACCGAGACGACATTGACACGGACCAAGATGGCATGGATGCCACAGGCACGGACCACGACATGGACTCAGACACCACCGACCTGGACTCGGACACAGGCTCCCAGCCCGGGCAGGCGGAGACGACGCCGAGCCGGTACAAGCTCACGGACGCCGAGAAGGCGGAGAAGAGGTGGAACCTAATGGCCAAGAAGGGCGCCGCCAGACTCATTCACTCCCCGCGCAAGGTGCGCAGGCATGGGACACGTGCGACGCCGGAACACGACCTGGACAGCCTTCCACCCGGTGGTACTGATACCACCGGGTCTGACATCGCCATGGGCGACGCGCCCGAAGACGGCGCCCATCTTGCTCGCGGCACCCGCAGGGCCGATGTTGATGCCGACGTGCTGACCGTCCGCGACGTGGCGCACCTGGCGAGCAGCTGCGAGCTGGGGCCCGGGGCGACCCAGCGAGAGTGCAACGACTGCATGTGCCGCTACCACTGCTGGGAGCGTGTCTACCGTGTGTGCGCTGGCAAAATGGGCCTGGAGCGGCTCGGGAAGAGCATCAAGGCGCTGAACCGCGGCGCGGCCGAGCCCTTCGACACAGCCAAGCCCATTCTCGAGCTGGACGCCACCATCGAGGAAGCCCGCGATACGGCCCGGAAGCAAGCCACCGTGGACGCGCTCATGAGTGGCGACAGCGTCTCGCGGGAGGACTTCGCGGAGCACTGCCGCATGTTCCGCCTTACCAGCGACGACAAGCTCAAGGTCGCTGGCACGGACATCCGCCTCAACTGGTGGCAGGTGTCGGGCGCGGCTCTCATCCTCCAGGCCCGGGCCGCCGGCCAGTCGGGGATCGTGCTTGGAGACGACGTCGGGCTCGGCAAGACCTTCACCCTGGCGCTGGTGCTGCTCTGGGCCGGCAAGGAGGCCGCCAAGCGCTGGCAGGCGGCCGTCGATGCCGGCGAGGACGCCACGGCGCTCGAGCCCAGGCCAATGCTGCTGGCGGTGCCGCCCACGCTCATCGAGCAGACCAAGGCGGAGCTCCACCGGTTCTCGAAGGCGCTCCGGGTCAAGGTCTACTATGGCGACCTGCGCAACAGCGACCTGGACGAAGGCGACTACCATCTCCACCCGCGCCACCCCTGGTTGCGGTTCGACCGGAAGCACCCGGCCACGGTCACGGTAATCCTCACCGGACACGAGACGTTCCGCAACCGCCACGGCCCGAAGGCGCTGGCCAGGCACCGCGGCGTGCCCTCGCCGCCCGAGGAACAGCTAATCGACCCGCCAAGGCCCGACGAGTGGGAGCGGGATCTCGGCGGCTGCTTCGACATTGTGTGCGTGGACGAGGCACACGTCGCCCGCAGCGCCTCGTCACACGTAGCGCAGTCGCTGAAGTGGCTGGCGCCACGCTTCGTGCTCCTTGTGACGGCGACGCCCATGTGGAGCCACACCAACGACATGGCGGGCATGATCAAGCTCGTCGAGAGTCGGGGCGCGTCAGACCGCGCTCGCCAGGAGCTCGGGACCACCCACGACCCCTGGACGTACAGCGAGGAGTCGGAGCTCGGCCAGTTGCGCTACTCGGCGTACGCATACGAGCAGTTCGCCACCATCGGCCAGCTCTGGGGGCCCATGACCGAGCAGGCCAAGCGCGTTGGCGCGACGGCGTCCAAGGACGAGGTCGCTACGGCGGCCGCCACACGGCTGCGCGACCTGCGGACGCGCTTTGTGATCCGGCGGGACCAGTCAACGCAGTTTGCTGGCGGCCCCCGGATTGGCGAGCAGCTGCCTCGCCGCCTGGCATACAACCTCCTCGTCTCATACGAGGAGGACGGACAGCGGCTGTACAACACGGCAACCGAGGAGTTCCGGAAGCGCCTCTACACAGCCGAGGCAGACCAGGACGGCGGCAAGCCGCGCCTGAAGATGAACGCGTTCATCGTCCGACAGCTGATGACGGCGTGCGACAACCCGGCGTGGCTATACAGCGAGCTGCTCGCCAAACCGGGCAGCGACCTCAAGGTAAGCGCGGCCACAAAGCCCAGGGCTCCCCTTTGCTGACCGCTAACAGGACATGGGCACGCACAACAAGGCCCTGCCGGAGACGCTGGTCAATCGCATTGTCGACGAGATGCTCCAGAGCAAGAAGCTGGAAGAGGCCTGCGCAGCGGCCCAGACGCACCTAGCGCCAGGCATGGACCGCATCGTCAGTGCCCTCAGCGACCCCGAGACGACGGGCAGGCCGCGCAGCCGCGACCTGACGCTGGCACTCATGCTTGGCCACAGCCTGCGGCTGCGGGCGCTGCTCTCCATGGTCGCCGACCAGGTGCTGCGGCAGGGCGAGAAGGCCATCATCTGGACCAGCTTTCCTCACCTCCAGAAGGCCCTTGCGGCGCTGCTGTGCGGGCTCGGCATCCATGCCACGCCGTTTCTCTCGGCCATGGACCAGTCGCAGCGCGCGCGGCTCGTGAGCCGGTTCAACACGCCCGGCGAGAACGCCATCCAAGTCCTCGTGTGCAGCTATCTGGTGTCGCCTGCAGGATATAACCTGCAGGGCGACTGCCGCTTCGTGCACGTCTTCGACCCCCCGAGCAGCGAGGCCGCACGCACGCAGGCCATTGGGCGGACGTACCGGATCGGCCAGCGCCGCACTGTCGTCGTGCTCTCTTACGCCTCTCGCGACACATTTCACGCACGGCTTAGCAGCGCGGCCATGGCGCATGCAGCCATGATCAACTTGGCATTCCTCAACCAGGATCAGCTGTGGTCGCGCTTTGGGCACGAGTCGATGACGGACGACGAGCACGAGCAGCTCCGCGAAGGCCGCGGGTTCTGGATCTTTGGCGACGAGCTGACTCACTCGGCACACCCGAGCTTCGCCGCAGAGAAGGCCCGGGCCGAGGCCGAGGGCGTTACCTGCATCGAGTTCTCGCCGCACGAGTTTGGCGTCAGCATATCGCAGGCGCGTGTTGGGCGGGACGTCGTGCTGGACGGCGGCGTGGGCACCGAGTTCCGCGTGGGCATGTTCGCGGATGGAGAGCCGGCGGAGGCGGACGCTGGAGCGGCCGTGCGGGAGACGGAGCGGGCCATGGAGGAGCTTGTGCAGCAGGAGGACGAGGACGCCGCAGCGGCCGAGCACCAGGCGACCGAGCGACGGCAGACGCGCTCCGTGACGAGGAAGGCAAGGGGCAAGCGGGCGGCGGACGTGGACAGCGAGGCGGATGACGACGGCAGGGAGCCGCCGACCAAGCGGGCGGCAGCCAGGAAGACGGTGCCCGCCCGCGGGGCCAAGGGCAAGGCCACGCCGCGGCGCAGTGCGCGCAAGACACCAGCTTCAAAGTGAGCAATAAAGATATTGTCACGTGACCACGCGCGTTTTTCGTGTCTAGACTCGACAAAGGCCGACTCCATTATGCCTCTCTAAATCCACAGGCGTCACGTGACACCAAAGTCCTCGAGTATATAATGGTCCCTCTCCCTCTCCTTCCACTTCTCCTCCCACTTTCTTCCACTCTTCTTCCACTCTTTCTTCCACTCCTTCCACTTCTGCTTCTACTCCCCCTGCTTCTGCTGCTTCTGCTGCCAACGCTACACACCTCGCTACACCAGGCTGGTCTATACCAGCCTGTGTCTCACCATTAGCCGCAGCCGCAAAACACAGAGCGTCCCTACGAAACGTCCGCCTACGTCTGGGCTGGTCTATACCAGCCCGTATCTCTCCATTAACTGTGTCCTTCACGCCGCGGCTACAAAACACAGAGCACCCCTACACAACGTCCAGGCTGGTCTATACCAGCCTGTGCCTACTAGTAGCCGTTCTGCCTAGCCATAACGCCCACCGCTAATGGATTCCAGCGCCATGGCGAGCACCTCAGGCGCCGCCAACGCCCGTCCTGACAAGGATAGCAATCCCCACTTCGACCTCGGACGCACCACCGCCGACGCCGACATGGCACGGTGGGCCTTTGAACACCGGCTCTGGGGCATCGGCAAGGTGCCCGGCCTCTCGCTCCACGACCACCAGACCCAGGACAAGGCGAGCCTGCCTGCCACGATATACGCACGACCGATCAAACTTACGCTCCGCGATACGCCCCAAATGCCCGTCTTCCTGCGCATCGCAATCGACAGCCTACGACCGCGGATATCGCTCGAACTGCGCTTCTGGCCGCGGCCGACTGACTCGGACGGCCAGACTAACGCGCGGTACAACGACCCAAGCCAGCGGGTAATGGCCGAGTTCTCGGCGTACGTTGAGGAGGACTTTGGCGCTCAGCTGTATGCGCAGCGAGTGCCTGCGCACTTTGACCGCCCAGGCGCGTACCCGGTCCCGCATGATGAGCGTATCCACAACTTCAGCTCGCAGCTATTCCAACTACAGGTGGAGCGGGTGCCGGGGGAGCGTCTTATGCCGCTCCATGGCACGGACTGGCGAGCACAGGGCCGCAACCTGGAGCAGCTACTACTTGCGCGCTGGTGCTTTAGCAAGCCTATCAGATACAATTGCGTGCAGGGCCCGCTTGTGCTCGCGAAGCTTAGCGATGCCCAGAGGGCCCGCATTGACGAGTTTTGGCGCGCCATCGACGCCCTCGACGGCAGCCGCCAGCCCATCGAGGTGGCGGCGAGGTTCACCGAGCCGGGCTTTGGCGTCTCGTGGCTCCGGTTCTGCTCGCTGCCGAGCCCGATGCCGCAGACATACTGGCCGTGGGTGAGACGACTCGCCAAGAAGCGGCTTCGCAAGACGAGAACAAGCGAGCCAGAGATGGCGATGCAGCTCAGCACTGGGAGGGGGGGCATCGAGCTTGACGCCCACTGGGTCGCGCGGGCATTTGCGAAGCACGACGGCCCCGGCAAGTCCTCCAACATGGCGATAACAGCATTCCGCCAGCGCCCAGCGGGGTACTTCCGCACGTCAGAGCCACCGACTCGCGCGCGGACGTCAGTGTCAGCCCACGTCCAGTTCGCCGGCAGCGCCGACTACCTTGCGCATGTGCTTGGCGGCTACGCATACACCCGGGCGGCGGAGCGGCAGCAGCGGTGGTCGGTCGACGGGGCGCAGGCCTGCACGATCGTGCCTGACCTCCAGCGTGGGTCGTCGGCATACCTGGTGCTCATGCAAGTCAAGGAAACGCAGGCTGCGGTGGGCCCATCAAGTCCTGACGACGAGCACGCGCGGCCTGAGCCCGGCACGCCGGTATCAATCACGTTTCCCGGGCGCGTCGCGTGGCAGGGCACCGTGCTGCCGATGCCCGCTAACCTCGGCGCCAAGTATGACGTGGCTATTGGCGCTGTGCGCCCAGACGCTGCAGATGGCGTCGGCGAGCACTACGAGATCAAGCGCACCACGCACGCGACAGGCGACTTTGTGTTTGGCTGGTCAGGCATGTCGCAGGAGCGGCACTACCGGATCGTCGCAACCTTCTTCCTGCAGCATGATGACGGCGACGGGTCGCGGGAGCACCGGCGCCTGCACAGCCTGCTCATGGGCCGGATGGACAAGAACCCAGCGTGGTGGTATACCACGCCGTCGGAAGCGCTGGTCAAGACTATCAGGACGCACGTCAAGCACTTGAACCTGGAGCAGCAGGACGCTGTATGGGAGACGTTCCAGAACCCACTGACGCTGCTGCATGGGCCGCCGGGGACGGGCAAGACGTCGGTAATCCGCCAGGTGCTGCGCGTGGCAACGGCGAGCGAGACCAAGTTCGCCGTCTTTGCAGAGAGCAATGCTGCTGTTGATGTTATTGTTGACCGCTTCGTCAAAGACCACGGCCTGCAGCCACCAGGCTACTACCGTGTGCACCCCACGATCCTGGACGAGATGGCGTCAGAGACGACGGCCCATGCGGCCTTTGACGCGCGCCGCGAGCGCCTGCTCATGCTGGACGGATTCGAGCTTGCCGAGGAGGCCGACGTGTGGCGATCGTTCCGCGGCCTGCGTCCGCAGGGCCAGCGGCCGCTGTCGCTTGCAAACCAGCTGCTCGAGCGCATGGACCTGGTGCTGCGCGGCAAAGTCCAGAAGAACCGCGGCGAGTGGTACGAGGGTGAGGTAGAGCGCATGAAGAAGATTGCGCGCCTGCGCGACGCGCTGCACCGCGCCGAGGACGCGGCACTTGAGGCGGCAGCGGCCGTGTCGGACGCGGCCACCGTCGAGCCCGACGGCGACTCAGTCATGGCCGAGCCGGACGGCAGCGACGACGACGACGAGGAGGAGAACGCTAACACGCCAGAGACGCCTGAGCAGACGCTCGCCCGGCAGGCGGCGCGGATTACACAGCTTGTCGGGAAGTGCTTCAAGGCATACGTCACGCGGGCCAAGGGCATCTTTACGACGTTTGCCAAGAGCAGCACCCGAATGACGGGCCAGTTCCGCCCGCATCTCATCATCATCGACGAGGCTAGCCAGGCTATGGAGGGAAGCGCTGTTTTCCCGCTTGTCCACCATGTCCAGCACTGGCACAACGTCCTCCTCGTCGGCGACCACCTGCAGCTGCCGCCATGCGTCATGACAACCGAGGCCAACAACCCGTTCCAGCAGCAGTGCGAGTTGTCTATGTTCGAGCGCCTTATCAACGCGGGCTACCCTAACGTCTGCAGCCTCCGCACGCAGTACCGCATGGACCCGAGTATCTCGCGCGTCGTTAACCGCGTCATCTACAGCGGTACGCTGGTCGACGGGCCAAACACGCTGGACGGGCTTAGGCCGGGCGTGCCGCAGATCAGGCGCTGGCTGGGCGGGCTATGGCGCCGCATGTCGCCGGCTCCCGTGCCGGCCGGCGTGACGCTGCTCGTCGAGCCGCGGCGGATGCCAGGCTACCACTGGGGCTGCTCGCGGCGCCCCGGCTCGCCGTCGGTGGCCAACGCGCAGACGGCGACGCTGTCGGTGCTGCTGGCGTATGAGGCGCTGACGCAGGCGGGCGTGCGCGGGTCGGAGATCTACATTGCGACCTTCTACCGCGCACAGCAGGCCGTCATCCGCGCGCTCATCGCCGGCCTCGACGTGTTCGAGGGCGTGTCGGTGGTGACGGTCGACGCGTCGCAGGGCAGCGAGCGCGACGTCGTCATCCTGGACTGCGTGCGGCTCGGGCACGGCGCTAGCGAGAGCATGGGCTTCCTCGGGGTCGAGCGGCGCCGGTTCTGCGTGGCCATGTCGCGCGCGCGCAAGTGCCTGCTCGTCGTCGGGCATTCAAGCTTCACGGACAAGCGGCACGGCGCCTGGCACGAGTACTGCGCAGCGGCCGTCCACGAGGGGCGCGTGCTGCGCGACGACGGCACGTTCTTGCGCCACCTGCCCCGCGGCGCACGCGAGGCGGCGGTCAAGGGCCCGGTTGAGTCCAGCGCGCTGATGCACCGCCTTGCGGACATGCGCGAGATGTTTGAGCGCGAGTACCAGCCGGGCGGGTCGCGGGCGGCGGGCGCCGCGGACGCGCGGGAGGCGGCGGGCGTGATGGCGCCGGCGGCGCGCGAGGCCGAGCGCAAGCGCTGGGTCGCCGCGGTCGAGATGGCCGAGCGCCGGCTTGGCGGAAAGATCGGGGGGCACGTGGACGATGCCGAGGGCGTGGTGGACGTGGAGGAGCGCGTCTTCGAGCGCATGTTTGGTGGGTAGAGGCCGCATTGGGCTATATGGCCAGGCCATAGAACCCGGATGGCCCCTAGATCAATTCAAGACTTGCAGCCCCTACGATTATAGCAAAATTTATTATTATCGAATCTGCCCTGCACTACTATCGCTTCCTTGGCCTTAGGAACGTCCTCTCTCGCTGGCCTTGCTCTGCAGGACTATCCTGCTAGACTGTCCCCCTATAGCTGCTAAGGCTGATTTATGTGAGTCCTATATGTCTATTTATTAAGGTTATATGTAGTTTAGAGCCTAGGGATAGGCAGGATTATATACTTAACTTTGTTATAGTAACATATATAAACAGAATTATGCTTTGTTACTATAAGGAAGAGCCTAGACCGTCCTGGATAAGCGATATAGTGAGAGGCTGGGTTACTAGCCGAATAGGAAGAGCACGTCTTTAGTAGATAGGGTCATTTAGAAGAGAAAAATATAAGTTGGGTTGATATATCTACACCTATTCACATTGCGCTAGCCTCCATAGCTAAGCCGTCGGCAATGCCCTTTGCCGCCTGAATCTTGCGGCGAGCCCTCTGGATCAACGTGTGGCAAGTGCAAGCATAATGGATGATGCTCCCATAATGCCTCTTGTCTCGCACAGCCCTGTGGGTGTTTCGTCCAGCTCGGCCAACATGGGCAGCGATCTGGGCCAGGACAGCAGACACCTCGCGATAGCGGATGGCTGCTGCAGCGAACTGTAGACCTAGAACTGCTGGCTCGGTTTGAAGCTGCAGGATAGCGTTATGGGCCTGGCCTGACCAGAGCATTTCGCTGTCGCCCTGGTGGCCTGACTCTTGGAGTTCATCAGAGAGCATATCCTGAGTGACGCCTAGTATGTTGGCGGCAGCTCTGATTGCGTTTGTTAGCTCTGGATTGCCCGCATTGATAGTTGACTCTACCTGGTTTGCGATATCAGCTATCATTGTAAGGTTATCAATGTCTTGTGTTAGGTAGCTTAGTAGGTTGCTTAGCGCCTGGAGAGCGCTAGGGGTAGGAGTGAAGGTCGGCATAATGTAGTCTAGCTGTAAAGCGATAATGATGGGGAAGGGAAAGTATAGGCCTTTAAGTATACTAGGACAAGTAATTAGATAATATCATAGACTAAACAAAGCATATAAAATAACAAAGCATTGCCAACAAAAAGGGAACGTTAGGTTGGGTCTAGCCCAAGGCCTAGGCCATATACATCAGAAAAAGTAATACAATTTAGAACTCTATTCATCTTGTGCCTGCAGTGCTAACTAGCGAGCGATGTCCTTTGCCGCAAGGATCATGCCGTGGTCGTGCTGAACTAACATGTGGCTAGCGCAAGCCGCAAGGGCGATGGTCCCATAATCATTGTTGTCTTGCACAGCCCGCTGGACGTCTACTCTGACCTGGCCAACACGGGTAGCGATCTGGTCCAGGATGGCAGCTACCTGGGCATAGCGAGCCGCCGTAACGGCGAGTTGCTCAGTCCCTGGACTTGGCACCGGCCGCTCGGTTTAGAGATCCAGAATAGCGTCTCGGGCTAGGCCAGACCAGACCCGTTCATCATTATACGGGAGGTCAACAGATAGCTCGTTAAGCTTGTCCTTGACTATGTCCCAAGCATCATCCAGCGTCTTAGCAGCAGCCTTAATAGCGTCTGTCAGGTTAGGGTCCCTACCTGTATTGACGGTCGACTCCACCTGGTATGCGGCTTCAGCTATTATTGTAAGGTCACCTATGTCTTGTGTCAGGTAGCTAAGTAGGTTATCTAGCGCCTGAAGAGCGCTAGGGGTAGGGGCAAAGGTAGCCATGGTTGCGTAGTCTAGCTACGCGGTTTTTTGTATAGTGCTAGAGTGTAAGTGTGGTACTATAAGGCTTTAAATAGTAGTAGATGGACAAGGGAGATAACGCCTAGACAAAGATAGGGTATTGTAGATAAGGAAATAGGCCATCCTTTATTACAGCCGCCTAGGTCGGCGACGTACTGAGAGTAGCGCGCAAGGCGAGCGCTGCGTTATGCTGGAGATGGCCAAGTACCAGCTTAGCGGAAAGGTCAGGGGCACGTCTTCAAGCGCAAGACGGGACACTGGGGCGCGTTGGGATTTACGGCCTGGCTATAAAGCCCAGATAGCCCCTAAGCTATATATGTATTATAGCATTAGCCTACATGGCTAACTAGTAGGCGATGTCCCTCGCCGCAAGAATATCATTACTGAAACACTATATAGCTCGCGCAAGCTATAAGGGCAATAACTCCGTAGTCGTTAGGGTCTCGCACTACTCGCTAGGCATTTTGTGGGCAGCAACCTGGTCCAGGACGGCGGCTACCTGGGCATGGCGAGCTCCATAACCGCGAACTGCAGACTTGGAACTACTAGCTCGGTTTGAAGCCGCTGGATGACAGCTCGGGCTAGGCTAGGCCAGGCCGCTTTGTTGTAAGGGTCAGGACTATAACTAGAATAATGTAATAAAGAAGCATAACAAGCCTAGCTACACAGGGTGGTTAGCGGACAAGGACAGATAAAGACCATGACAGATAAAGACCATGATAGATAAAGACCATGACAGATAAAGACCATGACAGATAAAGACCATGACAGATAAAGACCATGACAGATAAAGACCATGACAGATAAAGACCATGACAGATAAAGACCATGACAAGAACAATATAATAAAGAAGCATAACAAGTCTAGCTATATAGGGTAGTTAGCGGACAAGGATAGATAAAGACCATGATAAGAACAATATAATAAAGAAGCATAACAAGTCTAGCTAATATAGGGTAGTATAGCAGATAAGGACAGATAAAGAGAACAATGTAATAAAGAAGCATAATAAAGGATAATCTAGGATTTATAACTATAACCTTGGACAAATAAGGCGGAGGAGGGATATTTAAAGGATAGTCAAGACACTAGTTCAAGAGCTAAGTAACCCATGGTGCTAGCCTCACTACATACAGACAGCGCCATGGCTCGTATATTCAACCCAACGATTAGATTCTGGAGTAAGGACGGGGGAGAGTGGGTCAGGAAGCTAGATGACGTCGCGACCGTAGCAGGCGGACACCAGGTGGCTAAGGTAGAGTCGATAGCGAAAAAGGTTTTTGTAGACGCTATTGACGAGGTGGCCAAAGGCCGTCTCTACCTGCTGTATGAGACGGTCTGGCTATCAGGAACTAGACGTAGCGCCAGACCTATAGACTCTAGCCTTGTGCACGATGTCCTTAGATGGGGCAACCCTAACAGGGACGAGTTCGCCTTCGAGGTCGTGTTGGTTATGGAGGTTGCAGCTGGCCCGCAGCCTTCCACCCAGCCAGCGGTCGTGACCAAAGCCACCGACCCCCCTGACGACGAGGCTGCGGCTGGCCCGCAGCCTCCCGCCCAGCCGGCGGCCGTGGCCAAAGCCATCGAACCCCCTAACGACGAGGCTGCGGCTGGCCCGCAGCCTCCCACCCAACCGGCGGCTATGGCCGATGTCATCGACCTGACTGCCGACTCTAACAATGACCAGGCTGCGGCTGGCCCGCAGCCTACTACCCACCCGGTGCTAGTCATCGACCTGACCGCCGACTCTAGGGATGGCCAGCCTACGGCAGACCAACCCACAGCGGCTCAGCAGGACGACGGCGCGGTAGCTGACGTGCAGTCCCTAACCTCGGCGCTAAGCATCGAGGAGGTGAAGAAGCCCGCCCCCGCCCCTGCGGCCAAGGCCCCAGAAGCCAAGAAGCGGGCGCGGGCTTCGAG
>Ga0210390_10001994_pt1 | contig 18609 bp, 13 predicted proteins | sample IncBWH11OmetaG_FD_161050 | JGI IMG/M metagenome (GOLD analysis project Ga0210390, IMG submission 161050) | Forest soil microbial communities from Barre Woods Harvard Forest LTER site, Petersham, Massachusetts, United States - Inc-BW-H-11-O ... | reverse complement strand
GTCCTTACGAAGTTACGGGTCGGCAGCTGCAGCAGCTTGGCTTTCCGATGGACGAAAGCACTCTCTAGCTTAGAGCGGCACATGCGGGAGTGGTTTCCCGAGACCCAATAGCCAAGCGGCCTCTCCTGTGAGCTACGCGGCGTCACCTCTGAAACCGCTTTTACAAGGTCTGCGCGTCGCCGCTGGCTTAACACAGCCATGATCATTCTCGCTCTTTGAGCGTTGCTGTGGCCATTCGGTGAGGTCAAGAATCTTTTGTACGAACGGCCAGTCTTCTGAATGCATTCTGGAGTTGCTCTCGGGCATCCCTTTCCGTTCCACAGATAAGACAGCGTTCTTCATGTTCTTCCAGAGCATCGAATACGATCACGGCGAGGGTTCTGAGATGCGCCCGATCTTCTCCCGCCTGCTGTGTGACATCAGCGACGACAACTTTTTGAAACGCGGTCAGATGGGCCGTGCGAAGTGACATCCCTAGACCGCATCGGCGCAAGCCCGGGTCAGAGTTGTTGATAAAGGTGAATGCGAGGGAAGCGGCGCTCATCGGTTCTCACTGTAACGGCAGGGAGCGTCCTCGTCTGAGCAAAATTGACCACACATCGGGCCAGCAGCAAAAAGTAGGCCAGACTCAACCGGTGAAACGAATCTGGCCCGAAGAAACCTTGGTAGGCAGTTGCGAGACAGACGCAAGGGATTCGCCTCCCGTGCACCCAAGATGGTTTCCTTGGGGGTTGTCAAACGTCATCCGCCTACTGCCTCAACGGTAGCGGTCCTGGATTATGTGTGTCTGAGCAATGTGGAACACAGGGACAGTTTAAGATCAGGCATCGCATTCCGCACCACAGACCAAGCAACGCTCTTCATGTTTCTGGAGAGCCTGGAATACGATTTGGGCGAGTGTTCTCAGACGCGCACGATCCTCGGCTGACTGTTGATTGGTATCCGCGATGACAACCTTTTCAAAAGCGGCTTGGTGTGCCGTCCGAAGTGACACGCCATGCCTACACTCATGCGACATAATCTGGACCCTGGTGATGTAACACCAAGGAGGCAGCTTTTGTTGTGATGTGGAGGAATCGTAGCTACTTTGCGGCTGTTCTGGCTGCCTGCTTAATCGTTGCCCATCTCTTCTTTTGTGCCGCCGATATCCTCGCGCGTCCTTCTGCACTCATGGGGTGTTTGGCAGCCGTCTTGACTCCGTGTGTCCAATTGTCTCGGGTCAACAGGTCGCGGGCTTCTTGTAATCGCGCTATCTCGGCATCAAGAGCAACGATCAATTTCTGTAGGGTGGTCACAACTGGTGGGTCACCGCATAGAGACTGCGACCATGTTCCTCGGGGGAGGCGGTCAACTCCGCCTTCCCGTACTCGCCAGATTCAACCTCTGACTGGAATCAACGAAAGTTCACTGCCTCGACGTTCATTGCGTCGGCAGGTTAATGGCATGGTCCGCCGCTTTTACCCAGCCGGGAGCTGGGGTTATAAGAGGCGTACGGAGGAGAGTGCCATGGAGCTATTCACGCTCGGTATCGATTTAGGGAAGACAACCTTCCATTTAGTGGGGATGAACCAACGGGGAGTGGTGATGGTACGGAAGCGCGTTTCCCGTAACCAGCTATTGCGGTTCAGCGAACCTCAAGGTGGAGTTGATCGGCATGGAGGCCTGCGGTGGTTCCCACTTTCTTGGTCGTGTTCTGCGGGAGCAGGGGCACGAGGTACGGTTAATTCCCGCTCAGTATGTGAGGCCTTACGTGAAAACGAACAAGAGTGACTACATCGACGCGGAAGCGATCGCTGAAGCGGTCGGAAGACCGACGATGCGCTTCGTGCCTGTAAAGAGTGACGAGCAGCTGGATCTGCAGTCGTTGCACCGGGTACGTGAGCGCTGGATAATGCGCCGTACCGCAGTCGTCAATCAAATTCGCGGGCTGCTGCTGGAGCGAGGCATCACCCTACGCAAGGGCCGACGGTATGTCGATGCGGCTTTGCCAGGGATCCTTTCAGATCCGGCGACGAAGCTCTCGGGGGCGCTTCTTGTACTGCTAACGGAACTGAAGCTGGAGCTTGCTCAACTGGCAGAGAAGATCGACCGGGCCGATCAGTCGATTGCGCAGATTGCTCGGGAGAACGAAGCCTGCCGTCGGCTAGTCACCATGCCGGGAGTGGGTCCAGTTATAGCCACAGCGATCATCGCAACGATCGGCAACGGCGCGGCATTCCGCAAGGGGCGCGACTTTGCCGCCAGGCCGGGAGTGGTTCCCGAGGAGCACTCGACCGGAGGCAAGCATACGTTGTGGAAGATTCCCCTTCGTGGAAACCAGTACCTGCGCAAGCTGTTCGTGCAGGGAGCCAGAGCCGTAATGCAACACAGGACCAAGCAGTCGTCAGGATTAAGTGCCTGGCTGGAACTGCTCACGGCACGAATGCATCACAACATTGCCATCGTTGCACTGGCCAATAAGCTGGTACGGATGGCCTGGGCAGTGTTGGCCAAAAATGAAGTATACCGGCCACCGCTACTAGCTGGTACTGCCACCATCTGACTGGCCTGCAGATGACGCCTGGAAGAACACCAGGCTTGGAAATCGCGGCCGCGATTCCCACATCCGCAGACCAGCGGCGTCTACGGAGTTTTATGTTCCTGCCAGGTCTGCTGGCGAAGAACGAGATGGCACCACGGTCTAACCGTCGCTCTGAAAACCTGCTTTCGGTAAGGGTCTTTGAAGGCCGCCAAGTTAATTAGGAACAGAGCGAAGCGCATTCCATCCTGGCCCGGAGTCGTCACACGCTCCACAAGGCCGTATACATACGCGCGGACCTTACACGCTATTCTCGCTTTTCGCTTGCGACAAAGCGGCGGACCATACCGAAATCCGGACTTTTTAGGAGTTTGGAGTCAAGTAGTTGCGAAGCCCGTTTACGGCAATTTGTGATGAGGCCCGATTCATTCCTCGCGCAGCAGTTTCAAAGGATCCAGCGACAGCGCGCGTTGCGCCGGAATCCACGTAGCCACCAACCCCAGCAACCCCATAGCCAGCACAACGCCGCCCATCACCAGCGGATCGCGGGGAGTCGCCTGGTACACGATGAATGCCAGCATCCGGCTGGCCAGGATGCCGAGAAGCAATCCCGTTGCCGCACCGAAAGCCAGCAATTTGACTGCGCGTCCCAGCGCTGCCTCTAACACTTCCTTACGCTGCGCGCCGAGCGCGATACGAATACCCAATTCCTTCAGCCGCTTGCTGACCGAATACGCGGCCAGGCCAAAGATGCCGACAATCGACAGCATTGCGCCCATCACGCCAAGCACACCCAGCGACGCCGTCGCCATGCGCGGAGCAAACAGAGCCCCGTTCATTTCTTCATTCCATGTCTCGATGAAGGAAGGCAGTCCGGTGTCCAGGTCCCGCAATTTGCTCCTGATGGCTGCGACCAGTTGTTGCGGATCTCGGCTCGAACGCAGCACTAGCCAGGTATCATTTGCGGGTGATTGCAGGATGGAGAGAAACATTGCAGGCTGTGGATCCTCGGCAAGGTTCGCTGTATATTTTCCGTCTTCTGCGATGCCCACCACCTGCACGCGCGTTCCATCCGGCATCCTGTAGTAACGGCCCAGGGCGCCAGCCACGGAGCCAAAGATTTTGCGCGCAAATTCGTGGTTGATGACGGCTACGGGCGGCGCGTCTTTATCGTCGTGCCGGGAGAAAGTCCTGCCCGCTAACAAGGCAGTGCCCGCCGCCTGGAAATATTCGGGAGATATTTTGTAGCGGATGGCCTCGGTGACGGCGTTCCATGGCCGCAGGTCGGTCGTCTTGTCTGTAAAGACGGGCGAGACGGCCCAGCCCATATGCAATGGTGGAACATCCACCAATCCCACACGCGTGACGCCGGGAATGGCCTGCATAGCTTCGATCATGCGCTTTTGCATTGCGGGCATTTTGTCGCTGCTGTAAGCGGCCATGCCGAGATCGGTATCGACGAGCATGGCGTTGCGCGGCTCAAAACCAAAGCTGCTGTGCAGCGAGAACAGCAGTCCACGCACGGCGACGAAGGACGAGGTAACCAGCACGGCGCAGATGGCGATCTGGACAACAAGCAACACGTCGCGAACCGTGATGCGCCGGCCAAACTTGCCCGCAAGCATGCCGCTTGATCCCGACTTGATGACCTCATAGGGATTGGTGCGCAGGACCTGCCTTACCGGAACCGCGCCAAAGAGGAATCCGCTGGCTAAAGCCAGCAGCAAAGCCACCAGGTAGACATTTGCGTCCGGGTTCACAGGTATAGTCATGGGGAATTCTGGAAATGGCTGCCACGTGCTCAGCCAGCGCAACAGCACTACACCGCTCCATAGTCCGGCAGCGCCGCCCGCGAGAGAAATCAGCAAAGCTTCGGTGAAGAGTTGCCGCAGAATGCGCCTGCGGCTGGAACCAAGCGCGAGGCGCAGAGCAACTTCGCGCCCACGGTCAGAGGCGCGAGCGGCAAATAGACTGCCGAGGTTGGCGCAGGCGGCGAGCAGGATCAATCCCGCGAGCAGCATCAACCCTGCGAGAAAAGCCCGCACCGCAGGGGCAAAAAAATCTCCATGCATACCTGGACGCACCAAGGAAAAGCTGGTTGGGCCATCATCTTTGGGATAGGTCTTTGCCAGATAGGAACCAGCAGCATTCAGGTCGGCCGTCGCCTGCGCGGGAGTGACTCCCGGCTTGAGGTGTCCCAGAACCTCAAAGACCCTCCGCTCTCCGCGCGCATTCAGGAAATTCTCCCCGTCCATCTGCTCCTGGTTGACCATCGGCACAAAGAAATCAGGTGAGAAAAACAAAAGGGTCCCATGGAACAAAGGCGGCGCTACACCGACGATCGTAAAAGGATGCTTGTTCAGAAGAACGGTGCGGCCCACAGCGCCGCGGTCGTCCTGAAAATGGCTGTGCCAATACGCCCAGGAGATGACGAGATACGGGGCGCTGTTGGGGCCATGCTCATCGGACGGGTGAATGAACCGGCCAAGATAGGGCTGAATGTTCAAGGCGTCGAAGTAGTTCCCACTCACTTCATAGAGCCACACGGAAGATGGATTCTTGCCCGTGTCCAGCCCGGCCTCGGAGATGTTGTAAGCTGCCAGACCGTCGAAGCTGCGGTTGCGATCGCGCAGATCGAGATAGTCGGGATAGGACTGCACGATGTATTTGTCGTTGCCGCGCTGGATGGCGTAGAGGCTTTGCGCGTGCGGCGCATGCAGCGGTCGCAACAGCAATCCATTGAGCATACTGAACACCACGGCGTTTGCGCCGATGGCCAACGCCAGCGTCAAAACGGCGGCGACGACGAATCCGGGGGACTTGCGCAAGATCCGAAGGCTGAAGCGAACATCTTGTAAACAAATCTCGATAAAATTGCTACCCAGCGCTTCGTGGCCTTCCTCCCTGAATTTCTCATCATCGCCGAACTCGATGCGCGCACGTCGTTCTGCCTCGGCACGACCCAAGCTGGAACGCTCCAGATCGTCCGGGCGGTGCTGGATGTGGCCGCGAAGCTCCTCTTCGATGTCATCCGCAACCTGAGAAGGGCGAAAAAACCTAGTAGCAAGGGAACGTAGGTAACTCATGAGTTTCATGCTTCCTCCGATTACGCGGAGAGTGCACAGCCGATGACGGTCGCAAGTCGATTCCAGTTGTCGGTCTCTTCACGCGGACGCTTGCGGCGCACGGTGTTCGGTTCGTAGAAGTAAAGCAAATAGACGACATCAGTTATCCTGGCATTGGGATTCCGCAGCGCTTTTGCAATCCATTCCATTTCGTAGGCTCCGGAAGGGGCCACGGCGTGAATGGTCCAACCCCGAAATATTCTGACGCCAAAATCAGCCCTAAGCACGACGGGACCACCCGGCAGGCGAACAGCCCCCTGTTGGTATCACAGTAGGCGCGCAGAAAGCCTCCTGAATGGGCAATATTGCTCACAATTGCTCGTAAAGTGGCGATTTTCGGACGGGAGCGCCGCCAGTTTGCGGAATCAGGATCGAGGGCTGATCGAGGCGGTTTGGAGTCATGTCTTCGTATTCCGGTCGGATCATGGCAAACAAGAAGTAATCTCGTCACTTCCTGTTTGTCCTTACCCCAGATCGGAACCGCCTCGGCCGAGATGCAGGGGGGAGTGCTGAGCTGTCTGGATGCGGTTCCGATTCGTCAGGTTCTGACCCAAAGAAGCAGTCGTGGGAAACCGTGCTTGTCGAGATCGAGAGTATCCACGTGGATAGACTTTCGGTTTCGGAGTTTCCCTGAAACGGGATTTCGGTAATTTCGCAGGTTGCCGTTCATTGCATCGGCAACTTACCGCAAACTAGTGGGCTCAGTGCAGATCTGGCTGCGGGAATTCGCCGGGTGAAGGGCGCCAAGCGATTGGGTGTGTTCCCGTTGCCGCCTCCACGCCAGGCAATGCCTCAAGCTTCGCCATCATTTCCTTGTAAAACGCGACATGCTGCTCGGGCTTGCTGTAGCGCTGATCCAGGCTCACATGGAACGTCACCGCAGACCGGGTAAACCCGGTGTCCACCGACTCAACATTGATATAGCTGCGGATGAGCAGCCCCGCCCCCGCCAGCAGCACAACAACTATTGCCGTCTGCGCAACGATCAACGCGCGCTGCAACCGGAGGTGCCCAGCAGAACTTCCACGCATGGCGCGCGATTTCAGAAAATCCGTCAATTCCATCCGTGAAGCGCCGATCGCAGGCATCAATCCCGCCGCCAAGCTCGTCAAAAGCGACCCACCGATGGCAACCAGAAACATCCGTGCATCAAGGGACGCTTCATTCAGCCGCGGAATATTTCCGGCCATTGCGTTGTTGGTTTGAGCTTTTAACAACCACAGGAGTGAAAAGCGCGGTATTAGTGCGTGCAACTAACAGGTTCAAAATCATCGACGGCCGCCAAACGCTAGAGTGGCAAGCTGCTGCAGTCTCCAGTGACGGTACGAGGAATCCACGTGTCGAGGCGCGGAAACAGTTGCGGAAGTATGAATCACCCGCGATGAAAGGGGATTGGGTGTGAACCGAAGAATTTGACGCGTTATTGACATGTCACGGGTTCGACTGCAGGCTGATCTCCCAATTCCGAGAAATCTCTTCGTGAATCCCCGGTTTCAATCGCTTATCGGAATAACCAACCGGCCTTAAGAGTGGCACGAGTCTTGCACTCTCCTCGGTTGAAACAACAACCGCGATCAACAACGTCCGCTTGGCACAACAAATTTCTCGAGTTGTCTCCTTTACCCGGCGTTGACAGCGGCCTTTGGCGGTGTATGCAAACTGTGACTACATTATTCGATCGAGGCAGGAAGCGCAGAAAGTGCAGTCGGCTCGCGCTTGCTTCGGTCGTCGCCCTCGGGATTTGCTGTGCGCTTCCTCTCCAGGTCAATGCTCAGTCCGTCCCCCCGCTATCGATGGCGGAGGCTATTCAACTGGCGCTGGCGCACAACCGATCGATCCTAATGGCTGCTGTCGATGTGAAACGCGCTGACGCGGAAATCAAAGCCGCATCAACCCGGCGGTTACCGAGCTTTGCTGTATTCGCAGAGGCAGGAGAGTCGCTGTTACAGCCTTATCTCTATTTCCAGGCAGGGGCACTGGGTCTTGCCAACGGCACGCCGATCCCGGCGCAAAACGCGAAGCTCTCCTCGGGACCGGCACCGACGGCGTTTGTCTTTGGGCAGGTGCTCGAACCGCTGACGCAGCAATATCAGTTGAGCCTCCAGGTGAAGGAGCTCATGGTAGGACGCGAGATCAGTAACCAGCATCTCCGTGGGTCCGAGCAGGAGGTAGCCCTGCAGGTACGGCAGCTCTACTGTCAGATCGTAGAGGATGAAAGCGCTTTGAAGTCTGCGCAGGCAGATATCGATCTTTATGCGGAGCTTGAGCGGGTTACCAAAATCTACGTGGCTGAGAAAACAGCGCAGGCCTCGGATTTGCTTGACGTTCAGGCGCGCCTCCTGCATGCCCGATATGAACGGACCTCCGCCTCCGATACTCTGGCAACACACGAGGAAGAGCTGAACGATCTGTTAGGGCGGCCGGTCGAATCAGAGCTGATGCTCGATCCTGACATCGCCCTCGATCTTGTGTTGCCGACACCAGGAGAAGCGATGCAGCGAGCCCTGGCAGCGCGGCCCGATCTTCAGGCAGCTAACCTGCAGGCGAAGCAAGCCGATCTGAGCCGGCGTGAGAAGAAGGCTGAATATATCCCGAACCTCAGTCTCGAGGGTTCCTTCGCTGCAATCCACGACTCGTCGCAGACAATTGGTGGCAATGGCTATGCCGAGGTGGGCGTGCAACTCAACTGGGAACCGACTTCATGGCTGAGACCATTAGCAAAATGCATGCGGAACGCTCTGGCTGTGACGTAACAAAACGAATTGTTCGCCCGTACGGAGAGCTACGCTACGTTCGCTGCGTCGGAATCCCCGTCGTTGAAGGCGAAGCCCTTAAGGGATTTCTCGGCACGGCAATGGATATCACCGAACAGGAACTACTGACAATTGAGTTGGAGCGCCAGCGAGCGCACTTGACCGAGACGCAAAAGCTGACCCATACGGGCAGCTGGGCTCGGCGCTTAGTGGATCGGAAGATGGAGACGGAGCACCTCTCCGAGGAGTGGTACCGGATTTACGGCTTCGATCCAGCTGAGGGATCGCCGACTTGGGAAGAATTTCTCGAACGCGTAGGATCGCCTTGTGTGGAAGGGCATTACCGAACGGGCAATCGTGGAAAAAGCCGATTACGATCACGAGTTCCGTATCCTCTTACCGAATGGAAAGGTGAAATGGATCCGTAGTGTTGGCCATCCCGTCCTTTCCAACACCGGAGAATTCGAGGGGTTCGTAGGCAGCTCGACTGACATAACGGGGCTGAAATCTGCCGAGCAGGAGCGTGAAAGGATGCTGCAACTAGAAGCTGATCTGGCACATACCAATCGTGTGAGCACGTTGGGGGAAATGGCCGCGTCGCTGGCACACGAGATCAAGCAGCGCATTGCTGCCGCCATATGCAGCGCCAACAGCTGCACAGAATGGCTGGCGCATGAACCGCCCAATCTTGATCGGGCTCGTGCGGCAGCGGCCAGAATTGACAAGTATGGGAATCGTGCAGCCGAGATCATCGACCGTATACGTTCGTTCTATAAGAAGTCTCCTCCACAACGTGAGTTGGTCGACGTGAACGGAATTATCCACGAAATACTCGCGCTGCTGAACGGTGAGGTTACGCGATCCTCAGTTGCCATGCGCACGGACCTTTCCGCCGAACTGCCTAAAATCACGGTGGATCGGGTGCAGCTGCAACAGGTGTTCATGAACCTCATGCTTAACGGCGTCGAAGCCATGAAGGACTCAGGGGGAGAGCTGACGGTGAAGTCGGAACTGCAGGACGGTCAACTCGAGTTCTCGGTCAGTGACACGGGCGTGGGGTTGCCGCCGGAGAAGATGGATCAAATCTTTGCTGCATTCTTTACCACCAAGCCGCAGGGCAGCGGCATGGGATTAGCCATCAGCCGTTCCATTGTCGAGTCCCATGGCGGGCGGTTGTGGGCAAGCGCCAACAGTGGAGGTGGCGCAACTTTTCATTTCACCCTACCGATCCAGGTCACCGAGTCATCGCCCTTGGTTGCCTGAAGTGTTTCGGTCCTCCTCTGGTACCGGCTGCGGCCCGCGCAATCCCTCCGCACTGCGCGAGTTGCGTCAGCGTGTCTCCGACATTCCTCTGATTATCGATGCAGGCATCGGTCTTCCGTCACATGCCTGTCAGGTCATGGAATGGGGCTTTGATGGTGTGCTTCTCAACACAGCCGTTTCTCGCGCTATGGAACCGGTGCAAATGGCCGAGGCTTTTCGTGATGCGGTTCGAGCGGGTCGAGATGTCTATCTCGCCGGGCCCATGGTCGCACAGACTCATGCGGTGGGTAGCAGTCCCGAATTCGGCCTTCCATTCGCGCCGCAATCATCACCCGCGACTTTATTAATTAGCTCCCGCCGTCATGGTGGGAGCCTGCTGGTGGAAGGTCTCGGCTAACTGACAGTGGCAGAAGGAAATCGTCGGTCTCTGCACCGTACGCAACGGCCGCGCTGATCCGCGAAAATCGAAAGCAGACAAAGACAGAACATCCGAGAGTTCGGTGCTTCTGTTATGCTTCGCGACTCTGGATGCTTATCCTTCTCAGTCGGGTTGAACTATGGAAGAGCGGGTGCTTACAATGCTTCGCGATCAGGTTGGCACCATTATGCTGGGGACGGTGTTTCTGTTCGTGGGCCTCGTTGCCAGTGGCTTATCTGCCATCCGGGGTCCCAGGAAAGATCGGATCCTCATATGGTTTGGCCTGCTGAATGTGATGTGGGGCGCACGCATCCTGGCTTATGCCCCCGCGGTGTTCAGCGTTTTGCCGCCGTTCTTCCGGGCCAGCCGCATTGACGTGATCGCAATTCTCTCCTACCTAACCGTCATTCCCGGGCTGCTTTTCTTTCTGGAAATGAGCCGTGGAGCCCTGCGCCGACTCCTGCAGTTCCTGTTGATCGCTGAGTTGCCGGTCTGCACAGCCGGAGTTTGGGCAGTTCTCTTTACTGAATCGCCGTACAGATTCATACACTTCAGCAATGCGCTGGTGATTTTATTCGTTCTGCTTGTCGTGCTCGTGGTTTCCATTCCCGCCGTTGCGAAGAAATTCGGCATTCCGCGCCACCGGATTTCCACGCTCGGCTTTCTGGTCGTGGGAGTCACTGCCCTCTATGCCAATCTCAGAGGGTTCTTCGGCCTCCCCGAAAATCGTGTACTCGAGCCGCTGGCCTTTGCTGTGTTGATTTGCTCGCTTGGGTACGTCGTGGCATAGGGGATCTTCAGCGATGGGCGTCGCTTAATGGCCATCGAAAACGAGCTTGCCATAGCACGCGAGATACAAACGTCCATTCTTCCCGACGGCATCCCGGAGATCGAGAGTCTTCGCATCAGTGCCGCCTATCTACCGATGACCGCCGTGGCCGGCGATTTCTATGAATTCATCCCCGTCGATCAGCACCGGGTAGGCTTCCTGGTGGCCGACGTCTCCGGGCATGGCGTCGGGGCCGCACTCATCGCTGCCATGATAAAGGTGGCGATGCAGTCGCTGGTGCACTGCGCTCATCAGCCGCGCGAGGTGTTACGCGGCTTGAATCGCATTCTCTCCGGTCAGCTGCGGGCTGAGCTCATTTCCGCCGCCTACCTGTGGCTCGACATGGAAAAGGGCAGCGCGCTCTATTCAGCCGCCGGCCATCCACCCCTTCTCTGTTGGCGGCAGGGTAGGCTGGACCGTATCGAAAGCAATGGCCTCCTAATCGGAGTCCTGCCGGATTCCGACTATCCGGTTTGCGAAATCCCGCTCAGGTTGGGAGACAGATTCCTGCTCTACACTGACGGTGTCGTTGAACCCCAGAACGCCGCAGGCCGTCAATTTGGCGATTATGAACTTGAAAACATTGTCCGCAGGAATCAGTCGCGGTCACCCTCGGAATTATCGGACAACCTGCTCACAGCCGTCCGCCGCTGGCAACCTGGATCGGCCACTCAGCAGGATGACATTACACTCATAGTGATCGACATTACCCAGCCGCCCTGGAATGCCAATCCCGAGATCGTGGAAACAAGCCAGGTGTCCTTCCTACGATAATCAGTGTGTTTCGCGGACTCGGAGGCCGGTTCTCACTTGATGCATCATTATTGGCGAGTAACTCATCGACGGATTGTGTTCCCTTCTAACGTGGTTAGTAAACTCGGCGCGCATGGGGCGAGGCTCGCCGTCTGCACTGCAGGAAGACGTTCCGAGGCCAATTCGAAACTCGCTTCGCGACTGTGCGTGGCGAAAGCCCTTTTTGGACCGCCACAAGCAGCCCGCCCAAGATGGTCGCTCGCCACATCCATCTCCCTTCGGAGGGGGAAAGGGAAGAATATTTCCTTGACATCCGCTCTCATAGGACCCATCGACAGCCCAAGTTGCTCCTCGAAATTGCATTGTCATTCAAATGTCCGAGAAACGGGCCACTCGTACAAATGCTCGGTTCAAGGTCAACTGTCCGATATACAACTTTCCGTCCAAGTGAGAGCCCAGTCCCTCCAGATCAGTAAACACTGCGGCGTTTTGGCAGAACCAATCTCGAAAACAACAAATTTCGATCTCTGTCGCACCCTCGCCCAAAGTGACCATGATCGTGAGCGCTTGCCGTCTGATCTAGTGCTCGCACTTCTCTTCGCGTCGCACTATCCTGCTACGCGTGCTGCGTTTTGGCAGTATTTCAGAGTCGCTCTTGGGTCACTTGGTCTTGGTACGTCGTTCCCCGGCGTTCGCGCTGACGGATGCAGACCGAGCCCTCTGGCTGCGTCCTAAGGTCCGCCGTACCCGTCTTCCCCGGTAACTCTTCTCGTGGGAGTATGTAGAACTTGCACGGCGATGAGGAAGCTGCCGTTCCTAACTATAAGGCTTAGCGCCACTTGTAAAGTGGCATGATGATTGCCGCAACCCAGACAAGACATTGAAGGCAGAATGATGCAACCACACCGCGGTTGTTGCGCCTTTGCCTTGGAGCAGGTAATCGCCGTCAAAGACCTCCCTTACTTTGACGCTTAAGAGATCGACAACGGAAGGCAGGATAAATCGACACCAGGGTCAACCGAGGGGAACCCACACAATGATGATTAGACCTCTTGAAAACAGCCCAGTTCGACGGAATCAAATTCCTGAATCGCATGCACGGAGACCAGAGGCTTCTGGAGTCGAGACCAGCTAATGCTGAGACTTTTGGTTGTCATTCTTCTGTCAGCGCTCCTACCCGCGCCGGTCCTGCCCGCGCAGAATACCGCGTCCCCGCCAAGTGATCCACTGGACCGGATGACCCCACAGGGCGCGGTTGTGCAGTTTCTAGAAGCTTGCCACGCGCACGAATATGCAAAGGCGGCCCACTATCTAGATCTGCGTCAAATGTCGCCTGCGGATAGCGCAACGAAGGGCCCACAACTTGCCCAGCAGTTGGAAGATCTGTTGGACGACACGCCCTTCGATATCGCAACGCTGAGCCGCGACCCTGAGGGAGATCTGTCTGACGGTCTCTCACCTTCGCGGGAGGTCCTTGCCACCTTCCAACTCGAGGGGAAGCCCTTGGAACTGGACCTGGAGCGTGTAGAACTGAAGCCCGGATTCAAGGTCTGGCTAGTCTCGGCGGACAGCCTCCCGCTGATTCCGAAAGCCCAGGAGCTTCTGACCGAGACGCCGCTTGAGAAGAAACTGCCGCAACTGCTGGTGACGCATGAACTACTCGACACTCCTGTGTGGCGGTGGATTGCTCTCCTGGCAATCGGCTTCGCGCTCTGGTTCGCTGCGGAACTGCTCTCCCGTGCGTTTGTTCTTACGTTCGGTCGGCTGACGCATGCAAATGCGGGCCAGCTTCGCGGACCTGTCCGCCTTTGTTTGGCGACAGGAGGTTTTCGCGGTGCGATGGCGCTTGCACCGCCGTCCGCGTTGCCACGGATGTATATTGAACGCGCGCTGGCGATGGCCTTCGCCCTTGGACTGGCGTGGGCAGGCGCGGCCGCGGTCGACTACGTCGCGGAGCGATGGCGTTCCCGACTGGACCCCCGCATGAAGGCGATGACCTACTCCGTGCTTCCTCTGGGCAGGCAGGTCATCAAGTTATCCCTTTTTCTGATCGCGATACTGACCGTAGTCAGCGCCTGGGGGTATAACACCGCGACCATTCTAGCTGGCCTCGGTGTGGGTGGCATCGCTGTCGCGCTGGCCGCGCAGAAGACAATTGAGAACCTTTTCGGTGGCATCTCGGTCATTAGCGATCGCCCAGTATTGGTCGGTGATTTCTGCCGATTTGGCACGCATGTTGGAACCGTAATGCACATTGGGCTTCGATCCACCCGCATCCGAACGCTCGATCGAACCATTCTCAGCGTGCCCAACAGCCAGTTTTCCGCTACGGAACTCGAAAACTTCAGCGCACGAGACAAGATCTGGTTTCACGCAACGCTGAGCCTCCGCCGGGACACGACTTCGGCCCAGGTGCTCCGAGTGGTGTCCGCTGTGCGGGACATTCTCAGGCAACACTCGAAGGTGGAAACCGGCGATATTCCGGTACGCCTCATCGGAATCGGGAGCTATTCTCTCGACGTAGAGGTCTTCGCCTACGTTACAACGTCCGATTACGATGTTTTTCTTGGGGTTCAACAGGAATTGCTAATCGAGATGTTGCAAGCGGTGGAGCGTGTGGGAGCTGCGTTAGCAGTACCCCTCCTCGAAAGCAGTCACACGCAAGAACTCGCGCCGGCGTCGCGATAGGCTTTTCCCCCGTTTGGGGATCGCGTCGAGGTGTATCTTCGAAGATCGAAGCAACACCGATATCTGGGAAAAACGCACCATTCTGGGCAAGAGTTTTCCGTTCGGTTCTCGTTCTGTGATGGGGGGCTTTGAGGAGGTGCTATTGCGCCAGGCTACTTTGTCCGAAAATGTATGGTCCGCCGTGCGACTGCAAGGGAAAGTTCTGGACGAGAGAGAGTCTGCGCAAATGTATTCGGCCTTTGGGTGGAGCACCGGGCTCCTGGCCATGATGAGTTGCGCACGTGCCCTTCCTTATAAACGGGCCGGTCGTTAGAGACCCTTTTCGGTTGCAGGTTGCGGGGCGTCGTTGTGACTGTTTCTGTGGTCTTGTACAGTTCCAATGCAGACCTTGGTGAGAGATTAATAACCGTTGCGTGTGAGCAGATGCCAGACGCACAGGGCCGGTACTCTTCTCCGCTCGACAGTACCGCCCAGGCGATCCTTACCAGTTTGTTGGCCATGGCCACGATGAGAACGTTACGATGGGCTCGGGCTTCCAGCGCATCCATCCAGGCGCCTATTGGCACGCGGTCCCGCTTGATGCGAAGCACAGCTGCTCTTGCGCCGTGGATCAGTATCTTCCGCACGTAGGTGTTACCACGCTTGCTGATGCCCAAGAGACGCGCTCTGCCTCCGGTGGAGTGCTGCTTAGGCACAATACCGAGCCAGGCCGAAAACTCACGCCCCTTGCGAAAGGCGGCGCCGTTGCCGATCGCGGCGACGATCGCCGTAGCGACGACAGGTCCGATGCCCGGGGATCTGCTGGATGCGGATGCAGCCAGCGTCGGAAGCGGCAATCCGCTGGAGCTCATCGCTGAGACCCTCGATCTGCTGCGCCACCGTCTTCCACTCTCCCCAGAGCACATCGATGAGGCTGCGCATCAGCGGCGTCAGTCCGTTCTCCGCGTCCTGCAAAACTCGGTGGGTCATCGCAGAATGCGTTGGGGACGTTCGACAGAGGCTGGGGAGCCTTTCCTCTTGAGCGTTGTCCGGATTCGGACGATCATTTTTCAAAACCGCACATGCTCCCTCACCTCGAGTACTGCCGTCCAAACCTATCCCCTGCAAATAGATTGCGCCCGCCCGAAAATTTCTTGGAACCAAACGTGCAGCTCCATCGCCATTTATCCCACCGCGCGCGGAGGATTCCATGGGTTCCCTGTTCCAGGATCTTCATTTCGCCTTACGCCAACTCCGCAAGTCTCCGAGCTTTGCCGTCACCGCGGTGCTCACCCTGGCCCTCGGCATTGGCGCCAACACGGCCATCTTCAGCCTGGTCAATTCGCTCCTGCTCAAGCCGCTCCCCGTGCCCCATCCCGAGCAGATCGCGACCCTTGCCCCCCGCGACAACAACGGCCCGCTGCAGCCAACTCTCTCCTGGAACGAGTACAAGCAGGTGCGCGCCGAAGCCCAAAAAGCCTTCAGCGATATGTTTGCCTACACCATCTCGCTCGATGGGCTCGCCGTCAAAGGCCAACAGCCCGACCGTATCCTCACCGCCTACGTGAGCGGAAACTTCTTTGACGGCCTCGTGCTCAAACCCGCCGCCGGCCGGCTCTTTCTGCCCAGTGAAGGCGAGGTCCTCGGCAACGACCCGATCATCGTGCTCAGCTACGACTACTGGATGAAACGCTTCAACGGCGATACGAACGTCGTCGGGCGCCCTGTCAACCTGGATGGACACCCTATGACTATTATCGGGGTGGCCCCAAAGGGCTTCCACGGTATAGCCAGCTTCCTGACTATGGCTGCCTACTTGCCGTTGTCCGAGCTTCCCATCGCCGGCACTCCTGCAGACGCGCTGAACAACTGGCAGAACCGGATCTTCATCGTCAACGGGCGTCTTCGTCCAGGCGTCAGCTTCAAAGAGGCCTCCGCTGAACTGAACCTCGTCGCGCAAAGTATCATGCGCCTGCATCCGGACGTCGAGAAAGGACTCACCATCCAGGCGTTCCCTGAGCCGCAGCTCCGCATCAACCCGGGTGATCCCAACACGATGTTCATCATCGCGGGTCTGTTTCTATCGCTCGCTGTCATGGTGCTGCTGCTGGCCTGCGTCAACGTTGCCAATCTGGTTCTGGTCCGCGCTACCGTGCGCGAGCGCGAAATGGCCATCCGCACGGCGCTCGGCGCTCGCCGTTCCCGCCTCATCCGCCAGATGATCACCGAAAGCGTCACCCTTGCAATCATCGGCGGAGTCATGGGAGTCGTCCTGGGCAGGGTCGCCAGCAGCGCGCTAAGTCATCTCGACCTGCATGCCGATCTTCCCGTCCAGTTCACGTTCGACTTCGATTGGCGCATCTTCCTGTACTCCTCCGCCGTCGCTGTGCTGGCCGGCGTCGTCGTCGGAGTCGCCCCCGCCCTGCGCATCGCTAAGGGCAACGTGAATACTGTCCTCCACGAGGGCGGCCGCGGCGTCACCGGCGGGCGTAATCGTCTGCGCGATGGCCTGGTTGTCCTGCAAATCGCAGGCTCACTCGTGATGCTTGTGGTCGCTGCTCTCTTTGTGCGCAGCCTGTCCGCCATGCAGACCATGGACTTCGGTTTTAAACCGGACCACGTACTGAATTTCGCAATCGATTCAAACGAGATCGGCATGACCGATGCCGAAGCCCGCGACCTGGCTATCAAAATTACTACCAGTCTCCATCGGCTTGCCGGCGTTGACTATGTCAGCCACGCCAGTTCCACTCCGCTCGGCTACATCAACAGCGGCGGCGACCGCATGATCATCGATGGAGCCCCGCTCCCCGCCAATCCCGCGGATGCAAACGCTGGCGACAACATCGTTGGGCCTGAGTATTTCAAAGTGATGGGCATAGACCTTCTCAGCGGCCGCGAGTTCACCGACGCCGACAATGAGCACGGCGCCGACGTGGCCATCGTCAGTGAAAGCACGGCAAGAAAGTTCTGGCCCCATCAGGACCCCGTAGGCCGCACCTTCCGCATGGCCAGCGAGAAGGATCGCAAGCTGCACGTCGTCGGCGTCGCGCGTGACGCCGAGTTCCAGATCTTCGGCGGCGCCAAGGCTCAGCCGTTCTTCTACATTCCCTATGCCCAGCACTCGAAAGGGAACAGCCTGATGGTTTTCCAGATCAGGTCGCAGCGCGATCTACTCTCTCTCATTCCCGTGGTTGAGAAGACCATCCACGCGCTCGCTCCTCAGCTTCCCATGTTCCAGGTGCAGACCATGCGCCAGGGTCTCTACACCATGAACGGCCTTTTGCTCTTTCAGATCGGCGCTTCCCTCGCCGCAATCATGGGCGGTCTAGGATTGACGCTGGCCGTCATCGGCCTCTACGGCGTTGTCTCGTACACCGTGGGCAGGCGCGTGCATGAGATCGGTTTACGCATGGCGCTCGGCGCCACCCGCGGCCTTGTCTTCCGCATGATCTACCGCCAGTCGATCGCGATTGTCGCATTGGGGTTGGGCATCGGAGTGGCTGTCGCCCTCCTCATAGCCAAGGCCGTGAGTGGCTTCGTCATCGTCAGCGTCTGGGATCCTTCGACCTACGCTGGTGTCGGGTTGGTCCTGGCGCTCGCGGCCCTTGCTTCGTGTTATTTCCCTGCGCGACGTGCGATGATAGTAGAACCGATGGTCGCGCTGCGCGAAAGCTGACTTTCTGCGGTCCCGACTCCAATCGTGGTGCCGGATTTCCGTCTGCCACCTGGAACGATTCCGATTCGGGGCTGAGATCGAGGGCATCCGATTCTACGCAGTTGGGGATCGAACCTGTTACTCCACCCGGCGGCGTGCGATCCTGCATCGAAAGCCAACTGTCCGAGATGCCGACTATTCGTCCATGTGACTCATGTTTCTCAATGAGCGAGTTGGCGATTTGTACTAAACCCGCTCCGCGGGTAGGGAGAAGCGTGGTAGATTTTTTGGCAGGACAAATTGCATGTCACCCACGGCAGTCACAACGTTTCCGCTCAAGTCAGCACAAAATAGCTGCGAGGGATTGAATCCCCATAAAGCAATTGTCCTGCCAAAACCTCACCGGGTTTAGCACAAATCGCCGTATCCACAATGCTCGCTCCAAAATCTTCTGCAAGCCAAACTTTGCCTGCCGAGCACTGTCGATACGGCACTAGAGATTTGTACTAAACCCGCTCCGCGGGTAGGGAGAAGCGTGGTAGATTTTTTGGCAGGACAAATTGCATGTCACCCACGGCAGTCACAACGTTTCCGCTCAAGTCAGCACAAAATAGCTGCGAGGGAT
>Ga0210390_10001993_pt1 | contig 18609 bp, 17 predicted proteins | sample IncBWH11OmetaG_FD_161050 | JGI IMG/M metagenome (GOLD analysis project Ga0210390, IMG submission 161050) | Forest soil microbial communities from Barre Woods Harvard Forest LTER site, Petersham, Massachusetts, United States - Inc-BW-H-11-O ... | reverse complement strand
GGCACGGGGTTATTCCAGACCGGGGCGAACGACTGGCGATGCAGCGGAAAGGGTCCGTGCTGACGCAGGGCGGCGAGGTGGTGAGGGGTGCTGTATCCCTTGTTCGAAGCCAGTCCGTAGACGGGGAAGACGGGATCCCATTCGCGGACCATGCGATCGCGTTCGACCTTGGCGAGAATCGACGCAGCCGCAATCGACGCGGAGAGCGCGTCGCCGTGGATGATCGCTTGCTGCGGCAGGTCGCAATCCAGGCGCATCGCATCGATCAGCAAATGGTCGGCGCTGGGTTGCAGAAGCATGGCCGCTTCCCGCATGGCGACTCGCGAAGCCTGATAAATATTGATTTGATCGATGCGGGCGGCATCGACGGCGGCAATCGCACACGCAACGGCGTGTTCGCGAATGCGCTCAGCCAGCACCTCGCGCCGTTCCGCAAGCAGCAGCTTGGAGTCGCGCAGGCCTCGAATACGATAGGCCGGATCAAGGATGACCGCAGCGGCCACGACCGGGCCGAACAGGGAACCGCGGCCGACTTCGTCCACGCCCGCAATCAGGCGGGCCCCCGATTGCCACGCCATTTTTTCAAACTTCGACGTGCAATGCAGACGCTTCAGCAAACGTAACTTGGCGGCAGACGCAGAGATGGTTTTCTCGGAAGCGAGTTTGAGTTTGGCGGACACGAACGGCGTTACAAAGTAAGGATCAGATGCATCTTCGCCGAGGTCGGCCCTGTGAAGCAAGGAGGAAAAGGGGGCTTTAGGTAGACTCGGGATTCACGCGTCAAACCCAACTCTGTTCATTTCCCAGAGTCAGCTAAAATGGCGAGGCCGTGGGAGGGAACATGCCGGACGTGAGCAGCAGCATTCCTCATCGATTGGACCGGCGGGCGTTCGTGCATTCGGCTCGCACCGCGATCGCCGCCGTGGTATCGCTGATTGTCGCCCGCGCTCTCGGGCTTCCGGAGGCTTACTGGGCTACGATTACGACCCTGATTATCATGCAATCCACTCTCGGGGCGGCGCTGGCTGTGTCGGAACAGCGTCTTGCGGGAACCGCTTTGGGGGCGGCGTTAGCGGCGTTGCTGACCACCTACTTCGAATCCAACCTGATTGTTTTCGGCGTAGGCGTGTTCGCCCTTGGATTGATTTGTTCCGCGCTGCGCCTTGAAGACGCGTACCGGCTTGCCAGTGTCACTTTGGCGATCGTTATGCTCATCGCACGCACGAAACAAGCGTGGATCGTTGCGGCTCACCGCTTCGTCGAAGTTACGGTGGGAATCGCAGTGGGACTGGCGCTGACCGCCGTGTGGCCGGGAGACGAACCGGCGACCAGTGTCCCGCCGCCTTCTCCTACGACGTAATCATTACTTCGTGGCCGCAGTTGCCGCTGTCGGGTGCTCGCGCTCGACATCCTTGAGGCGGGCAGCTTTGCCTCGCAGCGCGCGCAGGTAATAGAGCTTGGCGCGCCGAACCTTGGACGAGCGCACCAACTCCACTTTATCGATTACGCGGGAGTTCTCGGGAAAGATACGCTCGACCCCTTGGCCGAAGCTGATTTTGCGCACGGTGAAGCTTGCCTGGGGGCCCCGCGAACGCGATATCACAACGCCTTCGAAGGCCTGCGTGCGCTCTTTGTCGCCTTCCTTAATCTTGACGTGTACGCGGACGGAATCGCCCGGAGCGAATTTGGGAAGGTCGGTGCGCTTGGCCTTGGCCAGCAGTTTCTCGATGATAAGGTTCGACATAATCTTTTCCCCTGTTCTTAATGTAGGCGCGGGCGTCCTCGCCCGTGCGGTGCCCACTTAAAATCAATGCTAATCAGAGCTACCGAGCAATTTCCTGTCTTCGTCGCTGAGTTCGGCTTTGTCTAAAAGATCGGGCCGGTTGCGCAGCGTTTTCTCAAGCGCAGTGCGACGGCGCCAGCGCCGAATTTCCTCGTGATTACCCGACGCCAGCACTTCCGGAACTCCCATTCCGCGGAAGTCCGCGGGGCGGGTGTAGTGCGGGTAATCCAGCAATCCGCCCGAAGTGCAGGTTGAACTCGGGCCGTCTCCAGCTTGTGTCTGCGAAAACGTGGTGAACGATTCCTGCTGCGTGGATGCCTGATTGCCTAATGCGCCGGGAATCAGGCGCGTGATGCAATCGACGATCACCGCCGCACCCAGCTCTCCGCCGCTCAGCACGTAGTCGCCGATCGACAACTCGCGGTCCGCCAAATACTGGCCCACGCGCTCGTCGACGCCCTCATAACGCCCGCAAATCAGGACGATTCGTTCCTGCCCGGCCAGTTCATCGGCCAAACTCTGATCGAATCGCTTGCCCTGCGCCGAAAGCAGGATCACACTCTGTCTTGCATCGTTGCGTTGATCGCGGCCCGCGATACCCAGCGCTTCAATACATTCAAAGATCGGTTCCGGCTTCAGCACCATGCCTTCGCCGCCGCCGAAGGGGCGGTCATCCACGGTCTTGTGGCGATCGTGCGCAAACGCCCGCAGATCGTGGACTTCAATTGCCGCCAGCCCGGCTTCCCGCGCCCGGCGGATGATTCCATGTTCTAGCGGTCCGCGAAAAAAGTCGGGAAAGATCGTTACAATGTCGATCTTCATCGCGGAACACCAAAACCACTAACCACAAAGGGCACGAAGGTCCACGAAGTAAATCAAAAATTCTGCGCTTAAGGTTTTCCTTTGTGTACCTTCGTGTCCTTTGTGGTTCATGTTTTCTTCGTTCGTGACCCAGCTTGCTGCTCTTTTTCTTCCGCAGTCAGGGGCGAGTTCAGCTCAAGCATCCCTTCGGGCAGTTGCATGTATATCTGCTTGTGCTCGAGATCTACGCCTTTCAAATACGCTTCGGCGTAAGGGATATCGTAGCGCTTGCTGCCGTCGGCAACAATCAGCAACGGCGCTTCGCCAGCCCCAAACCGAACGTCTTCAATCTTGCCGATCTCGCGACCCGCGTCGAAAACTACGCACCCGACCAAGTCGCTGACGTACTTCCATCCCGATTCAAGTTGAGCCCGCTCCGCGCGCGGAACCTGCAACTCGCATCCGATCAGCCCTTCCGCATCGGAGATCGAATCAACCCCTGCGAACTTCAGAACCAGCAAACCCTTATGAGGCCAGAGTTCTTCAACCTGCAACTCGCGCCGGTTACTGTCTTGCGCAAGAGCGAACAGCTTCAAGCCAACTCGAAACCGATCAGGAACGTCGCTGTGCAACTCGACTGCGACTTCGCCACGGCGTCCCTGCGTCTTCCGCACGCGGGCCAGAGTGATGAACTCGCCGGCGATTCGCGACTCTCCTATTCCAAAATCTCCAGCGTAAACCGCTTGTGCAATCGAACTCCTGCAGCGCCGATCAGCGCACGCAGGGCGCGCGCCACGCGGCCTTTCGCTCCAATCACTTTGCCCACATCGTTCGGCGCGACCTTCAGTTCCAGCACGTCGCCTTCGAGTTGAGCTACCGAAACTTGATCAGGCTCATCGACCAAAGACTTCGCGATCTGCTCGACCAAAGCTCGCACGTCGCCGCTTGGCACAGTCATATGCGGTTCCTATCGGGTGGGCGGAGATTTTCTACAGGCACGTGTACGCCGAAATCACGCGGCGGGGACGGCGCTCGGCGCAGCCGGCTTGGCCACAATCTTGCCAACCCGGTCCGACATCTTGGCGCCCTTCGATACCCAGTAATCAATGCGCTCGCGCTTCAGTTCGATGCTGGCAGGATTGGTGCGGGGATTGTACGTTCCCACCACCTCGACCGGCCGGCCATTGCGCGCCCGTTCCTTCTCAATCACGACCACGCGATAATGCGGTTGTTTACGCGCACCGGTGCGCGACAGACGAATCATTAACACAGAACTTTGGTTCCTTTCCTAGTCCAACTGGCAGGGATAAGACAAACAGTTATTTTCACAGAAGTTGGCAGGATTAGCAAGGGGCGAAGCGGATCTGGTCGTATCCTAATTCGGGATTTACGACTCCCTGTTCGCACCTGCAGGATTTTCTACCCATTCACTAGTCCACCTCCCCTCCCCTATTTTTGGGAAGTCCCCATGGACGTCCGCCCCGACCTCCCAGCGATACCCAAACGTGGTCTCGTGGGGGAGGTCTGCCTCAGACTGAAATACGTCCTTGTATTTAATAACTCCATAAAAATGGACAAACTTTCGTTTTTCGTTGATATCTTCCTTCAGACCTTCACTGGATACAAACAGAAAAGTAGTCTTGCTTGTTGCGCAACTATTCCACGTATCGGTCGGTGCGATGTCTATGCGATGGCCGGCAGAATTGTAACCCAAAAATACTGGCCGGGTCCCCGCTCCTTGCGGTTTTTGAAGGGGGCGGGAGCGGTTGACCGTCACTTCTTGCCACACGAACCGCGTTTAACGTCTGCCCTCATGTCCATGGCATCTTCCTCGGTTGACATTCTTGGATCGTAAGCTACGATGCAAAGAACGGACTAATTGTCAGTGCGCAAGGAATATGCCATGAACATCGAAATACGCAATGCGGCGTTGGAGGCCAGGCTCCAGAGACAGCTTCAAGCAACCGGATCCTGCAGCGTCGAGGAAGTGTTGCTGCGCTTGCTTGAAACCCAAGAGGAGCAGGATCGCTGGCTCTTGCAGAACCGGGAAACGATCAATGCCAAGATCAAACGCGGCATCGATCAACTCGACCGGGGCGAAGGCATCCCCGAGGACCGTCTGGGTGCTTACCTCGCTGACCTCAAAGCCAAGTCGGAATGAGCGTTGGCTAGGTTCTTGGGCGTACCACTAGATTTCTCTCGTCCTACGGCGTTCGCTGTATTGCAATCGCATCCAGCCTATGTATCGTAGTTCTGGGGGACGCGGGGTGCGCGAGGCACCAGCGTGAGACCCCCCTCGAGCGGTGGTTCTCTCGCAGCTTCCCCTACTCCGGTCCCCTGGTCTGATCAAGGCCCGGCGGTTGATCGCAAAATTTCCTCAGAGAACTTGTTAAGGAACCAACACCGCCGCTCCGTCGATTGCGTCCCTCTTCACAGCGGCCAAGGCCTCGTTGGCTTGATCGAGAGGAAATGCCGTCGCCTTAGGACGAAGCTGAATCTCTGATGCGGTTTGAAGAAAGTCGCGAGCATCGGACCGAGTCATATTAGCGACACTGCGAATCTGGCGTTCTCCCCAGAGCAGGCGGTCGTAATCGAACTGGGGAATGCGGTCGAGGTGAATCGCGTTAATCGCGACCACGCCTCCTTTTCGCAGACTAGCTAAAGCCGCGATGACGACATCTCCGCTGGGCGCAAACGTCACGGCACGATCCAGTTCGACCGGAGGCTTCTCAGTCTCGTTTCCGACCCAGGCCGCGCCGAGCGATTCGGCCAACTGTCGATGCGAAGCGCCTCGCGTCGAGACATAGACTTCGCATTTCCAGGCGCGGAGAACCGCGATGGCAAGATGCGCCGACGCGCCGAACCCAAACAGGCCAACGCGCTCGCCCGCCTCGACGCCCGCGACGCGAAGACTGCGAAAGCCGATGATGCCCGCGCACAAGAGCGGTGCTGCATGTAAGTCGTCAAGCGCTGGCGGAAGGGGAAATACGAAATCGGCGCGAGCGGCGGTGTAATCGGCATAGCCGCCGTCCACGGTATAGCCAGTGAAGGTTGGCGAATTGCAAAGATTCTCCAGCCCGTGCTGGCAGTACCAGCAGGTTCCGTCGATGCCGCCGACCCAGGAAACACCGACCCGGCTCCCAATCGGCAGCTCCGGGGTGGCCCCCTCCACAACTTCCCCCACAATCTGATGGCCAGGAATTATTTTCTTGCCGCGAGAGGGAAGCTCACCTTCAACAATGTGCAGATCGGTTCGGCAGACTCCACAAGCACGCACGCGCAACAGGACCTGTCCTGCTTTGGCTTGAGGTTGCGGAACCTGCTCGATCCGCAGCGGACTCTTGGAAATGTCCTCCGGCGAGCTCAGGACTGCGGCTTTCATGGACCATCTCTTCTAAGGTTTTACCGCAATCAGATCTGGAAGGCATTTGATGCCAGCCGGTTGTCCCGCCGAATTCTGGCAGAGGCTGGGCGGAAACGAGATCTGCTGAATGTCCCCGCCCGCGACTGTGCTCACAACGTGCACCGTCCCGTCACTCGCGCCAACGTAGAGCAGGGTGCCGTCCGGTGTAAGCGCGGCGGTGAGCGGCGTGGCGTTCCCGGTCAGGGTGATCGCGGATGGCGTCTGACCGGGAATGTTGAACACCAGAATGCTGCTGAGATTGGACGTGATCACATAAGCCGTGGAACCATCCTGCGAGACGATCAACTGTTTCGGGACAAAGCTCTGACCGAGGCTGAAGGACTTCGGAGGCGGATTGTTATCGATGACGATCGGCGTGCACCCCGCCCAGGGGTTTCCAACCGGAGCATTGGCGCTGATGATTTCGATGTTAGGAGGATTCAGCGCGATCACGTGCATGCTGTTGGCGGTATCTCCCGGCAGCAGAACCCCGGGGCCGGGCAGCGTCTTAATGAAGCTTGGTATTCCCCCCAGCGAAACGGTGTCGGCAGAGCCGTTGTCGCAGGTTCGGCGTACGGCGACTCCCGCGGGATCGCCGCCAGCCAGATACGCAAATCCGCCCTGGGCAAGGAACGAAACGTCGTTCGCCGGGGCGGACAACGGTATGGTTCTCAACGCATCGGACTTCGAGTAAACATACAGGGTGCTGCCCGCGACGATATAAGACTTCAAGTTATCCGGCGAAAAATCGGCTGCTGTCGCTCCCGTGATTTGATAAGAGGTCCCGCCATTGCTTGGGGTGTCGAGAACAAAAACCTGGTTCGGGCCGTCCGCGGGCGAAGTATCGGAAACGACGACCTTGGTTCCGTCCTCGGAAACAGCGAGCACTTTGCCGGGCAGATTCGAAAGTTGACTTACGGAATTGGCCGTGCCATCCAGTATCGCAAGACCCACGGTGCCGAGCCGTCCGGAATCGGTCCCCAGGTACGCCTTGGTTCCGAATTGATTGAAGATCAGCGAGTTTGGCGTCGTCGGCAAAGTGACGAAGGTCCCTAGAGTATTCGCGGGAGCAGTAATGGGAACGATCGTGCTGAAGCAGCCATCGGTGTTTGCACAACTGGTACTGCTCACGTACACGGTGACGCTCTTGGGGCTTCCTGTGCTGGGCACGATCATAGGCACAACACTTTCGGGATAAATCGGGAGCGAGGGATAGAATCCGGTATTGCAGTTGGGGGGAGTGCAGGACGCGATAATCGTCGCGCTTCCTCCGGCGGTGGATGCATTGACACCCCCGCTAGGGCTCACGGTTACCGACGAAGGCTGGGAAGAAAACCAACTCAAGGGAGCATTGATGGTCGTGCCCAAGCTATCGAGGACTGTCGGAGTGATGGTTAGTGAACTGCCGGTGGCGGCGGTTACGGCGAGCGAGATCGATTGCACTGGGCAGGTTGTGAAATTGACCGGCAGGCTGTTGGCGATGCCGATGGTGGCGTAGATGGAAGTCTGGCCCGGGACCTTGGCTGTGACCAGGACTTGCCCCAGGAACAAGGCAGGGTCGGAGGTGTCCAGGCTGGCCACATTCGTGTACTGAGTTTGCCAGTTGAACACCCCGACCGTGGACGTGATGTCGGTGCCATTGCTGTACGCGGTCGCCTGATAGTTGGCCGTTTGCCCAACAGAAAAACAGGGATTGGTGGGCGGGGGCTGATTCGGAAGCACGAACTCACTGACCACAAGCTTATCGATGTGCTGATGAACGTAAATGGTGGTTGGAGGGCTGCTGACTCCCTGTGCATTCGCTGTGACCTGAGCGACGCCCACGGTTCCGGGGGTGCAGATCTGCGGGTTGGTTAGCGAATCCCAACTGCCAGCGCACGCGAGTCCATTGGCGGCTACGGTTACCACCGCAGTGTTACTCGACTGGTAGGTGACTGGCTCGGCGATCACTGCCTTGGCAGCGCTCAAAGGAGTAGCGCTAAGTCCCTGGTTGGTTCCAATATCCAGGGACATGTAAGGGGTGGGAACGATGGCGACGCTAGTCGGCACCGGATAGACCGTGGTCTTGACCGGGTTGCTGCTGCTGCACCCGACCAGGCCGGATAGCAGAATAATAATAATAAGAGGAACAACTCTAAACCCGACAAAACCGGACCTGCCCATTCACACCCTCCCCGCCTTCATGGTCGCCCACGCGGCGAGCACGCTTCCTAAGTAGTGTATTCGCTCCAGGAGTTTTCCAGTGTAGAGGCTGCGAATTTTTTCGGCAAGTTGAGCCGGTTTTGGGGCGTCTGAGTTCTCGCAGGCGAATCCCGAACAAAGTGAGGGATCTTAGAGCTGTCGGCGAACAAGCGGGAGGGATACCAATCAGCGCCGTTTTCGAACCAAAGGTCGAATGCCGGTTCATTTCTTCTCTGCTGCTGCGTCCGTGAGTGTAATGCGGATTTTGTCGCCAATTGACGATCTGAAATACCCTCACTTCATTTGCTCTCATCGCACTGCACCAGCACACCGCCCGCCACCTTACCTTGCTTCCAACCCATAAATATTTCGCCATGCTGTCGTCTTTTGCCATCCATTTTCGATTTCATAATTAGAAAGAGCAGCGCTGGTCACTAATTTTGAATCGATTCCTGGGAAAACTGGAGTTTTTCAACAGCCACGGGATTTCTCGCCAATTACGGTTCGAAACACCGCCAACCCACCCGTCTTCATTGACTTGCCCTGTTCCCGCCCCTAAGATTTCACTCCAATGATTGGCGAAACCATCTCGCATTACCGCGTCATCGAGAAGCTCGGTGGCGGCGGCATGGGCGTGGTTTACAAGGCCGAGGACACCTCGCTGGGCCGCTTTGTCGCTCTCAAGTTTCTGCCTGACGAGGTTGCGTAAGATCCCCAGGCCTTGGAACGTTTCCGTCGCGAGGCCCGCGCTGCCTCGGCCCTCAACCATCCGAATATCTGCACTATTCACGAAATCGGTGAGCAGGACGGCCGACGCTTCATCGCGATGGAATTTTTGGACGGGCTGACGCTCAAACATCGCATTGCGGGAACGCCACTCGATATCGAAACCGTTTTGGAATCGGGGATCGAGATTGCCGATGCGCTGGACGCTGCACACGCGGAAGGCATCGTCCACAGAGACATTAAGCCTGCGAACATCTTCATCACCAAACGTGGGCGCGCCAAGGTTCTGGATTTCGGCCTGGCCAAAGTCTCAAGCAAGCGCGGAACGGGCACGGATGCCACGGCTGCAACCATCGATTCGGAAGAACATCTCACCAGCCCCGGTTCCGCTGTGGGCACGGTCGCCTACATGTCTCCCGAGCAGGTCCGTGCCAAAGAGTTGGATGTGCGCACGGATTTGTTTTCTTTCGGAGCCGTGCTTTATGAGATGGCGACCGGGGCGTTGCCATTTCGTGGTGAAAGCACAGGACTGATCTTCAAGGCCATTCTCGATAGTACGCCGACCTCAGCGGTGCGGTTGAATCCTGACCTGCCGGCGGAACTGGAACGGATCATCGCCAAGTGTCTGGAGAAAGACCGCAACCTGCGTTATCAGCACGCCTCGGATGTTCGGACTGACTTGCAACGGCTCAAGCGGGACACCGTGTCGTCACAGATGCGAGTAAGTGAAACGGCTGCCAGGGTAAGCAAGGTCTGGAAGGCGGGTGCGGTTGTCGCCGTGGTGGTGGTGGCGCTGGTGGCGGCGGGAGGTTACTTCTACCTTCATCGCGCGCCGAAACTGACGGCGAAAGACACCATTATTCTTGCCGACTTTACCAACACCACCGGGGACGCGGTTTTCGATGATGCCCTGCGGCAGGGGCTTTCGGCTCAACTGGACCAGTCGCCGTTCTTGAGCTTGCTTTCGGACGAGCGCATTGCGCAGACACTGTCTCTAATGTCCCGCCCGAAGGATGCCCGGCTGACTCATGATTTAGCCCGTGAGGTTTGCCAGCGCACGGCGGGTGCGGCGGTTCTGGACGGTTCGATCGCTCAGATTGGCACACAGTATCTTCTGAGCCTGAAGGCGGTCAACTGTTCGAACGGGGAAACGCTGGCGAGCACGGAAATGCAGGCCGGCGACAAGAACCACGTCCTCGATGCCCTGAGCAGGTTGGCTTCGGACATCCGCAGCAGGCTGGGGGAATCGTTGAGCTCAGTGCAGAAATTTGATGCCCCACCAGAAGATGTCACGACGCCGTCGCTGGAAGCACTGAAAGCCTACAGTCTGGGTTTTCAAGCGTACAACTTCAAGAGTGATTACCATGGATCAATCCCGTTTTTCCAACGGGCCATCGACTTGGATCCTCGTTTTGCGATGGCCTACGCCCGTCTGGGAAATAGTTACTACATGCAAGGCCAGGGGACGCAAGCGACGGAGTTTATACGCAAGGCATACGATTTACGCGAGCAGGTTAGCGAACGTGAAAAACTCTACCTGGTCTCACACTACCAGCAGCTTGCAACCAGGAACCTGGAGGCGGCCCGCTCGACCTATGAGCTGTGGGCGCAAACCTACCCGCGCGACCCAGTGCCACCCGGCAACCTGGGCGGCATCTACTCGATGCTAGGCGACCATGAGAAAAGCCTGGCGGCGACCCAGCAGTGTTTGCAACTCGATCCCGCAAGTCTAATTAACTACGAAAGTCTTGGCGGCGAATATCTGATACTTAACCGCCTCGAACAAGTGAAGGCGGTATTGCGAGAAGCGCTGGCCCGGAATGACGGCGACAATCCCGGGATTCATCAGATCCTTTACGACCTTTACTTTGTGCAGCACGATAGCGCCGGCATGGAGCGTGAGGCGACTGCCCTGATGGGTAATCCGGGGTATGAACCGACCACACTCCTCGCGGAAGCGAACACGGCCGCTTACGATGGGCTGTTTTCAAAGGCACGCGAGCTCACCCGGCGCGCGGTTGAGACTGCGCGGCGTACGGACGGGGACGAGGAGGCAGCAGTATTCGAGAGTGTAGGGGCATTGCGGGAGGCATTGGCCGGGAACCAGGCATTGGCGAAGCAGCAGGCGCGAGCGGCGCTGGTGCTCGCCAATGGCAGAGACGTAAGAACTTTAGCTGCGGTCGTGTTCGGCGTAGCGGGTGATTCCGTCCAGGCAGGACGCATGGCGGACGAACTGGCCAGCGAGTTTCCTGAGGACACGATCGTCCAGTTTGTATATCTGCCGACGATTAGGGCAGCAGGGCTGCCAGTCGGCGCGGCGAGCAGTGACCGCGTGATAAAAACACTGGCACCGGCACGGCATTACGAACTGGGGAGCCAGGCTCTTCCGCTTTATTCGGCTTATTTGGGAGGAGAAGCGTATTTGGCAGGTCATCAGGGGTCAGCGGCCGCGGCTGAGTTTCAGAAGATAATCGATCATTCCGGCCTCGTCACGAACAACCTAATAGGCGCACTGGCGCGCGTCGGCCTTGGGCGTGCATATGTGATTCAAGGCAACAAGGTAAAGGCAGATGCCGCATACCAGGATTTCTTGACGTTGTGGAAAGCCGCCGACCCCGACATCCCCATCTTGAAAGAGGCCAAGGCGGAGTACGCGAAGCTGCAATAACAGGGAAAGTCCTGCCGTATTCCCTTATGATTGGCTGATAACTATTTAGAGCAAGTGTTTAAGCCCAAAACTACTCAATGAGCATAATCGAGATGTTACGCGAACTCCCCGACCCGCTTCCTCAATAATTTTCGGAATGTCTCGCTGTAGCGGCGAGATTTCAATCATGGAATCACTCTGAAGTTCTGCTCGTGGCCCTGTCTGTTTTGACAGTTCCCAACCCGCTGACCTCTGCCTAATGCTCGGTGAGACGACTGCCACGCTCAGTCGAGAGTCGGCGGGCGGGCGAACGTCAGGACGCCAGTCACTGGTTTCACTGCTTGACAGCACGATCACAAATCAAAGCAGCTGAGGAGACGACCGGCACGGGCCGCGGGCCCTCGAAAAGTACCGCGAGTCGGATAGGCATCTCCACACGATTTAGGGTCGCAAGTGCGGGCATTCGGTGCCTGATTTCATGACGCGCGTGCGGAGCCGAAACAACCGGTGCCGATCCGGCTAGTCCAGGTATCGCACATTCCGATTCGTGCCATTGATCGGGCCAGATCGTATCCGAACGCACGGCGAGGCATCTAAACAACATGGCCGCAACTAGCAATTCTGAGGGCCACCACCCACCTAAGATAGCCTATGGTGAGATTGTGGGCTTTGCCTACGATACGTTCTGCAGCGATACAGTGCGGTTTGCCCTCACCGCATTAGGTATGGTCGTCGGTACGGCTTCGCTTATTCTCGTGGTCACAATCGCGATGACGGGAAAGAAGTACGTTTTGGATCAGATTCAGGGCATCGGCGTGAACATGGTCGTAGTTGAATACCAAGGCGGAGACCACGGGAGCGATTTCTTGACCATGGATGACCTGCGGGCGGTATTGCGGCAAGTGCCGGGAGTCGTGGCCGCTTCTCCCGTGGTTCCGTTCGCTGACCGGATCCCTACTGGCCTCGGTCAGGAGCGGGAACTCCAGGTCCTGGGCGTGCTCCCCGAATACATCGCGGTGCGTAATTTAGTGGTTCTTTCTGGAAGGTTTTTCGATGCGCAGGACGAGCGGGCACGCAACAAAGTCGGCGTCATCACGCAAGAGCTCGCCGAGCAAGTCTACGGGTCGGCAGATGAGGCGGTAGGGAAGGTTGTGAAACTGAGTGGTTTACCTTTCACGATCGTGGGGACTTTCAGAGAGCGGGTGAACACCTTCGGACGGTCGGAGGTGACAAGCAACACCATGGTGATTCCGTACAATGTAATTCGATATTTCACCAACTCGCCAGAGGTGCGGCAGCTTTATTTCTCAGCCGCCGAACCGTCCATTGTGATTCCAGTCACCGGACAAATTCAAAAAGTTGTCCAGTCCCGCCATCGGGCGGAGTCAGCCTATTTCGTGCAGAACCTTACGGAGGTGGTCGCCATGGCGGAGCGGACCGCTAACGCACTCACCTTGGTGTTACTGCTTATCGCGGCGGTGACGCTCCTGGTGAGTGGCACAGGAATCATGAATATAATGTTGGCGACTGTAGGTTCACGCATTCCCGAGATTGGCATACGCAAAGCAATGGGCGCGACCAATCGTGATATCCATTTTCAATTCTTGTCGGAAGCGACCCTGATCTCTCTTATTGGAGGCTCTGCCGGAGTAATCTTCGGACTGGCATTGCCGTTATCGGTGCGCTTCTTTACCGAATACCGCATCCCCGTTTCAGCGCTTTCTGTTGTTGTGGCGATCGCGGTCTCATGCTCAGTAGGTATTCTTTTCGGAACGGCTCCAGCAGCGTTTGCGGCTGGGTTGGATCCGGTGGAGAGCATGCGTCATGAGTAATACACATCGAAGACAAGCGAGGTAAAACTCATTGATTCGAGCCATAACTTTTTCACTGACTCTTCTCGCGCTTTTCGTCCCCACGCCGACGTGGTCTCAGGATCAGATGCAGCACGAACACGCCGGCATGTCCATGTCTGCGGGGGGACCCACTCAAGCTGAATTGCTAAGTTGGAAGCTCGAGAGCGAAGGCAATCACCACCTCATCGGATTCTTCGTGGCTCTTGCGGGCGCTTTCATCCTGGCCCAAGACACCCTGAATAAGCGGTTTCCCGCGGTAAGTTACGTTTGGCCGGTCAGTTTTTTGCTTTCAGGGTTATTCGTTCTCGTGTACAGCGATACCGAACTCTGGCCCTTTGGTCCGAAGCCGTGGATCCAGGGCACGATAACGAATCCCGAAGTTATCCAGCACAAGGTCTTCGCCGTCTTGCTTCTTGGTTTGGGCCTGGTTGAAATGCTGAGAGCGCAGGAGCGCCTCAAAGCTGTGTGGGCTGCCTGGGTATTTCCCGTGCTGGCGGTGGCGGGTTCCGTTCTGTTGCTCTTCCACTCTCACAATGCCGGAATGCACGGTGAGAACCACATGGCGGTCATGGCGCGTATTCAGGCCGAACATCTAAGCTACGCGGCCACCGGTTTCGGCATTGGCCTGACCAAAGGTTTGACGGAGGTCAATACAAGATGGCACGCCGTCTTCGCGAAACTCTGGCCCACATTAATGATTGTTCTGGGTGTTCTTCTAATGTTCTACACGGAGTAGCAATGATTCAGGCGGGATTTTTAAGGTCGGGTGGGTTTCAGATGACCATCTCGCGGGCTGGCGTCTTGGTGACCACAAGCGACGGATATTCGAGTGGGGAGAACCGAAATCTGGTTGACGGATCCCTCCGGACGAGGATGAGATTGATTGTTGACGAAACCAGGCGTGGCACGCGGACCAGAGTGCTGGTTTAATTGCGTGCGCCCTGAGAGTCGTCTTGCCGTAGACGAGATTTCGGACGAACTGAGATATCTCTCACAGCCTCTTTCGGACATCTCATCACCGTGTTCACAGCCAGTTCATAGCTCGCGTTTACCAACATCAGTGGGATGCGGCAAACAAAGGTTGACGATGTGCGAACAGTGTTGCTATATTTGAAAGGTTCCGCGAGTTCATTCTGGCTTGCCTGTAGGTTGTGGATTCGTTCGCTGCGCGTTTCGGTGCGCGAAAGCTTCCTAAAAAAGCAGCTGAGCCGTTAAAGATGTACGTCTTCGGAGCAGTCTGAAGATGCCCTCGCTGAAACGCCCTGCGCGCACCTTCCGCCTGTTGGAAGGCTATGTGGGGCGAGGCTGACGAAACGGAGCACCTCCCAGATTTGATTTGGGCCTGGCGCCACCGTCGTCGCTGATCAGTCTGAACGGGAAACCGAAAATCTCTTGCCGGATTTGTGCGCGGCGAGAAGCATGGTTGGCGTATCGCCGGCCAGAACCCTGAGCCAGGGAAAGTCAGAGCGGCGTCGCTATGGCAGCGCGCCTTTATTGGCGTGTGAGCGCATAGGGATTTTCGCAAGGAGCAGCAAAGAGTGCCTACCTTCAATCAATTGGTGCGCGATGGCCGCAAGCGGCCGCGGTATAAGACGGCGAGTCCTGCGTTGCAGGGATGTCCGCAAAAGCGCGGGGTTTGTACTCGCGTGTATACGCAAACGCCGAAGAAGCCAAACTCGGCGCTGCGCAAGGTGGCTCGCGTGCGCCTGACCAACGGGATCGAAGTCACGACTTATATTCCCGGCGTCGGCCATAACCTGCAGGAGCACTCGATCGTGCTGATCCGCGGCGGCCGCGTGAAAGATCTGCCGGGCGTGCGCTATCACGTAGTGCGTGGAACATTGGATGCGGTTGGAGTCGCGGGCCGAAAGCAGAGCCGTTCGAAGTATGGCGCCAAGCGCCCGAAGGCGTAAAGGTCGTTGGTCGTTTGTCGTTGGTCGTTGGCAAAACGACAACAGTAGGAATTAGGAGCTAGAAGCTGAATGCCAAGAAAAGGACATACCCCGAAGCGGACAGTGGATGCCGATCCGGTTTACGGTTCGGATCTGGTGACGAAGTTCGTCAACTCGATGATGTGGCAAGGCAAGAAGAGCACGGCGGAAGGCATCTTTTATGAAGCTTTGACGCGCCTGCAGGCAAAAGGCGGCGGTGACGAAGCTCTGAAGCTGTTCACGAAAGCCGTTGAAAATGCCAAGCCGCTGCTCGAAGTCAAGACCCGCCGCGTGGGTGGCGCGAACTATCAGGTGCCGGTGGAAGTCAATGCCGACCGCCGCACATCGCTGGCGATTCGCTGGCTCATTGCCTACGCCCGCGGACGCGGCGAGAAGGGCATGATCGATAAGTTGAGCAATGAATTGCTGGACGCCGCGAACGGCAAAGGCGCAGCTATAAAGAAGAAGGAAGACGTTCACCGCATGGCCGAGGCCAACAAGGCCTTCGCGCATTATCGCTGGTAAGACGAAAAGGATTAAGGGATACCGATTTGACCGGTTCAGTCGCCAACGAGCAAGAGCTACGAAAAGAAGAGAGAAAGAAAGCTGTGTCCAGAACAGTCCCATTAGAACGGTGCAGGAACATCGGCATTATGGCCCACATCGATGCCGGCAAGACCACTACGACCGAGCGCATCCTGTTCTATACGGGAAAGACGCACCGCATCGGAGAGGTCCACGAAGGCACCGCCACCATGGACTGGATGGAGCAGGAGCAGGAGCGCGGCATCACTATTACTTCGGCTGCCACCACCTGCACCTGGCGCGACATTCGTATCAACATTATCGACACACCCGGTCACGTGGATTTCACGGCTGAAGTCGAACGGTCTTTACGCGTACTAGATGGCGCTGTCGCGGTATTTGACGCAGTTCACGGCGTGCAACCGCAATCGGAAAAAGTCTGGCGGCAGGCTGATAAATACGGCGTTCCGCGAATTTGCTTCATTAATAAGATCGACAAGATGGGCGCCGATTTCGAGCATGCTGTCGATACCCTCCGCAAGCGCCTCAATGCCAAGCCAGTCGCGATTCAAATCCCCATCGGACAAGAAGATAAGTTCAGAGGGGTGGTTGATCTCATCGAAATGAAATCGATCATCTGGCAGGATGACACGATTGGCGCCGAGTACATTTCCGGCGAAATCCCTGCCGAATTGCAAAAAAAGGCTGAAGCTGCGCACGCTCTTCTGGTTGAAACTGTCGCCGAAAACGACGATGCCATCCTGCACAAGTTCCTCGAAGGCGAGGCTATTTCCTCCTCTGAGCTTCGCGCCTCTCTGCGCAAGTCGACGATCGAACTGAAATTATTTCCAGTTGTAGTCGGCACTGCATTCAAGAACAAAGGCGTTCAGCCGCTGCTCGATGCGGTTGTGGACTACCTGCCTTCGCCTCTGGATGCCGGCGAGGTTCATGGAACAAACCCCGACAACGGCGAAGCGATCACGCGCCAGCCCGCGGACAGTGAGCCTTTTTCCGCTCTGGCTTTCAAGATCATGGCCGATCCCTTTGTTGGTCAGCTGACTTTTATTCGTGTTTACTCCGGCCAACTGAAGTCGGGTGAAGCTGTGCTCAACGCCGGCCGCGGACGTACCGAACGCATTGGGCGGCTGTTGAAGATGCATGCCAACAAGCGCGAAGACATTAACGAGATTCTGGCGGGTGATATCTGCGCCGCGGTTGGCTTGAAGAATGTCAGCACGGGCGACACGATCTGCGAAGAGAAACACCCCATCACCCTGGAAAACATTACCTTCGCGGTCCCGGTGATTTCCGTTGCCGTTGAACCCAAAACCAAAGCTGACCAGGAAAAGATGGGAATGGCGTTGAACCGCCTGGCTCAGGAAGATCCAACCTTTAAGGTTCACACCGATCCCGACAGCGGACAAACCATCATCAGCGGTATGGGCGAGCTGCATTTGGAAATCATCGTTGACCGTATGATGCGTGAGTATAAAGTCGAAGCCAACGTTGGCAAGCCGCAAGTCGCGTACCGCGAAACCATCCGCAAGAAATCTGAAGCCGAAGGCAAATACATTCGTCAGACCGGCGGCAAGGGGCAATACGGCCACGCCAAGATTCGCCTCGAGCCCCAGGTGCCTGGAACCGGGTACGAATTTGTCAACGACATTGTTGGCGGTTCGGTGCCCAAGGAATTTATCAAGCCGATCGATCAGGGAATTCGGGAAGCCATGGAAGGCGGCATCCTAGCAGGTTATGAGATGGTTGATGTGAAGGCCATCCTTTACGACGGCAGCTATCACGACGTCGATTCGAACGAAATGGCGTTCAAGATAGCCGGCTCGATGGCATTCAAAGAAGCTGCGCGCAAAGCTTCGCCGGTGTTGCTTGAGCCGGTGATGGCGGTCGAGGTAGTGACGCCGGAAGATTATGCGGGCGTGATTATGGGCGATCTGAGTTCGCGCCGCGGACGCATCGAGGGCATGGAGCATCGTGCTGGTTCGCAGGTGATCAAGGCGATCGTTCCGTTGGCGGAGATGTTTGGCTACGCGACGCACATGCGGTCGAGCACACAAGGCCGCGCCGAGTACTCGATGCACTTCGCGCGCTACGAAGAAGTGCCGCGCAGCGTGGCGGACGAAATCATCGGGCGTTCACAAGGACCCAAGAGGTAACGGTAACTTACGGAAGATGCCGGCGGGATGCTGGCGCTACAAAGGACAAGGGCAAATGGCGAAAGAGAAATTTGATCGCAATAAGCCGCACTGCAACGTGGGGACGATTGGTCACATCGACCATGGCAAGACCACGTTGACGGCGGCCATCACCAAGGTTTTGCAGAAGCATAACCCGAAGATCGTGTTCCGGTCTTTTGACTCGATCGATAACGCGCCGGAAGAAAAGGCGCGCGGGATCACGATTGCCACGGCGCACGTCGAGTACGAGACGGCGAACCGGCACTATGCGCACGTGGATTGCCCGGGCCACGCGGATTACATCAAGAACATGATTACGGGCGCGGCGCAGATGGATGGCGCGATTCTGGTGGTCGCGGCGACGGACGGTCCGATGCCGCAGACGCGCGAGCACGTGCTGCTGGCGCGGCAGGTGGGCGTGCCTTACATTGTTGTCGCGCTCAATAAGTGCGACGCGGTCGACGATCCCGAGTTGCTGGATCTGGTTGAACTCGAAGTGCGCGAGTTGCTGAAGACCTATAAGTTTCCGGGCGACGACGTGCCGGTGGTACGCCTGTCGGCGCTGGG
>Ga0210390_10001992_pt1 | contig 18620 bp, 27 predicted proteins | sample IncBWH11OmetaG_FD_161050 | JGI IMG/M metagenome (GOLD analysis project Ga0210390, IMG submission 161050) | Forest soil microbial communities from Barre Woods Harvard Forest LTER site, Petersham, Massachusetts, United States - Inc-BW-H-11-O ... | reverse complement strand
TGCGACGTCCGGAATTAGTGAGGGCATTTTCCGTTCCTCGGCTGGTGAATGACGATGTCGAAGGAGCCTAGCACATGGCAGCTAATGGGTCCAAAACGCTGCGACCCAATGTCCGAGATGGGTCAAAATCGTAAGTCCGCGCTCGTAATTGCGAGGTCTGCTTTGCCCCCAATATCGGACATCGTGCGAGGTCAAGGTTGCGTCTGAAAAGTGCCCACAAGCCGACATCGCTGGAGCGGGCTGAGACCAACACGTTGTCGGTCGGAGCACATCCGCGTGACTGAGAAAGCGTTGAAGCCAAAGGCATGCCTAAGGTAAAATAGCCCTGGGTTGAGGCAGTTCCGATTGATGCGGTGGATGTGGTGGAGCGGTCGCAGCATTTCCTTCAGGAATCCAACAACCGCCGCATGTCCTATGGATTGGCGATTGCGGGACATGTCATCATCGCGCTGCTTCTACTGCTCGGGTTCTTCGAGCGGACAACCGAGCCTGCTTCGGTTGCCGCAACGCCGGTTGAAATCGTGATGGAAGAGCCTGCGGCTGCTTCGCCGCCACCGGTTTCCGCGCCGAATGAACAGAACGGTTTGCCGAGCATTCCAGCCCTAGCCGACGCCGACAAGCGCGCCAAGGCGCCACCGGCGGCGCTGGACGTCAATGGTGTCGATCTGTCGAAGCAGCCAGGACACAATGGCGGCGACCCCGGCTCGACGGCGGGGCTCCCCATGCCGCGCGCTGCCGGCGACCTCGCTTCCGGCGCCGCTTCCCTCCCGTCCTGGGCGGTTGAACCCATCGGCCTCGCACAACGGCAGGCGACGGCGCACGAGTCGGGCGAAGACGAATTGACGGCAATCAAGGAGCCGAAGCTCGAGTGCGGCGCGAAGGCGAGGGGCCCGTCACTGCGGGCGGGGATCCGGAAACAAGCGGTGGTGATCGGGATAGCAACCGCCGCTCAAGCGCTAGCCATGACCCGATCAACCCAGGTCTTGACAGACAGACGCATCAATCCGAACTACGCCACAAACACGGAGGTCTTCGCCGACACGTGGGAAGGCAAGACCGCAGTGGTACTTCCCGCTGGACTAACCGTGAATGTGGGCGATGTGATTGAATTCGATCAGGGCCAGGTCGATCCATCCAACCCGTGCCAGTACATTCCGAACCTTGCCGTTAGCAAGCGCTAAGCATCATGCGCCACGTTCGACAACATGTCACGGGCTGCGAGCCTGGATGTCGAAACGACCAACCGGCGCCCGCCGATTCGTCATCAACGTCGGATCGCTCTACAATGCGGAAGCGCTGGAGAAGTCGGTCGAGGAAATGCAGATCGAGGCCTCGCGGCGAGGGTGGCCGCACCAATACGAATTCGCGCGGCTCATTCTGACCTTGGGCGATGGCGCGGGCACCCCCGCTCTTCGCTCGATGGCAACGTGCTCGGCCGCTTCTCCCGATCGCACCCATCTCGTCCACGTGTAAGGCGCTCACCCTATTGCCTCAAACCGCGCATTCGCAGTTCGAACCTGATCGCTCAATGGCAGGCTACCGCAGCCGGGGCAGTCTCTGCGTGCTGCCCTGTTTTATTGCTGATGGAGACAAACGGCTTGTCCGCGTGCTACCCAAAGAGGTCGTATTGACACGCGCGTTCTGGATGATTGTTCATTCAGATATGCGAGATATCGCCCGCATTCAGGTGACATGCGATTTTGTTGCTGAAGAGATCCGAGGCTCACGAGATATCTTTCTTCCATACCATTCGCCGTAAAAGGTTCAGTAGCGCGCCTACAAATGAATTTGATCCATCCGGCATTGCCTTGCTCATTTCATCTTGCCATCACAAAAGAACTTTAAGACGCGCTCAACGATTGGAGCCGCAGTGATGACCGAGCTGAAGCAGAAATTCGATGCATCAACGGTCGCTGTCATGCGACAGGCGCTGAACGAGGTCGTCAGCGATCATCGCTTTTCAATGCGAAAGTCAGTCACTCGGCTTGACGTGGCGGAGCACATCCTTGAACAGGCCGCGTCTGGCGTGCGTGACCTCGACCGACTGAAAAATTCTTCATTCGAGAAGCTGAGCGTGATTGCCTGAGGCAGGCCAGGGCCGTTTTTGTGGCGTGGCCACGCGCAAAAGCCGCCGAGGTTTCCCCTCGACGGCTTTTGGCGTTGCATTGCGTTTGCTTGGATGTTATCTGCATACGAGTATCTCGGACGCAGCCGCGTCTGCCTCGCCACTGGATGCACAGCGCCAGCGCTGGTGCGTTGCCAGTATGTCGGGGTCAACGATCCCCGATGCAACACTGGTAGTCTCTGGTGGCGGGCCACCTGCAAAGGCGGTGTCCTGACTTTTAGGACTGGCGATTAACTAAAAGCAGTATCCTTCCGACTTTCCGGGAACCTGTCCGGCTTTGCTGCATCCAATGTCTCGACAATCCGGTATGATCGGACCCGCGAGATCACCATGGCCTACCCACAAGCCGCAAATCGGTCCCAATGGCACCGGGGACGCCGAACTGGTCCGGCGTGCCCGCGACCGCGATGAGGCGGCGATCCGTGCGATCATACGATCGAACAATCGCAGGCTTTATCGGCTTGCCCGTGGAATCCTGCGCAACGACAGCGATGCGGAGGACGTAGTCCAGGAGACCTACGTCCGTGCGTTCACCCACTTGGACAGTTTTCGCGGCGATTCCAGTTTTGGAACATGGCTCGGGCGCATCGCCATAAATGAGGCGTTGGGGCGGTTGCGCCACCGCGCGCAACCTGAGTGGACATCATTGGAAGGAGAGGTCCTCAACGCCCAGATCATCCCGTTCCCCGTACCGGCCGCGTCCGACCCGGAAAAGACCATGGCGCAACGTCAAATTCAGCATGTCGTCGAGCAGGCGATCGATGAACTTCCAGAACCGTTCCGGATCGTCTTCATGACTCGCGTGGTCGAAGGCATGAACGTGGAAGAAACCGCCGAGATTCTCGGATTGAAGCCGGGGACCGTGAAGACGCGGCTACACCGCGCCCGCGCCGTGCTGCGCGACAATGTGGAAAAGAAGATCGGACCCGTGGTGATGGAGGCGTTCCCGTTCGCCGGCAGGCGATGCGAACGCCTGACTGAGGCAGTTTTGAAGCGGATGGGTTTTCCTGCCTAAAGCGCGATAGCTTTGAGTTGCCATCGCGCTTTAGTTTACTATTTGCGCATGATCTTTTCAGAAAACCACTGCACACTTTTCCGGATCACGCGTTAATTTTCGGGAACCTTTCTTTTTGCACACCATCCAACGCCTGTGCATTCAACAATGCCGCGCGGCTTTGCCCCGGCGTACAGGAGTATTTTGCCATGTTCATTCGATTGAGCGCGGCCATTGCCGCCGTCAGCCTGTTGAGCGGTGCCGTCTTTGCGCAAGGCGCCAAGCCAACCGATCCGCAGATTGCCCATATCGCCTACACCGCCGGCCTGATCGATATCGCCGCCGCCAAACAGGCGCTTGCAAAAGCCAGCAACAAGGATGTCAAGACCTTCGCACAGGACATGGTGCGCGACCATGAAGCGGTAAACAAGCAGGCGCTGGATCTGGTGAAGAAACTCAACGTGACACCGGAAGACAACGACACCAGCAAGACGTTGTCGAAGAACGCCGCCGACAAGCTCGCCGAACTTTCCAAGCTGAACGGCGCAGCTTTCGACAAGGCCTATATCGCCAACGAAGTTGCGTATCACAAGTCGGTCGACAGCGTGCTTGAGACGACCCTCATTCCGTCGGCGAACAATGCGGAACTCAAGAGCCTGCTGCAGACCGGCCTGAAGATCTTCCAGGGTCACGAGCAGCACGCCGAACATGTTGCCGCCGAGCTGAAGTGAGGGCCATCGGATGAAGCCGGGATGGATTCTCCCAATCGCCGTCACGCTGATGCTGGGCGCGTCCGTCTCGGCGCAAGCGGCCACCATTCAAATCTCGATGGAAAATCTCGAGATCATGCCGGCGGAAGTTTCGGCAAAGGTCGGTGACAGCATCGAATGGGTCAACAAGGATGTTTTCGCCCATACCGCCACTGCGCGCAACGGCGGTTTCGACGTGATGTTGCCGCCGAAGAAGACCGGCACGCTCGTTGTGACGAAGGCCGGCAACTTCGAATATTATTGCCGCTTCCATCCCAACATGAAGGCGACGCTGACGGTAAGGCCCTAAAAGTCGAGCAGTTCATCTCTCCCCGGCGGGGAGAGGTCGGATCGCCCCTAGTGGTTCGATTCCAACATTCGCGTTCCGCCTCAGCAGACACCTTTTACGAATGGTTGGAATCGAACCACTAGGGTGCGTACTCATAACTCTTCGTCGATGTCCGGTTCGCTCCGGCACCGACCGCCTTTGTGCAACCGCAGAAGGGCCATAAACAGAACCATGGCGGACTCATCTGCGCCACGAATCAGCGGTGAACATGCGTGCAGCGCCATTGCTTCGCCTCCGTGGCGCATCCCGCAGCCCCGCTTCGTTCCCAGACGAGCGGGGCTTTCGTTTGCCTTCGGCTGCGTGGAACAGCCGCATGGTCGAACCTTATTGCTGCTCGCCTGCCTAATGGTGGGGTGGAAATAAGGTGGTGAAGCTATGCCGATGAGGATAATTCTAGCCATTGTTTTTGCGGTCGCTGGCGCTGTCTGCTGGCTCTTGCCCGGTGAAATCCGCGGTTTCCTACCCACTGCCTTGCCCGTCAGGGCCCACGAAAGCGCTATCATCGGCTCGCTATTTTTCGCTGAAGCCGCCATCCTGTGGTTCGTCCGACCGTTAGACGACAAAGGGCCCTGAAGCGAGCCTTCTGGGGCTAATCCGCCTCTTTGACGGCATGTTCGATCAGGGCGACCAAAACGCGATCAGGGGAATGCGTCCCGCTCCAAATTACATACGCATGCGAACGGTCGCGGCTGTAACTGGCAATGCTGCCCGTTCGGTTCTGCCAATCCCGTCGGTGTCGGTATTGAGCGCCGTTGGTAGCCATGTACACGCGAACGCCTTTATCGTTTAGTTTTATGAGCATCACTAATGTCCAACTCAAAAACGCGGGATTGTTCAAAGGCGACTCGAAGACATTCAAGATTTGAATCAGCGGTGGCCGTTTTTTGATGGGTCAATGGCGAAGTCTTGGCAGTCCACAGCCCTACGCGCGTGTTTGTCGATTTCGAGCGCGATAGGTCCTGCGTGACTCAGAAATGGCCGCTGGTGCGTAAGAGAAACGGCCGTCCTTACGTTCCCAAGGTCGTCGCGAAAGTCGTCGCCTTGCTAGACCATGAGAACCCGGCGCATCAGTTACGTGCCTCTGAGATCGTTTTGGAGAGAGTTTATGGCAGGCCGCTTCAGGCAAGCGAGGTGCGCTTGCAGGACCAGCGCGGAGGCGCTTGCAGCGCGGCAACCCATGATGCCGGAACAGGTCAAGGCTGGCATGGCTGAAGTGTGGGCAAGGATGGAAACCGAGGCGGGCTTGCGCCTGCGCCAGGCTTGTCGGACGAAGAGCGGGCGGGCAAGGCGCTTTCGGGCCGCTAGTGAGTTCGCGACGCCGACCGAATATGAGGTGCGGCATTGATGGCCGAATCCCTCGACGATGACCTGCCTAATGGTTGGAAACCACCGGCCTATACCAGGCAACGTTGCCTGGCGGTGCTGCTGCGGCGATGTGAATTGCAGGCTGGCGGGTTGGCGGGCGATCTCACGGCTAAAGTCCGCTACTTATTGACCAGCGCGCGTGTTGCCGGGATTTCGGCGGCTGATTACCGGATTTTGTACTTCATGTGGCGGACGTTGCCGCCGACGAAGGTGTCACGTAAAAGACAGGCCCCTTATGCCGCCAGTTCATGCAGGAGAGCTATTTTCTGTAGTTGCTCGCCCGATGAAGTCAGTCGCAGGCCTTTGATGAGGCCAATGCGGGTCAGTGTTAGCAAGGCGACAGGATCGCATAATTCGGCGGAAGCACCGGCTGCCAGCAGCGCAATCGCACTCTGCTCATCCTCGTTGAGATCACTCCATGAAATCCCGTCCATCACACACCCCCGATGAATTGCTCGCGCGATGATCGGGCCTGCCGAGTTAAGGATTTACTAATGGCGCCTTTAAATGGGCGAGAAGGAGCGGCTACTCACGTAATCCCTTCGCCAGCTCCGTCACGCATACTCTTCAGCGCTCTGCCAATCCGGCCGCACATCTGCGCCACGGCGGCCGCAAGCCTGGCAGGTAAATCGCGGTTCAAGATCAGACAGGCGCACGTCATCCGGCCATTGGTCACCGCTGATCGCAATCCAATGCGAGCAATGGTAGTCGGAGCAGTAATCCAACAGCCCGCGCACGCCTGAAGCGCGCATTTCGGCGAGGCTGATTTTCTGGGGGCAGTTCATGCCTCATGATTGCGCTGATCAGCGCAAGAGGGAAGCCGCTAGGGATTGGGCTTTGTCAACTTCCGAGCGCTTCGGCTCGACTGCGGTGAGGGTATGGGGGGCGGCGCTGTTTCGATCGGAGCGAATGCTTGATTCTCACAGGCGTCCAGAATCACCGATAACCGCTCGCCTTTGTGTTCGTCGTTGTCGTAGAAAACAGAATAGGCAGGACGCTTCTGCGCGCTGATCGTCTTATTGACGTGCAGTCAGGCCTTAGCCAAGGGCGGCCGCTACCATATGGAAGATCGTTACAATCCGCAGCACATTGACAGCCTTCCTTCCGAGGTTCGCAGTTCCATCCTTCACAGATGTGCTGAGCCTAAAGCTCTGCGTCCCTTCGCCAGTTATTTCGATAACTCTAGGCGGGTCGTTCTGCACTTTGAGCATTTCGTGTGCGACGGAGACGGTACCTTTTGCACTTCTTCGGGGTGCCTGCATCAGGTTTGGGTCTTCGCAGGCAGTCACTATCGCCTTGTGCGAAGTTACTACGCACCGGCTGGAGATTAGGTCTCGCGGATCGGATTTCCATGAAGCGAAAGGACTTTGCTGCAACCCCTGACCCTTACAGTGTGATAATTTGCGTCGGCACGATCCTAAATCTTCAACTCGGACGTTGCACGTGACCGATTATCATCGCCCGGCATGGACCGAGGAAAGCCGCTTCCGCGGTGCCCTTGATGATGTGATTATCATCCCACTTGTCTTAGCCACGCTCGCTGCCAACAAAATTCTCCGTTTCGTTGTTGCTATGTTGATGCGTCTGCTCGACTACGCCTTTCCTTTGGCAATGCAGATTATTTGGCTTCCGTTCTTCGCAGTCAAGGTTCTTGGCAATGCTAGTATTAGCGTCATAAGCGGCGCGTTGCGCTTCTTTCCCATTTCCGAGACGAAACGCCGTCAGTGGAGCATATCGATCCACCGGAACTGGTCCCGACTCCGCCGGAGGATTAGCTATCGGGCGTTCGAAAAGGCCGTGCATATCGCCTTTGAAGGCGGCATGGCATGGATGTTCCGAAAATGCCGACACCTCACGCCGAACACGGCATTGCTCGTGATTCTTGGCGCGGTGGTTTGGCTCCCGCTCTCGTTCGGGATCGCGACGGCGATGCACGCGGTGTTGTTTGCCAAGGTCACGGCTTGGCCAGCTTGGATGCAACTCTTGCATCCGTTGGCAACAGTCATCGCCAAGAGCAAGCTTTTGGTGCTGCCTGTGTACCCGGCTGCCTGGCCACAGGCCAAAAAACATCCGCTGGTTCAACTCGTATTCAGGATCTATGAGAGGATTCAGTGCCTGTATGTCGTCCGAAAGTTCGGCCTTCGCTACAGGCATACAGAGATAGCCGCTATCGCAGCAGTCGAGAGGCTCGAGCGCACCGCCGGCCTTGCATCGGCGATCAGATGGCTGCGCAATGCGCATGTCACTGAACACCTCGGCGTCGAAGGGCCCACTCAGAAACTGCGTTCGTTCTTCTCAAGATGGTCAATTAAGTTCTCTGCCGAATATTACGAAGCGAAGGAAGAATAAGAGCAGCAACCTCTACGAACGCTGAGATGATCATCAATTCTCACCGTGCCGTTTTCGCTGCTCGGTTGTGGCAACGCGGCAATCGAATAACGACCCTTTGCTGCGGTGCATGAGTCTTCTGTTGGCGGTAAAGCGGACGTCCGCCAAGACTCCCCGAATGCCTCTGACCCTTGGCGAACATGGTGATCGCGCTCGGCGATGTCTGCTTTTTCAGGTAAAAGCAGACATCGCCGCCCAAGTAATCAAAGGTTTAGTTGATGAAGAAAATCTTTGGCGCCGTTTTACTCAGCGTCCCGGTGTTCGCCGTATTCCCATCCCGAGGAGAGGTGGCCCATGCTGCAGACGGAGCGGCGGCGGCAGACCCCGTGCAGCACTGCCTAGATCTCCTTCAATTGAACCTCGCCCGAAAAATCGCTCCCGCGCTTCCTTTGACGTCTCGTCCTGTTCAAAGTCCTGCGAAAAACCTTCCCACTCAGTGTCTGGCTGGGAATCTTGAGGAAATCAAAAACGCTCTGAAGAACCAAATCGCAAACTGCCAAAGAAAATCGACTGAGGAAAAGGCCAAAACGTTCCAGTTCGGCTGTCAAACGGTAAAAAACGAGGATTATTGCCTGAACGCGAATGAGGAAATGCTGAAAATCGCGTCGCTACCGAACATGGATTACGCCACTTTCGTGAACCGCGCAGCGCAGGAATTTGATTGGTACGAGAGCAACGGTGGTCAGGGTAGCGACGGGAAATTTAAGACGGGAACGACGCGGTTCACTGGCTATTACAGTCCAACGGCTGTTGACGCTTCCGCTGAGCCATCGGATGTGTACCGGTACCCGGTCTATGCGGCGCCCGAGGGTCTGACGCACTTCGAAAATCCCAAGCCGGAATCCGGTCGGGGCTGCGGATTCGACGCAGTCACCAAACTTCCAATCCATTGGTGCATTGACAATGGAGACGGCACGTTCTCCGTACTCCCGACGCGCGAGCAGATCGCTCAGGGCGCCTTGGATGCGAAGAGTCGAAAGATCGCTTATTTCAGAAGTCTATATGATGTTTCTAGCTTATGCTGGAAGGTGCCGGGAGCGTGAACTTGAGACAGAAGGACGGATCCGTAGAAAGCGTAGTTTTGAATTTCGCCGGTACGAACGGTCGCCCCAATAACATGATCGGTGATGTTCTGAAGTGCGAGAATAAAAAAATAAACGGTTCTCTCGCCACTTACTACGCCCGTCATCCCGAGGAGACCTATCGAGACACTGTGCACTACAATCCCTCGACAGTCTTTTACAAACGCGGGGTTAGTTACGAAGGCGTGGATGATATTGCCATCACGCCCAACGCCTCGATCGCCACAGATCCAACTTCAATTCCCACCGGCACCGTCGTCTTGCTCAACGTGCCCGCGGCGACTGCGTGTAAAACCGTTTCCTCAATAGCGGTCGCGCAAGACATCGGCGGACGAATCAAGGGTCCACATATTGACAGATATACGGGAGCGGGCCCCGCTGCTGGGAGAAGGGCCGAATCGTTTAACAATTCGGGATTGGTTTTTATGGCGGCTCCGAAGGGAGCCGGGAGCCCGGTCCCCGATTGCAGATCAAAAACGGCGAATTGAAAGTCTTGGTTACTAACCCAAGCCGGACGTTTTGTGAGCACTAGGATCGCGTCATGCCGGTGGTAGCGACTAGCGGCCGAACGGCATCGCGATCCTGGCGGTGAGCCGGTAACGCTCGCCGCATACTCTCGCGCTTCTGCCACGTCCGCTTTCGAGGGTAGAGCGGATATCCCCTACGCCTCGCCGAATGTCTGCAATGACCAAAGCTGACGTGACAGAAAGCCGCTTCAATCTCTGCTTCCGAGGGCAAAGCCGACATGCCTCGGCCCATCAAGCGGTCTGCACATTCACCGACAAACCAGTACGGGGGATTTCGCGTAGGTCAGCACCTTGTTTGTCACACTGCCGATTAGAAGCGTGGAAAGTCCGCTGCGCCCATGCCATGACATAACAATGAGATCGCAGCCTTTCTCCTCGGCTGCCGCGACGATGGCTTGATCGGGTTGAACGTTCTCCTTTTGAATTGTCTCGCAGGAAACGCCAGCCTCGTTGGCCGCATTTTCCGCGCGATCCAACACGCTCGCGAAGTCGCCTGTGACTGCAAGAAGCGGTTCCACAACGTAGATTGCGGTTACCTTTGCTCCAACGGATTTCGCCAACGCCAACCCATGCGCCACTCCACGCTGCGCTAGCTCCGACCCATCTGTCGGAATGAGAATATGCCGGTACATGCCTCATCTCCCAATTGTCTGGACGTGTCGCTGCCTTCCGAAGGTAAGCTGGGCCCGCGTTTTTCGGATACAGCCTTGAGATAAATCATATCGGCCCATCGTGCTGCGACCCAGAACCGCCTGCAATTGGCCCTTCGCGGAAATTTCCGGATGCCCGCCTTAGCGGCGTTTTTGAGGGGTTAAGCGAACATCAATCCACGAGCAAAGCCAAATTCTGATTTTACATGTGGTTGCTTGACGTAGATCAACGCGGCGGTCTGACGGCTGGGTGCGCAATAGTGGTCGCTGGTTGGGTAACCGGATGAACCAGGTTCGGGGAAATCTTCCGAACGCCCAATTCGGAGGGCAGCGCGTTCGCACAATCGGGCGGTGTAACATGTACCAGCATATTCTCATCCCAACAGATGGGTCGGAGTTGGCGGAGCATGCAGTGACACACGGATTGTCATTGGCGAAATCCGTAGGAGCCAAAGTAACTGTAATTATCGTTGAAGAACCGTGGCCGCCATTTGCGGTGGGACCAGCGGCACTTGTGCCGCTCGGCACATATGCCGAGGAGATGAAGAAACTCGCTGCGAGCGCGCTAAATCGCGCTGCCAATGCAGCCAAGCAGGCCGATGTGTCCTGCAACACGCTTCAGGTGGGAGACGCGCCCCCCTATCAAGCCATCATTGCAACGGCCACGGACAAGGGCTGCGATCTCATTGTTATGGCATCGCATGGCCGCAGCGGACTATCCGCGATTGTTCTCGGCAGCGTGACAAACAAGGTGCTGACAAACACAAAAACGCCGGTGTTGGTGTGTCGCTGAATTCGGTGTGGCCAAGACCCGCGCGGTGTCGCGGACTTCCGTAACGACCTCGCCCGTGCGCGTTGACTCCTTGATTACCTCGTTACCGATCAGAGCCCCGATGGATGATCAATGGCGTCAATCGAATTGAGGGAAATGTTTGACGGGATGTATTTCCAAATCGAACTCATCCAATCGCGATGCACCGGCTTCAACTAGCGACTTCGCTTCCTCAAAATTGGACGCATTAAGAAGGGCAAAAAAGCCAGGTTCGTCGCCAACCTTATACAGAATGTGAGACAAGTCGCCCCTTCGAACCAGATCCCAAGTCTCGAAATTAAGTTGACCAGTGAGCCGCTCAACCAGCTGCTCGCGCTTCGCTCCCGGCTTCGCGCGACTGATAAGCATAAACAGCGTAATTTCCCTCCAAAAAACGCTGCAGCGCAGTTTGGTCTCTCATTACCGGGTTGAGATAGATCAATGTGTGCCTCGATTACCATCGCGCATAGTGGTCGCTGGCGAGTAACCGGATGAATCTCCGAGGCGCGACCGTCTTGTAGACAATGGCGTTCGTTACTGCCGCCGCATCACAGAGTATACGATGTGGGTCCTGATGTACGTCTTCTCTTACTCAGTCAGCCCGGCAGCGACAAACGACAGGGGGGAATGGAGGATCGTCCCAACCGTGGTGTTTCAAGAGTTTTCAAATGAAGAGCGATGCAGGGCGGCCAAGGCGTCACTCGAAGGCAGCTTCAAGGAGGCGGGAGCCAAGCTACGAAGTGGTTTAGAAGACTTGAAGAGCCTGGGTCAGGCTAACCCAGCGCAGATCATCATTGCCTACAATGTGGAATGCCTTCAGAAATAAAGTCGTCGTCTAGGTCAAGGGCCTGCCTCCTGTTTGAAAATGCGATCGCTGGACTCGCGAAGTTGGTTGCAAAACGTCAAGCGCCGGTCACAAAAGGTCGACCGGGATCATCGCGCCGTGTGACGACAGGCCTGTTGCTGGAAATTTGGGCTCGCTCAAAAATTGAGCCGGTTTGGCCGCGATCCAAAATCTTTGATCCGACAGAGTTCACCTCTATCGCATTTTACCTCTTGACTGATAAGATCATCCTGAGACTGTAACGGTGGAGGATGCGTTATGGTCACCCTTGATGTTTTTATCCATCAGGAAAATATCTCTCTGTACAAGAAGCTTCTCTCAACCGGCCGCATGAGCGAAAGTCAACGCCATGTGATTAGCAAGCTGCTCGCTGACGAAGAGACCAAGCTTCTCGACCTCTTCAGCCCGCAGCGAGCGCCGCCGCTACAGCCTTGCTTGGATGCCGGGTCGCCAGCACTCTCTGCCCAACGCTGACGAGAAGCAACAACCAGCACAAAGCTGAATGCGCTTTCGTGTGCGTCTCGAAACAGGCGGTTGAGCGTTCGCGATTGCTGCAATTGGCCCATTGCGTCATTTCGCTGCGCTACGGAATTTGGTCGCTATCGGGGCTTAGCGGACTTGGCCGGACTTGGTGCTGGCTCGACCCGGTCGCGAATGACCCGAAGACGACTTCATGCCGACTTCGCTCGCGCGATTGTCTCTGATGGCGACTCGCCAAAAAAGGTTTGATAGGTTCGCGAAAAGCGCCCCACATGCCAGAAGCCATGGTCGAAGGCTACGGTCTTTACCCGCCGCTTAGTCGTCCTACCATTCGATAATGCGGCGCGCACAGCCCACAAGCGATTGAGGACGATGAATCTCCGTAGGCTCATGCCATGAACTGCCATCATGGCATTGTGCAAGGTCCGGACCGTCACACCGGCCACAGCCGCGACCTCCGTGCTATCGGCAAAATGTCCGGAATTTGAGCAGATGAACTCATCGACCAAACGACAAATCTGCACGTATTTGCGGACGGCGCGGCCGGCCGCTCTCGATCCCGGCGCAGTCAGGAAGGCATGATCGATAGTGCCGAGCAAGCTCTGCTGCATGCCCGACACCACACTTTGTCGCGCGAAGCGCGATGGGTCCTGAGCGGCTAGACAAACGATATCTTGAAATATCGAACGGAGTTGCAAAAGCGCCCCGGGCTGGATGGATTTGACCTGGGCCGTACGAGTACGTTCGGGCCATCCGCGATCACCATGCACGTCGCGCATGAAGACGGCCCCGATAGTCAGTTCGCTGGGTTGGAAGATCCGGTGCGACGTCGTCGATCCGTGCGTGACAAGCGCCGGTTGACCAAGCCCGATGCCATCGAGCTTCAATCCAGGCGAATCTGCCATCGAGAACGCGATGCCGGTTTGATCCTGTTCGAGATATCCCTCGGAGGCGCAGGGCGGACGCTGTACGATGACAAGCCGGAGGTGTTCAAGCTGCAGGCTGGCCTGAACGTATTTAAAATTGCCGGCAAGCGGCAACAGCTTGCGCTTGGTGCCCGGCAACAGCCCGACGATCTGTTCCGGGTCCATACAGCGCACCGTCGATAGTACGGACGATGATGGCAGAAAGTTCCAGTCTAGCATGGTCTGGGAAGCCAATTGCGCCCTTAGGCGAGAGACAATCGATCAACTGAATTCTGTATCCATTTTTGGAAAATACAACAGGCGGCTTGCCGGCCAATTCTGTATCCACTTCCGGAAAAATCGCAATCCGCCGCACGAATCACAGCGGACAGGCCGGACTTGCTGCTGGCTCCGGGTTGAACTTTCGTCGCTCGGAAACGACCTACCTCGACCAAGCTATTCGGAGCGTTGAAGACGCTTGCCCACTAGCGGAGAGTACGTTTGGCGTTCGGGGAGGGTACCATGCTTCAGATAGCTGGTTCGCATAACGATTCGAAAGCTCCAGGAAGCAAGCAGACATTATGGAGTGATTTTACCTACCGTCGAGATAACGAAATTTTTGGGGAAGCAGAGCCCGCGGACTATGTTTACCGGATCACGTCTGGGGCCGTTCGGACCTTCAAGCTATTGCCAGATGGTCGCCGCCAGATCGGCGCCCTCCATTTGCCGGGTGATATTTTCGGGATTGAAAGCGGTGACTTTTATCGTTTCACCGCTGAGGCGATCGGTGAAACGCGAGTTCGGATTGCGAAACAGGAGCGTTTATTTGGCGGAGATCTAGAAGCGAGCGGTTTTTCCAGCAAGGAATTGTTGAGGCTTATTGCCGGGAGTCTTGAACGTGCGGAGAGCCATGTTCTGCTGCTGGGTCGGCAAAGTGCCCCAGAGAGGGTCGCAGCTTTTTTGATGGAAATGGATCGGCGCCTGCGATCACCCAAAATCCTGGTTCTTCCGATGCGCCGTCGCGATATTGCCGACTATCTCGGTCTAAGCCACGAAACAGTTACGCGATGCTTTTCGACGTTTCGGGATCGGGGAGTCCTCGGTTATCCCGACATATCCCGCCGAGAAATTGTCCTTCACGACAGGGCTCGGCTTGCCCAGTTGGCAATGGGCCGGACAAGCACCTAGTGATAATCAGTCACTCGGTCGGTTGATCCAGATCAATGATCGTTTTCCTTTCGCAAAATAATTAATTGGGCGTTTGGTTGCCCGAGCCTGCTGGAAATGCATTGCCAGGGTTTTTGGCTATGAGCGCTGGAGACGATTTTGTCGCGCTTGCCGAGAGGAGGCTCGCAGAGAGCCGAGATCGGATGAAGGATTACAGAAGTTTGAAAAATTCTTTCGTTCCTGGCTCTGACGAGCGCGAGCGAACGAGCATCCTTCTCGAACAAATTGAAGTGCTGCATCAAGTTATGGATCGGCTTTGCCGCCAGCTCCGGCTCCGAAGATAGGAGCCGCGGGGTTCACAAGCTTTTTCATAATGAAGCCGCTCCAACGGAATGTTTGGCAAGGGCCAAGTTCGGAAGGAGCCGGTCGACATGAATGAATTGATCGCTGAAACCTTGCGCCGTTCCAATTCGCCGGAATCCGCAATGGAAGCCGATGGTGAGCCAGTCAGCGGTCTGCCTCACACTTTTTGACCCAGATCAATCGTACGATCCATGTTTGGGCGATGTTTTGGCACGGCCCAAGGGAGGAGATCCTGATGCCGAAGTCGTTGCTCCATGCGTTTGTCGGACTGATGCTGATAACGTCGGCCATAGCCGCTTCACCCGCCGAGCAGCGTGACAAGACGTTCGCTCTCAATAATTGCGCTCGGTGTCACTCCATAGATCGCGTGACTGAAAGCCCTCTCAAAATCGCACCACCATTCCGAACGCTGCACAGTCGGTACCCGATCGAAACTCTGCAGGAAGCCCTGGCTGAGGGTATCGAAACCGGTCATCCGACCATGCCAGCGTTTCAGCTTGATCCCGACCAGATCCACGATCTTCTGGCGTTCTTGAAGACGCTCGAATGATGATGATGCCGTCGCGTCGCGACCGGTGTATAACAAAGCAGGGCGTCTTCAGAAGCTGCGGTTCAGGAGTGAGGACGATGGCGGAGCCAATCGTTTCTGGCTGAAGCCTCGACCGCGAAGGATCATGGCCAGACAACCGCCGGCCGGGGTATCGTGTGTGGCGGACAAGCGCTCGGGCACACAGTGCTCTTGATGCAGCTTACGTCAAGCGACCGAAGAACACGCTTAAACATCATGCTGCTGAAAGCTGCGACATCCTTCCCATTTTCATTCTCGCCGACGCTGGTCGCCCGTACGATGTGATCGAATAAAAGCCTAGTTTGCTGCGCTGCATGAGTCCGGTTGGGGCCCATGGCGACATTTCGCAGCCGCGCAGCAATTGGGTCGCTTTCGGAGAGAAGCGGACATCAAAGGTAGGCAAAACTGGCTCGCTCGGTCGCGAATGACCCTGACCGGACATGCAACCTCGCGGCGGGCGCTGGAATAAGTCGGCGCGCGTGGTAAACTTTCGGTCCTGTCGGTCCAGAGCGGATAGCGCAAAATCCGGAGGGGGGCCGCGATGCAGCAAATTACCGACTGGCTCGAAAAGCTCGGCATGTCCGAGTACGAGCAGAGGTTCGCTGAGAACGACATTGATATGGCCGTTCTCCCCGACTTGACCGACCAACATCTCAAAGACCTTGGCGTTTCGCTCGGTCACCGGTTGAAAATGCTGCGTGCGATCCGCGATCTCAGCAACGTCTCGGCTGCCGTAACGGCACCTTCTGCACTAGTGGATATCGAGCCAACTCGGCGAGACGACGCCGAGCGTCGCCAACTGACGGTTATGTTCAGCGACCTCGTTGGCTCGACCGCGCTCTCGACCGCGCTCGACCCAGAGGATCTGCGTTCGGTAATCGGCGCCTATCATAAGTGCGTCGCGGAGACGGTCGCCCGGTTCGACGGCTTCGTGGCCAGGTACATGGGCGATGGGGTGCTCATCTATTTCGGCTATCCCCACGCCCATGAGGATGATGCCGAGCGTGCCGTCCGGGCGGGACTGGTGCTCATCGAGGCGATCGGCAAGCTGGGTATCCAGGAGCCGCTCCCGGTGCGTGTCGGGGTCGCGACGGGCTTGGTCGTGGTCGGCGATCTCGTTGGTGCCGGCGAGGCCCAGGAACGCGGGGTGGTGGGCGAGACGCCGAACCTGGCGGCTCGTCTGCAGGGGATCGCTGAGCCGAACACGGTTGTCATCGCCGAAGGCACTCGAAGGCTCCTGGGCAACCTCTTCGAGCTACAAGACCTCCGGCCGAAGAACCTCAAGGGCATCGCCACGCCAACGCGGGCCTGGGTGGCGTTGCGGGTGAGTTCCGTGGAGAGCCGCTTCGAGGCGCTACACGCAACTGGCCTAACTGCCCTCATCGGGCGGGAGGAAGAACTCGAATTGCTCCTACGGCGTTGGGCCAGGGCAAAGACAGGTGAAGGCCAGGTGGTCCTGATCGCCGGTGAGGCTGGGATCGGCAAGTCGCGGCTCACGGCCGCGCTTCTGGAACGCCTCGCCGGAGAGCCGCATACGCGTTTGCGCTATTTCTGCTCGCCGCAGCACACCGACAGCGCGCTATATCCGATCATCGGGCAGATGGAACGTGCCGCCGGGCTGGCGCACGACGACACACTACAAGCGAGGCTCGACAAGCTTGATACCCTGCTCGCGCAGATCTCGACCTCGATCGGGGACGCTTCGCTCTTTGCCGAGATGCTGTCGCTTCCGAATGATGGACGCTATCCCGCCCTCGAATTGACCCCGCAGCAGTACAGGCAGAGAACATTCGAAGCGTTCATCTCACAATTAGAAGCGCTTACACGTCAAAGGCCAGTCTTGATAATCTTTGAGGATGCGCATTGGACCGATCCTACGAGCCTAGAAGCTTTCGGCCGGGTCGTGGCCAGGATTCAGACCCTTCGCGCGCTAATGATTGTGACATTCCGCCCGGAATTCGATCCGCCCTGGATCGGGCGGCCGCACGTGACCGCAATGACGATCGATCGGCTGACGAAACGCCAAGTCGGCGCCATGATCGATGGTGTGGTCGGCAACAAGCTGCTGCAGGCGGGCATCAGGCAGGACATCATCGAACGTGCCGATGGCATCCCCCTGTTCGTGGAGGAGATGACGAAGGCAGTGCTGGAGGCGGAGGGCCAGGGCGCGGTCGAACGCACGATTGCCGTCGTTCCGTCCCCGGCCTCGGCAGTCCCCGCGAGTTTGCACGCCTCATTGATGGCGCGGCTCGACCGGCTCGGCCCCGCCAAAGAAGTGGCACAGATTGGCGCGGCGATCGGCCGGGAGTTTTCGCACGCTCTCCTGGCTGCGGTGGTGCGCATGCCAGAGGCGGAACTGGGATCAGCGCTAGGCCGTCTCATACAGACTGGTTTGCTTTTCAGGTTGGGCTTGCCGCCGAATTCGACTTACCTATTCAAGCATGCCTTGGTGCGGGACGCGTCCTATGGCACGTTGCTGCGCGAGCCCCGACGCGCGCTTCATGCACGCATTGCCGAAGCAGTTGAAAGCCAATTCGCCGAGACAGCCGAGAGCCAGCCGGAGTCGTTGGCACATCACTGCACTGAGGCCGGGCTGATCGAGAAGGCGGCGGCCTTATGGGGCAAGGCGGGACAGCGGTCGCTAGCGCGTTCAGCGCTAGTAGAGGCGACGGTTCAGCTAATCCGCGCTCTTTCACAGATTGCGACGCTGCCGGGCACTCCAGCGCTGCGTCGCGACCAGATCAAACTGCAGGTCGCGCTTGTGAATGCTTTGATGCACACCAAGGGCCACGCGGCCCCTGAGACTATCGCATCTCTCGATCGAGCCCGCGCCTTCATCGAGCAAGCGGAGTCACTCGGAGAGTCCCCTGAAGACCCGTTGCTCCTGTTTTCAGTCCTCTATGGGTTTTGGGTCGCGAACTATATAGGTTTTAACAGCGACGCTCTCCTCGACCTTGCGACAGAGTGCCTGGCGCTTGCCGAGAAGCGGGGAACAATGGTTCCAATCATGCTTGGGCATCGTCTTATGGGTACGTCTCTGATGTGTACGGGGGCCCTTGCGGAAAGTCGGGCACATTACGATCAGGCGATCGCGATCTACGAACCCGCCGAGCATCGTGCGCTGGCGACTCGATTTGGCCAGGATATGAGGGTCGCAGCCCTATCCTATCGGTCCTGGGCTCTGTGGCTTCTTGGCTTCCCCGAGGCTGCAGGCAGAGACGCTGAACAAGCGCTCAAGGAAGCGCGCGAGATC
>Ga0210390_10001990_pt1 | contig 18624 bp, 17 predicted proteins | sample IncBWH11OmetaG_FD_161050 | JGI IMG/M metagenome (GOLD analysis project Ga0210390, IMG submission 161050) | Forest soil microbial communities from Barre Woods Harvard Forest LTER site, Petersham, Massachusetts, United States - Inc-BW-H-11-O ... | reverse complement strand
CGCATCGCAATGGACGACTTTGGCACTGGATATTCCTCATTGTCCTATTTGCAAGCGTTCCCGTTCGACAAGATCAAGATTGACCAGTCATTCATATCGAATGTGAAGAGCAACCCGCAATCGGCGGCCATTGTGCGTGCCGTCATTGGGTTAGCACATGGGCTCGATCTACCAGTGCTGGCGGAGGGTGTTGAGACAAAGGCCCAGCTCGATTTTCTTGCGGCCGAGACCTGCAATGAAGTGCAGGGTTACCTCATGGGCCGACCGCATCCAATTTTGGAATATTCCGAACTCACCGGCTGCAATGACGCGGCGGAGGCCAACCAGCTCACCGCCTGAACATTCCGCCCTTGCGCCGCGTGACCGATCTTTTCATCGACGGTTGCAAACCTCGTCACCGGCGGCTTATCCTGCCTAGTCCGATGGCGTTGAAGGAAGCCTTTGCGCCGGAAGCGGTCGCGCCCGATTTTCAGCTCCGCGCCGGCGGACTTCTCGGTCTACGCCCGAGCTTGTATGCCGCATCTTCTGACCTCGTCGCGATCAACAACGTGCCGCGGAGTCGAACGAAATGGTCATCGCCGCGGATTCCGCAGGAGTAGCGGATGCAATCGCACCATCACCATCTGTCGCTCGCTTGCGTGGCCTCGATGGCGTCAACCTTTTTCTCGTCGGGCTTCGGTCGATACGTCGCTGCGTACCTAGCCCAGCGGCAGGAATTACCGCGAGACACGCGTTGTGTTCATGTTGGTCGACATCGTTCAGTCTGTCGTCTTCGCCCAAGCTGCCCGCTCGAAGTCGACCATAAAATCGCGCCTGATCGGCACCGCATCTCGTTGGGTCGACAGCAGCATTTGAAATACCATATGAGAACCATGCAGGAATTCGAGCTCGACGGCGGCGAGATAGAATTCCCACATACGGCAGAACCGTTCGTCGTAGATGGCAGCGGCCCGGGCTCTGTTTTTGGCGAAGCGCTCGCGCCAGTGCTTCACCGTATAGCGATAATGCAGCCGCAGCACTTCCATGTCGTCGCACCACAGGCCACAGCGCTCCGTGGCGGCGAAGGTCTCGGATAGCGCCGGCACGTAGGCGCCAGGAAAGATGTATTTGCGGATGAAGGGGCCCGTGGTGCCGGGCTGCGACATCCGGCCGATGCAATGGATAAAGGCATATCCTTCAGGCGTTAGAAGCTCGCGGATCTTGAGGAAATACTCGTCAAAATGTCCTATGCCAACGTGCTCCATCATACCGACTGAGACCACCCGGTCAAATTGGCCGGTGAGTTGACGATAGTCCATCTCGCGAAACGTGATGCGATCGGAAACGCCGGCGTCCTCGGCATGAACGCGGGCTGCCTTGATCTGCTCGGGCGATACATTGATCGCAGTAACATGGGCGCCGGTTTCGCGCGCCAGATGAATGGCGAAGCCGCCCCAGCCGGAACCGATCTCGGCGACGGTCATGCCGTGCTTCAATTGCAGCTTGCTGGTGGCGTGGATTAGCTTGTTGCGCTGCGCCTGATCGAGCGTTTCATGCTCTGGGTCTCGAAAATAAGCGCAGGAATATTGCATCTGATCGTCGAGGAACAGACGGTAGAGTTCGGTCGAGACGTCGTAGTGGTGGCGGGCATGAGCGGCGGCAAGTCCGATCGGATTGGCCTGATGCCGGCGGCGCAGGCCGCGCCACACCCGCCGCATCAGCTTCTGTGAGCCGTACGAATAAAGCCCGGCGCGGTTGATCGAGAACAGCAGCAGAAAATCATGGATTGCTGCGCCGTCCTCCAGTGTCAGTCCACCGTCCATATAGGCTTCAGCGGCGTATAATTCCGGATTGATGAACAGCTTGGTGTAGAGCTTGCGATCGTGCAGGTGGATGGCAACGTCAGGCCCCGGCAGGCGTTCGCCGAAGACATGGACCTTCCCGTCGGCGTCGCGGACCCGCAGGGTGCCCTGGCGGATGAAGCGTCGAAGCAGATTGGACAACAGGCGCACGTGTCAGTCCTCCGTGGTCGCCGCAAGTCTGTGTAGCAGTGTATCCGAACTAGATTGAAGTTGCGCTCACATGCGGTAATGCCGCGAGATCAGCATGTCCGGTTTGGGTCCAACTGAGAAATCAGGGTGGGCTACAGGGAAGTCAGCTTTGCCCTCCATAACGGACTTCGTCAGAGGCCATCGGCATGTCTCGAAAGTGCCAACAGCCGACATTGAGAAAATGAAAGAGGCCGCCAACCGAGGCGGCCTTATTCAGCTACTGGGTGCAGAGCGGCTTTCTCTGCGAAGCAGTTTTTCAACATCTCTGCCACACCGGCGAGAAATATCTTGTCGGTCGTTTGGCCCTTAAGGCGCTCGTAGCGCGCGATATGTATGTCAATCTCTTTGCACTTTTCGCACATAGTTTGCTCGCCTCTTAATGGGGCGGGAGCGCAACTGGCGATCTCATCACCGATAGATGCCGCGAGCAGGGCGGTGACGGCCTGAGAGTATGTGCCGGTAAATCTACGGTTGCAAATCACATTTATTACAAATACGGGCCGGAACGAAACTAGGCCACCGACGATTCAAATCAGGCCACTAGGGGTCGAAATAGGCCAGTACCCAGCGCCGGGTGCGGTCCTAATTAGGGCGATGATCCCTGTACTTGACGGATCATTTTTGCTGTTTGAGTGGCGGAAGGCCGAACAACCTACCGTCAGCAGGAACACGAGAAATCGTGCCATCGGGATTTCGTATCAGGGCCCCCGGTAGAGGTGGTCCCATACGGAAACCTTCAGAGGTTGCTACAAATCCTCCGCTGCCGATCAAGCATATTCCGTCGATAGGCAAATCCGGCTTCCCTGCTGCGCTAATAGTGGTTTTGGTTTCCGTGGCCATCACCTTCGTGCCGTCCGAACAACCGAACGTGCCGGTCATACGGATAACGATCTTGTTCATGTATTTTATGGAAAAGAAGACTTTGCCGCCCTTATCGTATGTGATGAGTGTGCTCCGGTCGGGGCGCCTCTGGTAGCCGATTTTGCCGGGTATAAGCTGAAATTCGTTTTGCTCAATGCTTTCAAGGCTGCGGCATTCTGTCAATTGGTCGGTGTGACTTTTCCCTCAGCGGTTGAGTGCAATAGTGCACTTTGCGCCAACGCCGTTCGCGTCATAAGCTCCGTCTTCAGCTCCTCGACGACCTGCTTGATCAGGAAATTGCCGAACGACACACCGCGCAAACCGGAGATCACGCACAGGTTGACGGGCAATCCAATCGCGTTCCGCTCGCGCAGCCGGTCCGGCCATTTGCCGCGAGCGCGCTGATCCGGTCCGCGCGGACGCAGCGTTTAGAGCGCGTCACCACCGGCGGGAGGTTTTGCGACTGGCTCGGCGTCGCTTACTGGTCATCGTCGCTCCCTCGCGGCTCGGCGGGCGCTTTGGCGGTGCCCAGCTTCTGGCTGGGGCTTTTAAGCGCATCGGCAAAGGCGCGCGCGACTAACTGGCGTTGTTTTTCGAGGCTGGTATCTCTCTGCACATAGGCGCGCAGCTCCCGTTCTTGTTCGGCAAGGGGGAGATGTTTCACACTCTCACGCTGTCTTGCGACGCCTGCAAGAAACCTGTTTAGTTCACGTCGGCTGGCGAGCCGTGGTTGGCCGCTATCGGAAGGCGTTTCCGGCATTCTTGCCACGCCAATCACGGTCTCAAGTCTGCTGAGCACCTCGCAGTTGCTCATCATTGACATATGGTCAATCTTATCACCGGGCACGTCGTGCACGTTGGCGTCAGGTGTTTGGGCAAAGCGCGTCGACCAGGCCGGCAGCGTGCCGTCGCCCGGTCCGAGATAATCCGTTATCGGGTTAGTGCCTGTGTTCGGATCAAAGTTGGGATTGATCCAACCCCAAGTCTGGTTGATCACGGTCTCGTTGATGGGAGCGCCGTCCTGATCGGTTGTTACCCCGCGGATGTTGAAGAATTTGTCGATGACGGACAGATCAAGCAGCGCCGCAACTTGATCGTAGACCGCCTTGCCCGCGCTTAACATCTGACGATCAAAACCACAGTACTGTGGGTAGCGAACCAGGTTGCCGTTCGTCTGCGGATTATATGGATCGGCTGGCACTCCGGTGATTGCATCCAGGACCGGATATTGTTTTTCCGCCGGATAGTAGGGATCTTGCGTTAAGGTTGCCTGGTCACGTTCGAAGGTGGCTTGATCGAGGAACAACAGGCTGTAACCGCCCGCCAGCGACGAAATGAGTCGCGTGACGATTTGGTTGTTACCATTTAGCGCATCAATGTCGGGATCGCCGATGAAGTAACGCGGCAGCTGCCCACCGTAGCCATAAAACGGGGTTGCCACGGTGACGGCGCACTTGAGCAGCTGCACGTACTTGTTTTTGCTCTCGTTCATGATCAGCTTCAGCAGCATGCCGCCTTCGCTGTGGCCGACTAAATATAAACTCTGCAGCGGATCGGGCGTCAAACCTTGGACCCGCTGTTCAAACAATGGCATGAATTGGTCCAGGAAAAAGCAGGGGTTCAGTGACAAGTCCCGCCGCCAGTCCCATCCAAAGATCAGATAGTCAATTTGCTTTTGATTGCACCATCCGATGAAGCCGTCATATGGCGGCGGCAGCGGAAACTCGACCGGACCATCAGGGATAACAATTTGTTCTTCCAGGTCGATATCGTCCTGCATCTGCAGCTGGGTGGCGCTGCTGCCAAGGATGTCAGAACAGTCAAGCCACGCCATGTTGTAGGAGTATGGTGGCCCGTTTTGCTGGGGCTTGGTGGCGCGCAAGAGCTGAGAGGCCAATCCGCCAGGAAACAGAATGATGGTCTTGCGATTGTCGGTCGACAGGTTGGCCGAATACCGCGAAATGAAACCGGTAATCGAGCCGTCAAGATGACTGAGGTTTTCGGCGTCCCTCGCCTGCTGGTAGGTCATGACGCGACGCTCGCTTTCGCAAACGGCCCGAGATCAGATCGATCGACCTCAACATCTTAGTGGATGAACTGCCGCCCGCACAACGGTTAGGGGGCTCAAATTGAAAGCTTTTTTGCACAGTCTCGATTGCGAGCGTTCGCTCTGGCCAAATCGCTTCTGCATTCGCGAACGTCGTTCGGCGCAATTGAGAGTTGCAGCTGTCGTCATCGCTAGCCTTCACTAGGCGGCCCTCGCCCTTTTTTCCTCACTTGCCGAAATGCATACCCCATCATCGCTCGCCTGAATGCCGCTGCCGAAATGGCGGTTCGAACAAGCGCTGGGACCGCGCCGCTGATGTCGCAGCTGGGTCAAAAGGCGACCTGATGGCCCTGAAATTCGAATTCCGCTCTACCACTCGAAGCGGACTCCAGTCGGACGTCGCGGCAAGTCCGAAAGGTGCCAGGATCGGACATGCGGTCCCCTCCGCACAGGGGGACCCGCAGATGGCTGTTTCTTAAGCGTTAGGCGGGGAGCGGCGCGACCTCAGCGATGACGTGTCAAAGCTAAGAGGACTTGGGACGTGTGTTTAACGCCGGGCAGGAACCGAGCAAGCCCAATCCACTGCTCTGAGGGATCAGGCGCGCACCACCATCTATCTTGTCAAGAAATTGCCAAAGGGGCATCTTGATGTCCGCAAATCAAGTCATCTGCGGACCGTCGGCCGACCTCAGTCATTAGTGGGCGCCCTGCTGACATTGCCGGCTGTATTTTGCAGGTGAGTCCGCGGATTCATCGCCCGTTGGTCTCTGGTTTGAAAATTGGGCAATCCCGATGGTCGTTACCGGAACATACAATCCTCATCTCGTGGCGCTGTCGATTTTGGTCGCCGCCCTTGCATCTTACACCGCCCTCGATCTCGGCGGGCGCGTGGCGGCGGCCCAAGGACTCGCGCATCGCGTGTGGCTGGCGACGGCCGCTATCACAATGGGAGGCGGCATATGGTCGATGCACTTCATTGCCATGCTCGCCTTCATCATGCCGACACCGATGTCCTACGACATCAGATTGACCACCCTTTCGCTCGTGGTGGCGATGTTCGTAACCGGCGGCGGGTTTTATGTCATTAGTCGCCACAGCGGATCGCTGCTTCGCCTTGTTCTCAGCGGCATCTTCATGGGACTTGGCATTGCCGCCATGCATTACACCGGCATGGCGGCAATGCGGGAGCACGTCGACCTCAGCTATGACCGAATATTCGTGGCGCTCTCCCTGATCATAGCGATCGGCGCCTCGACGGCGGCACTATGGCTGGCATTCCGAACCACGGATCTTGGGCAAAAGCTCATTGCCGCCGTCGTCATGGGCGTGGCGATTTCCGGTATGCACTACGCGGCGATGGAAGGGACTACTTTTGCAGCTCACGGCCCGGTTCCCGAGGTCCACGCATACGCAAGTCTAGATCAAACCAATCTGGCCCTGGCGGTCGCCGGTACTACGTTTGTCATTCAGGCCTCCGCATTGATTGCCTCCCTATTCGAGCAGAAGCTTGCCGAAGAAGCGCTGCGTGAGGCGCAGGCGAATCTCGCACACGTCAGCCGGGTCACCACGATGGGTGAGTTGTGTGCCTCCCTAGCGCACGAAGTGGGTCAACCTATTACTGCTGCCGTTGCCAACGCTGATGCCTGCTTGAATTGGCTCGCTCGCGACAACCCAAATCTCGAAAAGGCGCGAGAGTGCCATGAGAATCGTGGAAGACGGAACGCGTGCGGCGGAAATCATCAGCCGGATCCGGCTGCTCTTCAAGAAGGGTACTCCGCAACGGGAGTTGGTTGATGTAAACGAAGTTATTCAGGGGTTGATCGTCCTCCTGCGCAGCCAGATCACGCGATACCTCATATCAGTACGGATGGAGTTGGCGGCAGACCTTCCGCAAGTCAGGGGGGATCGCGTGCAATTGCAGCAGGTCATGATGAACCTTATCATGAATAGCATCGATGCGATGAAGGATGTAAATGGAACGCGCGAACTCGCTATCAGGTCGCACCGAACGGGAAACGAGCAACTTATGGTGTGTGTCAGCGATTCCGGTGTGGGGCTGCCCTCGCAGCAGGCGGACCAGATCTTCCACGCCTTCTTTACCACGAAGCCCCATGGGATCGGCATGGGATTGGCCATCTGTCGCTCCATAGTTGAATCGCATGACGGTCGTTTGTGGGCTGCCGACAATTCTCCGCGCGGCGCGAGTTTTCACCTCATTTTACCCACCAGCTCGATGAATGCACCGACACCTACGATTGATAAAACCTAAACGCCTTGGCTGTGACAAAGGACAAATGATTGGCCGCGTCGCTTGGTGTCTCCGAAGGAACACCTCATACCGTTAGCCTGGCATTTAGGATCGTGTGGCGAACGAGAAGTGGCACCGACCTTACATGCTGCATAGGCGCGCGAAGTCTGAGATGGGTCAAAAACCGCCGTTCAGACGGGCTGCTTGCAATTTCCGGTCTACCCCGACAAGCAGACTGTGACGCAGCCCGTGCAGACTTCGCAGTCGGGCCATGAACCGACAATGGCAACCGACAAACACCCTTCCTGCCACCCGATTAGCAGGTGTAGCTTGATACTAGAACCGCGCGAGACGGGATGTGCCGAAATCCCGGAGAAACGCGCGGCGAGAATGCCGGCGGCGAGCGCTTTCCAGCGATTTTGGACGCGCACGTCATCCGGAGGAAGCTCGCCAAGCAACGTCGCATTTTCAGGAGGAGATACGCATGAAACGTCGCATCGTTGCCGTCCTTACCGCTGCGGCTATTTGGACGGGAATCTTCCCTGCTACGTCCGCGGAAAACTCTGTCATTGGTACATGGCAGCTTACGAGCTTTTCATTGATCGTATTGGACACAAAGGAGACCGGTCGTCTCGACAACCCGACAGGATATATTCAGTTTTCTCCCGGCGGGCATATGGTCATGTTTCTTACTGCAGGCGAGTTAAAGCCGCCCGCGTCGGGAAGTTATACTGATGCGGAACGAGCGGCTGTTCATAGAGCGATTGTGGGCGCATATGCGGGGACCTATACCGTCGACGGAAACAAGGTGACTTACCATGTGCTCACTTCTTGGCGGCCGGAGTGGATCGGTCGGGATCAAATTCGCTACTTTGAGATCAATGGGACAAACCTGACAATTACAACGGCTCCGCTTACATTCTCGCGAACGGGCCAAACCATTACGGCAACCCTGACATTCGAGAGGGTGGAGTGATGTGGTTTGGTGATTTTACCCTGCGCCGTTGACTTCTTCCTTCCCCGAGTTGCGGACATCGTTAGCTCGCCTTGGCATGTCGGAAAGGTGCCATGAACGGAAGTCGCACAACTCGTGTCTCCATGGGAGAACACGTTAGCCGCCTTACTCATTCAGGCAGCCCAGCCCGCCGCAATCCTTCTTCGTATTGCGAGATGTTTTCGGCAAGCCGATAAGGGCCCAGCACCTCTTTGAGATTGGAAACACGCAGGGTCGAGTTCAGTTGTCGCAGTCGAGCCACTGCGTTGTGCGCTTGCTCTAACCGTCCGGTCATCGCATCGCTTGCAGCGGCGATACGCAATTCCGGTTGGGCGTCAGGATTGGTCAGCAATCCCATTGCAGCCCACGACGCCGCCTCGTCATAACGGCCCAAGAAGAAAAGCGCATGCGCGGTTCCAACTCTTGTCGCCCCGAGCCCCCGGGGGTCGAGCGGGTTCAGGCGCGTGGCACGAGCGAAGCACTCGATCGCTAGTTCCGGCTCGCCTAGCCAGAGCTTAATCCAGCCGCTGCAAAACCATGCCTCGGCCAAATTGGAATTTAGCGCAAGCGCGCGATCGAATAAGCCCTCGGCGACCCCGAGATCCCGAGCGACATATGCTAATGCCCACGCGCCGACGGCGATCGCACTCGCGTCATCCTTGCCCAACTCAAGCGCGCGCTTAAATAGCCGTCTCACTTCGGCAATCTCGTCCGCTTTACCTGAAGTCCAGCCGTTGGCCTTGGCCATTGCATAGCAATAGGCGGCGCGGGCGTAGGCCGCTGCAAAATCCGGGTCGAGCTCGATAGCGCGGTTGAACAGGCACAATGCCTCCTCGTTCGCTTTCCGGTTCCCAAGCTGATAATGCCCGGCCAAACCTCGTAAATAGAGGCTATGGGCGTCGAGGCTATAAGTCGGCTTGCGCCTTGCACGCTCGATCTCGGCTTTTTCTACAGCAGGCGCAATCGCTCCGACAACGCTCTCCGTTACCTGGTCCTGCAGATCGAATACGTCGCTGAGCGCGCCGTCAAACCGGTCTGCCCAAAGATGTACTCCCGAGCCAGTATCGACCAATTGTCCTGTGATCCGCACCCGGTTTGCTGTCCTGCGAACGCTCCCTTCTAGCACGTAGCGCACCCCGAGCTCGCGTCCGACTTGCTTTACGTCAATGGCGCGCCCCTTGTATGTGAAGCTCGAGTTGCGGGCAATAACGAACAACGCCTTGAACCGCGACAGTGCGGTGATGATGTCCTCGACCATCCCATCGGCAAAATATTCCTGCTCAGGGTCGCCGCTCATGTTCTGGAACGGCAGCACCGCGATCGAGGGTTTGTCGGGGAGAGCGAGCGGCTGCGGAGCCCCGGTCGGCGATTTTGTTAGCATTGCCGGCGAAGAGTGTGGGCCGATGCGCACGCGCCAGACACGCATTGGTTCAGCGATATTCTTCAATACCTGCGGACCCATATCGACACAATCGATGCCGATCTTGCCCCGAATCTGCCGATGAGCATCATCTGAAATACTGACACCGCCTGGTTCTGCGACTCCTTCGAGACGCACCGCAATATTGACCCCGTCACCAAAAATATCGTTATCTTCGATGATTATATCACCGACGTGTATGCCGATGCGAAATTCAATCCGTTTGTCCTGCGGCGTATCGGTATTTCGTTCGCCCATGCCGCGTTGAATTTCGTCGGCACATCGCGCGGCGTCGACCACGCTGGCGAACTCAACGAGAACGCCGTCCCCGGTATTCTTGACGATGCGTCCGCGATGTTCAGCGATTTTGGGATCGAAAAGCGTCTTTCTGAGAGCTTTCAGTTGCGCCAGCGTGCCTTCTTCGTCGATCCCTATTAAGCGGCAAGAACCCGCGACATCCGCCGCCAGGATAGCCGCCAGTCGCCGCTCTACGTGTGCGCTGCTCAAGATAGACCCCCTAGGCTCGGGGAAATTGAATGGTTGTATAGCAGGAATGTGGGCCGATGTCCGGCCATGCTCACGTCCGTAACGGGTCTTGGCTGTGTAAAAACGCAGCCGCTATCAAATCGCGGAGAAAAGCATTTCTTCATATGCTCCTTCCCAGCGTGAGAGCAGCGTCCGGAGCTGCAACGCGTCGGTATCTGAGAATCAAATTCTCCGCCGCTTGCAAGATTCCGAGTTTCTACACAGCCAGGGTCAAACTGAGACAAGCCGGCATGTTCGCGTCACGTCCCGGTTCACCCCCATAACAGACGCAGTATGGGAGTTCGTACGCCAAGGATCTCGCCGGCCAGACCTAACGGGTCGCTTCCAAAGGCGCTTTAACAAGGTGCAAACGCATACGCCCTTCTCGCACAATACTTTGAGGCCTAGCACCTCGACCATTTTTGACAGTGACGATAATGTTGACCCGAATAGTTTGCCCGGCCTCTTTCAGCATGCGTCGCGGATAGCGGGTCCAAATGTTCCGGTTCGGGATCTTTCGGCGGTGCATCTCGAATGCAACATTTAATTTGAATTTTCTTGTCCGCGCATCTAGACAATATTGCTATCCCAACTCTCGCTAGCGGGAGCGTTGCATCACTTATAAAATCCGATTTGGGTTGGACGGGTTGGACCGGGCGGGGATATGAAATTTGCGACGGGGTTGCTGGCGGCGGCTCTCCTTTTTGCGGGGGTGGGCGCGAGCCATGCGGTAGTCCGGATTGCTGATGATCGCGGCGGCCAGATCGGCACCTACCTCAACAAATATCAGAGCCTGCGTACTTCGGGCGAGACAATCATCATCGACGGCCTTTGCGCCTCGGCGTGCACCATCGTTCTCGGCGCGGTTCCCCACGACAAGATTTGCGTGACGTCGCGCGCCAATTTGGGTTTCCACGCGGCGTGGGACTTCGCCGCTAACGGCCGCGAGGTTACCAACCCCGACGCGACGCAGACCCTGTATTCGATGTATCCATCCCCGGTACGGCGCTGGATCGCCGCGCGCGGCGGGCTGAAACCGCAGATGATCTTCCTGCGCGGAAAGGAGTTGTTGAGCATGTACCGCTCCTGCTATCTCAACGCACAGGCTTCCTCACCGCGCTAAGACTGAAGACCAAGGCGAAAAGCAGGCACCTCGAAGTCAGCCTGCTGGCGAAGTGTTCTTGCAAGGTGCCAAGATGGCACGGTCTCACATCTCAACCGGGCCGCGCTGCCCGAGACGTTTCAATTTGGCGGCGTCCGAAGCTGCAAAGGCAGAACGCCTTCCGCGCGCGTGCCTCCCCATCCATTGAAATGCCCTCATAGCCTCTTCAATGTCGATCTTTCGATAGGCGAAGGGTACGTACGGGTGCATACTATGGCGTATGACCGCCCTCATCTATTTTGGCGAAATGCTGGTGGCGTCCTCGCTCGCAATCGTCCTGCTGGCAATTTCTCCTTTCGGAATGAGTTACGATGCAGCGCTCTTAGTCGCCGGCGTCGTTACGTGGACACTTGCCGAATATGTTGTTCATCGCTTTGTACTGCATGGTCTCGTAACAACCCAACATGGGCTTCATCATGCTAACCCGGACGCGGCAGTCCTCAATATTTTTTGGCAGATATGGGCCTGTTTCGCACTGATCTATTTGATGGCCGACGGCGCCTTCCTCGCAGGCGGCTTATTTGCCTATTCATGGTACCTATTCGTGCATCACTGTGCACATCACGGTCCCGATAGGTTTTCGTTACGACTGCTGAAGCACCACCAAAGCCATCATCAATTCGCGACGAGAAACTACGGCGTAAGCACAACGCTGTGGGATCATGTATTCGGAACGACGTTGCGCCAATGAACCCGCGAAACAAGTAGAATGCCTCCGCGCGCGAAACTTGGGCTTGTCGAAGCTGTCCAAACACGTCGCCAGCGCTCGTCGCCCCCGGAATTTCTGCTTATATCACCCAGCTATCTTGGGGATATGTCATGCCTTCTGAACTTCGCTCACCTCGCCTCGCTGTTCTAATTGATGCGGACAATGCTTCCGCGAAGATCGTGGATGGACTGTTCGAGGAAATTGCGAAGATCGGGGAAGCAAGCGTTCGCCCGCATTTACGGCGACTTCTCCAATCCTCGATCCAAGGGCTGGGCCGATACGCTATCGAAACGCGCCATCATACCCCAACAGCAGTTTGCCTACACCATCGGGAAGAATGCATCCGACATCACGTTGGTCATCGACGCAATGGACTTGCTTCATAGCGGTCGGTTCGATGGATTTTGTCTGGTTTCCTCGGACAGTGATTTTACCCGTCTTGCCGTCCGCATCCGGGAGCAAGGCGTCGATGTTTTCGGATTCGGTGAGCAGAAAACTCCGGAGAGCTCGCGGCAGGCCTGTCGAAAGTTCGTATACACGGAGAACCTGCTTGCCGGTGTTGCGAACAGCCAAGATGCCGCCTCAACTTCAAAGCCTCTTCAGCCTCTCAGTGAAGCCACGCCCATCATTAAGAAGGTCATCACGCAGATGGAAAGCGAAGACGGATGGGTGTCTCTGGGGGAGGTAGGAAAACAGCTTGCTAACTTAGCTTCGATCCCCGAACCTTCGGCTTTCGCAAGCTAAGCGATCTAGTGCGAAAGACAAACGCGTTCGAAATCGATCATCCAAAGGGAGGCACCATGCGTATCCGCACTAAATCCGTCGCCGGATCGCCTCCAAAATCGAAGACCGTTACCAAAACTCCGATATGAGTAGAGGTCGCCCGGAAGAAAATGTTTTCTCAAACAACCCTTCTGTCGCGCCGCCTTGCCGCCTCCCACCGTCTGGCGAACCTCGAAACCCTCGAACTGTGGGTGGTCTAAATACAGCGGCTTGTTGTCCCCTGCCCGACTATGCGCGGCGCGGAACCCCTCTGATTTGGTCCATGCCTCGAACACGGCACGGTTTTCCCAGACGGTATGGGAGGCATAAAGCGTGTGATCGTCAGCTTCGGGACCTTTGAGAAGTGAAACTCAACAAAGCCCGGGACTTTATCGAGATGAGTATCGCGCGACAGCCAGGCCGCTCGAAGGTTGCTTCGGACCCCTTGGCAACGCAGGAAACGGTTCATTGCTATAAACATTGGGTGGTCTCACAACCCGTCTCAACGCCGACCGTGAAGGCCGGAAAATTATGAAAAACGTACGGATCACAAACACTCCCCTCTCCCGAAAGAGCAATGACCAGCCATGGCCGCGTTCATTGACGCGGCGCTGAGCTTCGAGGCGCAACAGGGAAAGCCGAACTAGCCCGAAGGCCACCTGTCCAAGATTTTAGTTTTCAATCGCCGAGAGGTTGTTAGGGTAACTTGCCTGCACCCCCTACGGCCCCCTCAGCAGGCAGACCGCCCCGGTCTAGTCCACCGGGGCCGTTCTTTGTGGCACAGTTCCAAAACCGCGATCTAAGCGACGCCTTGAATTCCGGAAAATAAAAATGGCCGGAGTTCGAAAATTCCCGCCTATTTCGGCGGTCGGAGTTCGCCCCTGAGCCAGCCAGCCGCTTCCACCGTCATGAGTGGATCGGCCCGATCGCATTGCTCGCACCGTAGCGAATGCGGTCCCTTTCCGCCGGGAGCCAAGCCAAGGCTCATCGGCGAACTACACTGCGGGCACGTGATCGCTTTCGCTGGTCTTTTCATAGTGTGAAATTCTAAAGCCGGGAACCGATATGCGTCCATCCTAAAAAGAGGACGCCAGCGGAAAAATTCGCCTACGTAGGCGCCCCATGCCCTAGCTCGCATTCACTTTGCGATTTTCAAAGTGTGAATGGTCGGTAAAAATTCTTCGAAATCGAAAATCGGTCGCCAAGTTCACGGGATCACAACCGCTCACGGGGAACGTCAGCTTTACACCGCGCAGCGGACATAACGAGTGCGGCCGGATATGTCGGCTAAGTGCTAAACTGCGACATCAGGTTCGTTATTCAATCGTCTCATCCGCGAGCGCGAGCCATGTCGGCGGCACCGTAAGGTTCAGCGCCTTTGCGGTCGTGAGATTTATGATCAACGTGTACTTCGTCGGCATCTGGACGGGAAGATCGCGCGGCTTGGCACCCTTGAGGATAAGATCGACATACGACCCCGATGCGCGCACTTGATCGAAGGCGTCGACGCCGTAGGAGACGAAACCACCTTCGGTGACGAAACGACGAAACGCATAGATTGCCGGTAGCCGATATTTGGCAGCGAGTGTGACAATTGCACCGCTGCGGAAATAAGTGAAGGCATCGGACGGAACGAGGAGCCCAACGTCTGGTGAGCTAGCAAATCGCTCGAATGCGGCGGCGATGTCGCCATCATCCCGCACCGGCGCCCGCGCAACCTCCACGTGGAAAGCGCTCGCAGCATCCTCGACTGAGCGTTGGAAAAGATCATTGTAAGGCGACGTTGCTGGGTTGAACATCACCACGACGCGTGACGACTTTGGCGCTAGCTCCTTGAGCAATTGGAGCCATCTCCCGCCAATTCCTGGCTCCAGGTTGCTGAAGCCGGTCAGGTTCCCGCCAGGATGGGCAAGGGTGGTGACTAGGCGTTGGCCCACGGGATCGAAAACGACGGCGAAGACGATCGGAATAGTCGCAGTCACCCGTTGCATCGCCACCACGACCGGTGATCCGATCGCAACCACCACATCCGGTTTCAGGGCCGCGGCCTCCGCGGCCGCCGATGCCGCTTGCTGCGGGTCAGTGCCGCCCCACCGATAGTCCAGGTGTACATTCGCGTCCTTGGTCCATCCCGCCAGGCGCATTCCTTGTTCGAATGCAGAAACCATCGTCACGGATTCCGTATCGTCTGCGGTGCCTGCCAGCAGTACCGCGACCGTCGGCATCTTGCCGGTCGTCTGTGGGAGGACCCTCGTCGGTTTCGCCACGATCGCCGCGCTGGCAAGAAGCGTAATGAACTTGCGTCGTGTATCTGTCAAAAGTCGGTGCTTGGAAGGCGCCGGCAGCGGTCAAACAAATATCTTTGTGATCGCCGACTTCCGTTCAGGGTCATTTTCGGAAGTCGGCGTTCGTAATTGCGAGGTCAGCTTTGCTCCCAGCAACAGACATCGTCGGCCCCGCCAGACATGTCGGCTAAGTACCAAAATCGGAAATTGCGGGTGCGGGTAGCTCAAAATTAAAAACCGCTCACAGGCGACACTTGGCGGGACCCGCACCCGTCCGCACCGCAAGTTGTCAGGTCTCGGACCTATAAAGAACAGTAGCGTCGTTCGTGATCACGAGGCTGCCATCAAAGCGATCATCGAGCTGTTCGCCTGTGACTAGGCTGTAGCGAATCTTGCCGGGAATTCTCACCACCGAGCCCCTTGAAGGCCGGAAGACAATCATGTCCTGCTTCTGAACGACAGTATAACGGCGGCCCATGGAATCTTCGGCAAAAAACCTATCTACTTCCTTTTCTGTTATCACGCCCATCGAGCAGAACTCCACTATGCATACACGTAGGCCGGACGGTATCGAAAATCGCGAACGAAGCGTTTAAATCGGAAATCCCAGTTTGATTTAATTTGAAGATCAACTGACCCGGCTTCAATCTCGCTCAGATCGCCCTCCATAAGCCGTATAGTAGCGGCTTTTCGTCTTTGCAAATCGGCGGAATCATCGGGAATGCGAGAACAGAAGATCACCCTTGGCGAAATGCGTCCGGCGTGCGCGGCCTGCTGGCCTATTGCGCGGACTATCGCTGCAGCCACCTGAAAAAGATGACGCCAACCGAGGTCAATAGCTGGCCAGATAACGTCAGGCTTTCGGATTTAGAGCTGCGTTTCATGTGCCAGCGATGCGGCAATCGTGGCGCCGACATGCGGCCTGACTTTCCTCCGGCTCGGACGGGTGCTGCCGCAAGATCGTTCGTGGCTGTGACGGATTGAATTTGTGCGCAATTTGGGCAGACGGCTAACAGCTTCGCCCCGACCAACTCGAACTTCACGCAAACTATCTCGAAAGCGAGACGGCAATGAGGACACTTGTCCTGAGTGCCGGAATCCTCACTCATCTCACCAACTCCAGCCGTCACTGGCGTATGAATATTCACTGCCTCGAGATGTTCCATGACATATTTGAGAAGAGTTGCACGCGTTCTTCGCGGAGGAGGACAAACACAAACGATGCGATCGCAGTGCGCCAACTCAATGCGCTCAAGAAGGAGCACCAGGGACCGCGGGACAAGAAGCTGCGGCTCAGCGACGTGAAAGAAATGTTTCTAGAGATGAAGCGTATCGCCTCAAAGCGTCATGAGGACCAATAGATTAGGAGCAGCTGTAGCGGTCAATGTTCGTTGACATGACTGTGAGTTCATTGCGGCGTTATCTGCATGCGATTATCAAGCGCAGCAAAAGCCATCAGGCTGTCATGGAATAAAACTGCCCGCCGATCCCAAACCTGCGACCAGCTCACCGACACGCGCGGCATTTTGGCCGTGGGTGAGGCTCTCTGGTTGGAATCGCCACAGTCGGATGGTTGGTCGCGATAGCGTGGGCCGCTACCGCCTTCTCTCAATGGCTTTTGGACTAGAAGACCTGTTCGAGGGCATCATCGCTAACGGCAAGTGAGTTGAGATTCCAACATGAACGCTCCTACGTCTTGGTCACCATCAATCGATTGGAATCGCTTTGCTCAAGGCACGGTGTCTGATCCTATGTGGCACGCCTTCTTGGATCTGGTGAGCCTCTGTCACTGCGTAGAGCATTGGCGCGAGGCTGCCCACTCCCTTCGGACGACGCGGCCGGCCAAGCCGCCTTTTTACCAGGAAAGCAGCTACAAGAAGCTCATCAATGAATGGAAACAGGGAATCACGGATTGCGACAGCAAAAGGCACTGCGCCGCCCACCTAGCTGACGATAAGGTTAGGGAGATGTCTCGCATAGCTCCAACCGACGAAGGCGATCCGGACTGGCACTTGTGCGCTGCCTCTGCCCTTTCGATGGGTATATCGCTTGGACGCTCACGAACCCGCTACAAGAGCTTAGCTTTAGACGCTTTCGATGCTGCTCAACTTACCGGTTCTGCCCCAGGCGCCATAGCGATCCTTTGGCTCGAAAGCGCTGGCTACACCGGCCAGCATCCACATCTCTAACAGGCATTTCGGCGGCTTGTCGATTGTCGGGCGATCATCAGGTGTTGCACCATCAACACCTGATTTTTGGCGCGCGCGATGAACGGTGGAGTTGTCGAGTCCAAGCGCTGCGCCGGCTTGCCTGGTTGATTTGCCTGGGTTCGCCTCGTCGTATTCGGCGACTCTCTGCCATGCCGGCACAACCGGCGCCCCGCAGTCGCACGCCGCGTCGATGCCGCAGTTTAAAACTTCTTGTGATTTGCCTATCGAAATTTGGCTGTGGATATTGGCGAATATTCATTGAAGCTTTACTCGTTGCACAAATGTACGACCAAGATATTGAGTTCAGACTAGGCCAACGCATTCGCCTTTCCGATCTAGGAAAGGAACGCTGCAAATTTAAAACCGACACAGGCGTGGTAGTCGGCAGAAACAACGTTGGTGAGTCCGTCCGGGTTCTGATGGATGGCCGCAAGCAGCCGCAGACGCTGCACAAAAGTTATGTGGAGATGGCCGGATGACGTCAGGCTGTCCGATCTGGAGCCTAGACGGTGCGGCAATCGCGGCGCTGACGTCCGGCCCAACTTTGCGCCGGCACGGATGGGTACTAAAGCTGCTTGATGACAGTCCGCAAGCCAATAGAGCTGCATGGCGGTCGTTTTTAATTTTTAATGGGCCTTGTGGGACTAGTATCAGTGCCGCCTCGCGCGCATGGTTGGTGGGATGGGTCATTCCCTGAGAACGATAACGTTTGAATCTCTGCCGTGCAAAGCGAGCCATGATTGGCACGTTCTGGCCACCTATCCATCCGGTCATCGGGAACACATAACGGGCTTCAAGAACAAACAAGAAGCTCAGGAATGGATGAAAAGCGATAAGTGTCAGGAGTGGGTGAAGAAGCGGGGATATGACTACGATCCATCCTCAGTGCACTAGGACCCATGCACCGATGCAACGGCCTTTTGATTTGCCTCTCATCGGAATTACATAGCGGTTGACTAAGGTCCACCTCAGTTTTATCGAACGCAGGGGCGCGCCGTGATCAAGCGCGGGAAACCCGAACTCCCGCCTGCCGTCACCTGCGCCCTCGCTAGTGTGTATTGCCAAATCTTGCCATTACTTACGGGTCGACTCGAATAGAAACCAAGTCCGGCGCTCCGGCAGGGTGTCGCCTGCAAGGTGGCCCCTTTTGATTGCGTGGCACAATGTCCGCCGATGCCTAGCGACTGAATAGCAGGTCGGCTCGTCCCTAGAGCGGACCTCGCCAGCGAGATCGGCCGCGGAATGGGATGGACCGGCCGTGCTCTCGCCCTGAGCCGTTCGGAGAATGAGCCGGGGCTTAGAAGCACGAGGAGCAGATCGCTACGTCCAAGCGACATGGTGGTTGGGATCGGCAACGGAACTGCTTTTGCA
>Ga0210390_10001988_pt1 | contig 18647 bp, 17 predicted proteins | sample IncBWH11OmetaG_FD_161050 | JGI IMG/M metagenome (GOLD analysis project Ga0210390, IMG submission 161050) | Forest soil microbial communities from Barre Woods Harvard Forest LTER site, Petersham, Massachusetts, United States - Inc-BW-H-11-O ... | reverse complement strand
GCGACGACCGAGACCAGGAAGGCCAGGAATCCGGGCCATCCGTGGATCTGCGTCAGATACGTGAATACGAACGCTGAGGCAAAAGCCTGCGCCCCGAACGCGAAGTTGAAGACGCCCGTCGCCTGATACGTGAGGCAGAGGCATACCGCGACGAGGGCATACGTGCACCCGTAAGGGACGCCGGGGAGCGCGAACCCGAGGAATTGTTCCATGTCAGCTTCGCGCCCCCCTTCGTTCCTAGTCCGCCCGCCCTCCTTACTCTACGAGGGCGACGGCGTGCCTGCGGGCAGCGGGAAGACCGGGTCTTTCTTCGGGCTGAGTGACTCGAAGCAGTTGATCACGTTCTTTCCTTGGTTCAACGTCGGGACGTACTTGTTCCCGACCACCTTGATGTAGGCGAGGCAGTAAGGCGGGGCGTGGCCGCTGTGGCCGGCGTCCTTCCAGTTGATCGGCGCGATCAGCCCACCGGACGTGAATGCAGTGATCGAGTTGTCCTCCTTGATCACGTTGGCCTGCGTCAGGTTGTTCCCGGCCATCTTGACCCCCTGCACGAAGAGGGCCGCAGACTCCCAACCCTGGAGCGCCACTTCGTCCTCGGCATACTTGGGCTCGTACTTATTCATTTCTGTCAGGTATGTCTTGAGGCCCGCGTACTCCGACTGGGGCGCCGTGAACGGAACATGCGAGATGTCGAAGTAGACGCCCTGCATGAGGCTCTCGTTCGACGCCAGCGTCTGGGAGTCATTGCCGTTGAACCACAGCTGCGTGATCTTCGCCCCGTACTGCTGGATCGCCCGGGCCATCGTCACGTTGCCCTGCACGTCCATGCAGCTGGCAACGAAGTTGGTGCCGGCCTGCTTCATGCGTTGCACGTCGGTCGCCACCGTCGTGCCGGGGTAGCTCACCTTCAGATCCGAGTAGCTGATCGTGTAACCAGCCGACTGCATTGCGTTCTGTTCGGCCTGACACGCGTCGGAGGATGCAGCAATCCCATAGGCAATGAACGCAATGGAGGGCTTTGCCTGGGTCTTCCTGGCTACGTACGCGACCTCGGGCGCACCCGCCTGGTAGTACTCGACCGAGCCACCTGCTGCAAAGAGGTTCTTGGCACCAGCCCAGTTGCCCGTGACGTTGTACCCGTAGGTCGGGATACCCGACTCGACGAACAGGTTTGGCGAGAAGAACGCAGTCCCGACGCCGGTGACCGCGAAGACGTGGTCCTGGTTGATCAGCGTGCTCGCCAGCTGGTTGAACGTGGTCGGATTGCCGCCGTCGTCGAGCGCGTACTGATAGTTGATCTTGCGGCCGTTCACACCGCCTTGCGCGTTGATGTAGTCGTAGTAGGCCCGCTCGCCGTAGATCAGCGACCCGAAGTTCGAGGCCAAGGTGCCCGTCTGGGTCGAGATGGTCCCGACCGTGATGGAGTTCGACGTCACACCTGGCGCGCTACTGGTCTGCGCGCCCGCGTCGCTCGCGGTCGTCACGACGATGGTTGCGGCCAAGGCCGTCCCCGCGAGCACCGTCGCCAACGCCGCCCTGATTCCATATCTCACTCGCATGCTGTCCCCATTCATCCGTCCAACATCCCCCCGGGATGCAGGTCACTGTACTTGGAGGGCTTCACGCCCATTGCTCACCCCTAGCGGGGTCATACGACTTTTTTAGGAAAGAGAAGAACCGTCATCTCTTTTTGGAAGAACCGTCGTCGCCCCCGTTGCCGACGCTCCTCGCGACACCTTCGATTTCTCTGGCCACCGCCTCCGCGTCACCCCAAGAACAACCTCCGCCGGTCGTAATCCCTGAGCGCACGGACCTCGTCCGGCCGCGCCGGAGGGAGCTCCTCAACGTCACGAGCCACTTCGGGCTCGTAGCCGCAGCACGCTGCGAACGCGCGAACCTGCTCCTCGACGCCGCCGCTGCCCGCGGGCACCGCGGCGACCCGAAGCACACCGTCCTGGCGACGAAGGATGCCCATGTCCGTCACGACGCTGGCCACCCGCTCGCCCGGGGAGGTCACGTACGCCACGGCCTCGGGCAGGCGTTCCGGCCGGGCCAGGGTGACGACCACGCAGGCGGTCGCCCGGCTGGCGACGTCGTTTGCGCCACCCGAACCCACCAGGAAACGCCCGCCCGACAGCTCCGTCGAGTTCAGGCGCCCCTCGCGGTCGACCTCGGCCGCGCCCAGGCAGCCCACCGTGGCCGTCGCCGGCCCCCCGATGACCATGCCGAGAACCGCGGAGGCGTCCGACAGATACGGCGTGGATGGGAAGACCCGCTGGTTGAAGATGTACGGATCGGCCGGAGTCGGCTGATAGCCCCAGAGCCCGAGCTCGGCGGTGAGCACCACGTTGCTTCCCGCCGCCCGCGCCCGGCCCACTGCGACCCAGGCGGCCAGGTTGGCGACCCCGGCACCCGCGAGCACGGCGTCCGCCCCGACCGATGCGACAACGCGTTCTACTTCGCGCGCGCCGAATGACGCCGCGGTTTCCCACTTCGTGATCTCGGCGTCCTCGGCAATCGGCGTCGCGTCGGAATCGGCCTTCCACGACATCGGGTCCGACCGCCCCTCCAGCCAGAGCAGCTGCTCCTCGCCGAGGCGGGCCAGATACTCGTCGTGCGTCTCGGGACCCAACACCCACTCGTCGACGTAGCGGTCGAACTCGTCGCGCGCCGCGGCCTCCGCGGCCGCGCTCCAGTGCGCGATGTCCTCTCCGTAGCTTCGGACGGGCAGCCCGGGCGCGTAGCAGCCACCCGGGTGCGCTCCGTACGGCGCCTCGACGACGGCAAGCACGCGATGGGCCGGCACCCGCACGCGGTGACCCAGTCCTTCGATGTCGTCGAGCACCCGCTCGACCGTCGCCACCACCCCGCGTCGGGCGGCCCATGCCCCCCAGAGCCCGTCGAGCAACGGCTCGGAGAACACGAGATTGCCGGCCGGGTCGGCGGCGGCGGCGTGAACCAGCGCCACGTCCGGCGCCAGTGGTGCGAGCAGGCCGAGCGGCCCGAACGGCGAGTCGACGACCTCGAACGCCTCGTTGGAGGCCATCGAAGATCCGACGAGCGACCCGGTCACCGCCGCCGGCAGGCCACGCGCCGCTGCCTCCAGGCGCTGGCTCAGCGTGAGGATCGACCAGTGCTCCACTTCGACCTCGCCCGATTCGTAGGCCCGGCGGAAGATGGGATTCGGCGTGTAGGTCGGGAAGCTGTTGCCCGAATAGGCGGTCACGACCTTGCGCACCAACCCGCCGCGGAAGAACGCACCACCGAGTGCACCCAGGCTCGTCATGACCAGCGTGAACCCCGGGTCGGTGCCCCAGAACTGGCGGGCCAGTTCGCGGGCGCCCGCGGTCCAACGGCTGTGGCCCATCATCACCAGGACGGTGTCGCCGGGCCTGACGTTCTCGCCGATCGCCTGGGCCAGTGGAACTACAACCGGGGTGGCCCGCTGGGAGGTCTCCGGGGTCACGAAACCGGGTGCACGTCCCCCAGCGAAATGAAAAACCGCTGGTACCGCATCATTTTTCGCTCACCCCAAACCTGACCACCGTGTCAGGTTAGCCATTTCGACCCTGCTCGGGCGTTAGCATTCACGGGCCATGGGATCGCCGGAAGCGCAATCGGACGCGGCGACCACCAGGACCGACCGCAGGCGCTCGGCCGGAACCAAGAAATCGGCTGTGTCCAAGGGTTCGTCCGGCACCTCCACCCGGCTCAACGGCTCGGGCTCGCGCGCGTTCCCGAACCCCGACGCCGACGCGGTGGGCGCCCCGGCGAGCAAACGGGTGCTCCGCAGCCAGGGACGGCGGACCATGCGCAAGCTGCTCGATGCCGCCATGGTCGCCTTCGACCAGCGCGGGTACCACAACACCCGTGTCAACGACGTCGTAGAGATCGCCAAGACGTCGCACGGGACCTTTTACCTCTACTTCTCCAACAAGGAGGACCTGCTCCGCGCTCTCGTCACCGAAGCCGCCGGCGAGGCGCAAAGCCTGTACGACGCGCTGAACACCCTTCCGGCCGACGGCGGCAAGCCGCAGTGGGAGGACGTGCATCGCTGGGTCACCGCGTTCTCGGAACTGTGGCAGCGCTACGCGCCGTTGTTCCGGTCCTGGACCGACCTCACCGGGATCGACCCGGAGCTGATCGACATCATGCGCGAGACCTTCACCGCCATGGCTGGCGCCCTCGCCAAGCAGATCGTCCCAGACTCCTCGGGTCACTTCATGGACCCGGACGTGGCAGGCATGGCGACCCTCGCCATGCTCGACCGGTTCCACTACTTCCTGGAATTCTCCGGCCGTCCCATCGACGATGCGTCGCTCGAGACCATGACCACGATGGTGTACCGGGCGTTCGTCGACCCCAACGCCTGAGTCGGGTCGGACAGACCTACCGACCCAGACGGCGGCGGCAGCGCTACGGCGCGGCCGGGAACACGCGCTCGTAGATCGTGTCGACGCCCGACCCGTGCAGTGTCAGCCCGCCGTCCACGACGATGTTCTGCCCGGTGACGAACCGCGCCAGGTCCGAGCACAGGAAGACGACGACGTCCGCCACGTCCTCGGGTTCGCCCACCCGCCCGACCGGCGTCCCCTTGACGAAGCGCTCCTCCTGATCGGGCATGTACTGGAACCACGGCGCGGTCATGGCGGTGCGGATCATCCCGGGTGACACCGAGTTCACCCTGATCGTCGGTCCGTATTCGAGAGCCGCCGACGCCGTCAGTGCCGCCACCGCGGCCTTGCTCGCCGAGTAGGGCCCTTCGCCCGCAGCCGGCCGCGTGCCGCTGATCGACGCGGTGCTCACGATCGAGCCACCTCCGCCCGCCAGCATGTGCGGTGCGGCGGCCCGCATGCCCGCCCACACCCCGGTCAGGTTGACCCGCAGCACCCGCTCCCACTCGGCGGGGTCGATCTCGTGCAAACGGTTGAACGCCGACGTCCCCGCGTTGTTGTAGATGATCGAGAGGCCGCCCAGCTGTGCCGCCGCGTCGTCCACAGCCACCCGGAGCGCCTCGACGTCGCCCACGTCGACCCCGCACGCGATCCCGTCGATCTCGCGAGCGACCGACTCCGCCGCGTCGCCGTCCACGTCGAACACCGCAACCCGTGCGCCCTCTGCGGCCATCCGGCGGCACGTCGCCCGCCCGATGCCGGATCCGCCGCCGGTGACGACGGCCTTCTTCCCCTCAAGCAGCCCCATCGTCGCCCTCCACTGATCGCTCGAGCCACGGCGGCGTCTCGAAGACCAACGGCGTCTCGAGCTTCCTGATCAACAACTCCTGCGCCATGCTGAGGTGCAGGGTCCCGTCCTCACCGTGCATCGTCGCCCGGATGGTGGCCCGGCCACCCGCGTTGACCAGTGCCTGGATGTTGAAGAGGCTCCACACGTCGGCACGCCACGGCCGATGGAACCAGACGGCATGGTCGAGGCTGGCGTCGGTGTGTGTCCCCCACGACCCGAGGCTCAGCGGCCGGAACGAGGCTCCGGTCATGTCGGAGAAGTAGGCCAACACGCAGGCGTGGATCGCTGGATCGTCCGGCAGCGCCTCCCTTGTGCGGAACCAGCAGCGGCGCGTCGACTCGAACGTCCCGTCGCCTCGCTTCACCGTGGCGCCGATCTCGCGGATGTCGAAGGGGAACGGGGCCTCGACCCCATCGATCTCTTGGGGCGAAGGGACATTCGGCGCCATGGGCAGCTGGTACTCGTCCCCGTCCTCCGGCGCGTGGAACGAACACGCGAGGCGGATCGTCTCCTTGCCGTCGACCAGGCTCCGGACGTCACGCAGGCTGAACGAGCGCCCGTCGCGCACGCTGTCGACGACATGGGTCGTCTGCGCGCCGGGGGCGGTCGGGCGGAGGAAGTAGCCGTGCAGCGAGTGCAGCTCGGCCCCGGCGGGCGCCGTCTGCATCGCCGCACTCAGCGCCTGCGCCACCACCATCCCGCCAAAGGTGCGGTCCCCCATCCACCAGTTCGGGCTGCTCGTGGTGAACGTTGGCCGGCCGTCACGGTCGACCCCCGAGGGGCGGGCCGTCACCGCATCGACGAGGTCCGCGACGGTGGCCGAGAAGACCTCCGCTTCCTCCGCGTCGTCAAGGTCCACGGTGCCCGCCCGCCTTCATCGCCCCGCAGACGGTCACGAGAGCACCACGTCGACGGAAAGACCCTTCCCCGCCAGGTCCATGCACCTGTTGTCCTCGGCGTAGCGGAGCCCCTGCACGTTGAACAACCTCACCTCGTCCCCCATGATCGGGAAGGGTCCCCAATGCCAGGTGCCACGGTGCAACACAAGCGACTCGAGCGGCTCCAGGCGGAAGGCCCGGATCAAGTCCGCATCTGCCGCGTCCGAGAACTCGGTCGACGCCGGCGCCACAGCGATGACCGCCGGCACGTTGAGCGCCATCAACGACTGCGTGTGGGTGTCGTGGCGGAAGAGCATCTCGCAGCGGAACCCGTCGCGGGTCGCCGGCACCTCACCCCGCCCGTGTCCGATGAGGTTCACGTGAGCGTCGTCCCACTCGAACGTCATCCGCTGCTTTCCGTCCAGCGGGTCGGTGTCCGCCACGGGAAGCCACCCGAACGGCTCCCATGCGTCTTCGCTCAAAGGTTGCGTCATGACCGTTCGTCTTCGGGACTCGTCTGTCGACATCACTCGCCTTCGTCCGGGACGCCGGTTCGGACACGGGAACCGGCAGTGCACCTAGTGGCCCCACGGCCTAACCTGACGCCGGAGTCAGTCTAGGAAACCACGGGAGGACCTCAAGATGGACGTGCGCAGCATTGAGGCCAAGGCGCCGGTCGTCGAGCACAACGGCACCGTTCCGGTCTGGTGGATGATCGAATCGCGGGAGTTCAAGGACATCACCGATGGTGGCTTCCTCGAGCTGGTCAACGAGTTCGAGGTCCCGGGCGGAGGATTGGTCGACCCCCACTCCCACCCGACCCACGAGTTCTATTACGTCATGAACGGCAAGGGCGTCATGACGATCGACGGGGAAGACCGGGAGATCTCCCAGGGTGACCTCGTGTACATCCCGCCGGACAAGGTGCACTCGCTGCGTCCGATCAGCGATCACGCTCCGATCCACTGCTTCTGCTTCGCCATCGGAGTGAAGGGCGCCGGGGCCATCAACTACACGACGCACTAGGTGGGTCGTGTCCTCGTCACCCGCCCCCTGACCGAGGGTGGGACCGACCCCCTCGTGGAGGCCGGCCACGAAATCGTGATCTCGCCGAGCGCCCTGCCCAAACCCGAGCTCGTCTCGATGGCTCCGGAGTTCGATGGCATCGTGAGCCACCTCACGGACCGCGTCGATGCCGCCGTCCTGGGCGCCGGCAAGGGAGGCATGCTCCGCGTGGTGGCAAACGCGGCCGTCGGCTACGACAACATTGATGTCGGTCGGGCCAATGAGCTGGGAATCACCGTCTGCAACACCCCCGGTGTCCTCGATGACACCACGGCCGACCTTGCGTTCCTCCTGATCCTCGCCGCCACCCGCCAGTCCACCGAAGCCGAGCGCGACCTCCGTGAGGGTCGCTGGAAAGGGTGGGGTTTCGGCGACCACCTCGCCCGTGACGTGCACGGCATGACGCTCGGCCTGGTCGGATTCGGCCGGATCGGGCGGGCCGTTGCCCAGCGTGCGGTGGGCTTCGACATGGACGTCATTCACACCACCCGACACGACACCGGTCTCCACGGCTACGTCCCCACCCTCTCCGAGTTGCTCGAGCGCTCGGACATCGTCAGCCTGCATGTGCCGCTGACCGAGTCGACCCGGCATCTCATCGGCGCGGCGGAACTCGCCGTCATGAAGCCGACAGCAGTGCTGGTCAACACGGCTCGGGGGCCGGTCATCGACGAAGACGCCTTGGTCGACGCCCTCGAAGCGGGCCGGCTCTATGCGGCTGGGCTCGATGTCTTCGAAGGGGAGCCCTCGGTGAACCCCCGTTTACTGAGTGCCCCGAGGATCACACTCCTTCCACATATCGGCAGTGCGACGATCGGGACCCGGACGCGCATGGCGCGCTTGGCATGCCAGGGAGTCGCCGACGTCCTGGCCGGCCGCACCCCACCCAATGCAGTGACATCGTCCTGACATCCCGCTCCTGACCTAACGCCGACCGTTCACCTGTTGGTCGTGCCACTCCCGGGTGAAACCGAGGGGTCCAGGGATACGATCGCCGGGTCGTTCGGAGTCGTCTCCGAGTGGAGGTGGTGGCCGTGCCCACGGTCAAGAGAATTTTCGTTGCCACGCTCTCGACCGTGACGACCCTGAGCATGTTCGGAATCCTGAACAGCGAGTGGACGCCCGGGGCCTCAGCCACGACGCCTTCATGGACGACCACTGCTTCCTACACACCTTTGCCGAACGTTCGCGCCGTGTCGTGTGCTACAGGAACAACGACTTGCGTCGCAGTGGGCGATGACGGTGGCAACTACGCAACGATTCTGGTCTCGAATAACGGTGGATCCACTTGGTCAGCGGGGACTGTTCCGAGCGGAGTCACGGCTCTGGCAACCGTGTCATGCCCTTCAGCGACCGTCTGTTATGCGGGTGGCGGAACTGGAATCCTGAAATCAACAAATGGTGGCTCGACTTGGACCTTTACAGACTCACCATTCCCCACTCAATCGATCTCGTGCTTTTCAACGGATCAATGCACTGCCGTAGGCGGTGTTCAAATCGTCGCTACTACCGATGGATCTAGCTGGACACTCCAGTCCGCGCCGTCGGGTACTAATTCCCTGACAGCGGTCTCTTGCACCAATGAGGTCACGTGCGCCGCTGTCGGAGTGGTGAATGATTCTCCGGCGATAATTGGAACCGAGAGCAGTCAGCCGTGGGCAGTCCTAAATACTCCCGACGTCAATGCCTTGACGTCGCTGTCATGTTCAATCGCCACGACTTGCGTTGCAGTGGGCATCAAGTCTGTTGGAAACGCCACAACGCTGAGCACGACCGATTTCATGAGTTGGAATCCGACAAGTTCCATCCCTATAGGGGACAACCTGGAGGCCGTCGACTGTCCGAACGGTGTGCAGTGCATTGCCGCCGGTACAAATCTGGAAGCCACGCCATTCGTCATTGGAACATCGAACAATGGCACCAACTGGAGCGCTCAGAGTGCCCCATCCGATGCCGTTGATGTAACCGGTATCTCATGCTCGAGCCTCCTTGACTGCGTTGCCGTCGGCAACAACGGCAACACCGGCGCGGGCTCCACCATCATGAGCACGAGCTCTGGCGGGCTCTCTTGGACGGATGACGCCCCACCAACGGGCACCGGTCGTCTTCTTTCCGCGTCATGCCCAACCACAGCGGTGTGCTTCGCCGCCGGGGTGAACGGCGTGCTGTTCTCCTCGAACGCCGGCTACGCCTGGAAGATTCAGGACCTTCCACCGCAAGTCAACGGACTCACCGGCATCTCCTGCGCTACTACCACCGTGTGCACAGGGGTGGGGTTCGGCATTTTCAAGAGTCCCGAAGTGATCGGAACGACCAACGGAGGGACCACTTGGTCGACGGAACCGATCCCGGCGGGGGTCGGCCTCCTGACGTCGATCTCGTGCTCGAACACTTTGGTCTGTCAGGCGGTCAGCGACCTCCTCTCGGGTCCGAATTCTCCCAGCATCATCGCGACGACGAACGGCGGCGCCTCGTGGGCGATCGAGGATGCACCCTCCACGGTGAACGACTTCACCTCCATCGCCTGCGCCGACACGTTGCACTGCACCGCGGTGGGTTCGGCCTCCCCCGGTCCCGGCGCGGCAATCCTCGCCACGACGAACGGCGGCCAGACCTGGATACCGCAAGCGGTTCCCACTGGGTACCAGGGCGCACTCGATGCCATCTCCTGTCCGAGCGACACAACATGCCTCGCAACTGGCACCCACGTCATCGCTACGACCAACGGCGGCGGACACTGGTCCGACCTCGGCACACCGGCCGGCGCGACCACGCTCTCGGGCATCAGTTGCATCAGCACGACGTCGTGCAACGCCGTAGGTGGAACGACCATCGTCTCCACCACCGACGGCGGTTCGAGTTGGGCCTCCACGCAAGCGCCCTCAGACGTCGGCGCGCTCTACGGCATCTCGTGCTCGAGTCCCGTCAATTGCGAAGCCGTCGGTGAGAACGACAACTTCGGCGGGACCATCGAGACCCTGTCGGCCCCGCCGGACGTGACCACGTCGAGCCTCGCCGTCGGCACGATCGGTGTGCCGTACGAGAGCTTGCTCTCGGCGACCGGCGGCTTGGCTCCCTACTCCTGGAGCGTGAGCGCCGGGACCCTCCCGCCGGGCCTCCACCTCGATGCCGGCGGCACCATCAGCGGCACTCCGACCCTCTCGGGCGAGTACACCGTGACCTTCACAGTCACCGACGCGAACCAACTGGCTGGCCACGCGCAGCTCACGATCGGTGTGAAACCCCTCAGCGCACCCGGCTACTGGGAGGTCGCCAGTGACGGTGGCATCTTCAGCTATGGCGGCGCCCAGTTCTACGGGTCGACGGGCGGCCTGCACCTCAATGCACCGATCATCGGGATGGCGGCCACGCCGGACGCCGCCGGTTACTGGCTGTTGGCGTCCGACGGCGGCATCTTCGCCTTCGGCGACGCCGTGTTCTACGGGTCAACCGGTGGCACGCCCCTGAACGCGCCGATCGTGGCCATGACGCCCACACCGGACGGGGCCGGCTACTGGCTGGTCGCGTCCGACGGCGGCATCTTCTCCTACGGGGACGCCGGCTTCTTCGGCTCGACCGGCGGCCTGCACCTCGACAAACCGATCGTCGGCATGGCCGCGACGATCGACGGCGGCGGCTATTGGCTAGTGGCTTCGGACGGGGGCATCTTCGCCTTCGGCGACGCCGCCTTCTACGGATCCACCGGAGGGTTGCCGCTCCAGAAGCCCATCGTCGCCTTGACGGCAGCTCCCGACGGGGGCGGCTATTGGCTGGTCGCCTCGGACGGAGGCATCTTCAATTTTGGAGACGTCGGCTACTTCGGCTCCATGGGCGGGACGCCGCTGGGTGCGCCGATCGTCGGGATGGACCGGACGGCCGACGGTCAGGGCTACTGGATGGTCGGTCGCGACGGCGGGATCTTCAACTTCGGCGACGCCGGGTTCTTCGGGTCCGCCGGCGGGCTCCCGTTGAGCGCGCCGATCGTCGGCATCTCGGCGATCCAGTCGCTCTGACGCTTGTACGGGACGACGGGAGTCAGGACGCCTCTTCGGTGGCCAGCGGCGACGATCGCTCCTCGACCCGCGCCAGGCGCCAGTACGCCCACGCCGCTACCCATGTCACGACGAAGAGACCGACGACGACGAAGCCGGCCGTGTTGATGTTGAAGCGGCCCACGAAGCTCCAGAACCCCGAGTTGAGGTTGGCCTCCTTGCCGATGAGGCCCAGGATCTCGATCGTGCCGATGAGGAACGCCACGGCGACCGAGAGCCCCGTGATCGTGAGGTTGTAGAAGATCTTCCGTACCGGGTTGGCGAAGGCCCAGTCGTACGCGAAGTTCATGAAGCACCCGTCGAGCGTGTCGAAGAGGCACATGCCCGCTGCGAAAAGGACCGGGAGCGACACGATGGCCCAGATCGGCAGCCCCCCGACGACGGCCGTTCCGGCGAGGACGAGCAGCGCGATCTCGGTGGCCGTGTCGAAGCCGAGGCCGAACAGCATGCCGACTGGGTACATCTTCCACGAGGAGTCGATCCGCCGCGCGTAGCCACCGAGCAACCGGTTCATGAGCCCGCGGTTGTCGAGTTGCCGCTCGAGCTCTGCCGCGTCGTAGTTCCCCGAGCTCGTCTGCCGGTAGAGACGGAAGATCGAGATGAGCACGCAGAGGTTGATCGCCGCGATCAGGTACAAGAACGCACCGGAGATCGAGGTGCCGACGATGTCGGTCGTGGCGTGGAGGCCGGACGAGGGGTGACTCACCTGGATGTTGAGTGCTCGGATCCCGAAGTTCAGGGCCACCGCGAGGACCAGTACCACCGTGGAGTGGCCGAGCGAGAAGAAGAACCCGACGCCGAGCGGCCGTTTGCCCTCCCCGACCAGCTTTCGTGTGGTGTTGTCGATTGCAGCGATGTGGTCCGCGTCGAAGGCGTGCCGCATCCCGAGGGTGTACGCCAGCACCCCCGTGCCCAGTCCGAAGGCCTTCGCCTGCGAGAGATGCGGATGACCGCCGAGCGCCACAGCCAGCAGGGTCCATCCGACGACGTTGAGCCCCACGACGATCCCGATCATCCACACCAGCCGGACGCGCTCGGTCCTGGTGAGCCGTCGGCGCTGAGCCTTGAGAAAGGCAAATGTCGTCGAAGTCACCGCCACCTCCACACAGTAGGCACTATTGCGACTTATTCGTAATAGAGGCCACCGCCGGATGGCGGGCGCCGTACCCCGCCTGCCGCAGCCGGTGTCCAGGACCCCGAAACAGCGCCCGGTACCATCACATCGTGAGTCGGCGAGCCCCAGTCCAGGCGTCGACACCGTCGGACGCGAGCACGTTCGAGGACGCCCTCGAGATCGTCCGCCAGCACGGCGGCCGCGTCACGTCCTCGAGGAGGATCCTCCTCCGGATGCTCTTCGGCTCAACGGGCCACCGCACCGCCGAGGAGCTCGCCGCCGAGGTCCAGGCGGAGGCTCCCGACATCCACCTGTCGACGATCTACCGCAACCTCGAGGAGCTCGAGCGGCTCGGCGTCGTGGTCCACTCCCACTTCGGGCACGGCCCGGCCACGTACCACCTTGCGAAGTCGGTGCACGGCCACTTCGTCTGCGAGGAGTGCGGCACGCTCATCGAGGTCCCCCAATCCATGTTCTCGGGATTGGCCAAAGAGGCTGCGACGCAGTTCGGGTTCACCATCGACCCGCATCACTTCGCCATGCTGGGTCGCTGCGCCGATTGCGACAAGGACCACAAGGGCTGAGGGCCCCGGACGTCACCAGGTCGTCGACCGCTCCAGCGTCCGTTCCAGGATCCCGAGCGTCGCCCGGACCGCCGTCTCCGAGATGACAGGAAAGATGTCTGCCTGCTTCCACTCCGGTGCGATCTCGGACCAGTCGTAGTACGAGATCACCATCGTGCCGCCCTCGACCGGCTCCAGCTCGTAGCCGTAGACATGGCCGATCTGCGGCTTGATCTGTCCCTCGATCGTCCAGGCGATCGCACGGTCCTGCTCGTACCGCGTGATGACGACTGTGACGTCGTACTTGCCCATCGGGTAGTCGTTGAGCGACTCGCGGTCCATGTGGATCACGAACTCGTCGCCCGCCTTCGACGCCGGCTCACCCGTCGACCCCTGCAACATGCCCGTGCTGTCGATGGTGACGTGGCCTTCCGGGTCCCGTACCACCGAGAAGATGCGCGCAGCGTCGACGGGGATGAAGCGCCGGATCTCGATGCGCTCGCTCTTCTCGGCCTTCGTCTCTTCGCTCATGACCGCATTGTGCCACCGGACCGGTTCCTGCGGCCGGGCCGTTTCACGCCCGGCCCGGAGCGGGCTCCTAGCGCTCGGGCCCCGGGACCACGCCGACGAGGTCCGCCTCCGCGTGTGCCTCGCCCCGCCCTTCGCCTGCTGGCGGGCCGCTCGTGTCACTCGTCGCTCGCGGACCTCGCGCCATCGACGCCGCTGCCGCGATGAAGGCCAAGCCGGCCGAGACCAGGAACACGATCGTGAGGCCGTGGTGGAACGGCGCCGAGAGCAGATCCGGGAAGTACACCTTGCCGGTCAGGATGCGCTGCGCCTCGGCCGGGAGCTTGCCCAGCTCGCCACCCATCGAGAGGAGCTGGCGCAGCGGATTGATCCCGAGCACGGAGGCGAAGAGCGACGAGACCGGTGGCAGCGATGCGACGTGGTGGGCGACCGCGTGCGCGACACCTTGTTTCTCCAGACCCTTGGTGAGCGTCTTCGGCAGGGTGCTCGCCAGGCCGGTGATCATCAGTGAGAAGAAGACGCCGATGGACAGCGCGGTGCCCGAGTTCTGGAACGTCGCTCGCATGCCCGACGCCGCCCCGCGCTGCTCGGCCGGCACGCTGGTCATGATGGAGGAGGTGTTCGGCGCGCTGAACATGCCGATGCCGATGCCGTTGATCGCGATGAGCGTGGCGAACATCGGGTAACTGAAGTTGACCGGCAGCAGCATGAGCCCGATGAAACTGGCGCCGTAGACGAGCATGCCCGCCGTCGAGAAGCCACGGGCGCCGTAACGGTCGGACAGAAAGCCGCATAGCGGCCCGGCCACCAGGAACCCGCCCGTGAGTGGGAGCAGGAAGATGCCGGCCCACAACGGGGTGGAGCTGTAGGCGTAGCCATGGAGCGGCAGCCAGATCCCTTGGAGCCAGATCACCAGCATGAACTGGAGGCCACCTTGACCCAGACGGGCCGCGAAGCTCGCGACATTGCCGGCGGCGAACGCGCGGATTCGGAACAGCGCGAGGTTGAACATCGGATCCCGCACCTTGGTCTCGATCACCGCGAAGGCGGCGAGCAGGGCCAGGCCGCCGAACAGCAACGCGAGGACTTCGGGGTTCGTCCAACCCATCGTCTGGCCGTGGTAGGGCTGGATCCCGATCGTGATCGCGACGAGCAGGGAGCCGAGCCCGACCGCGAAGGTGATGTTGCCCCACCAGTCCATCCGCCCGCCCGATTGTGTCCCGACCTCGCGTAGGCGGTAGTAGGCCCACAGCGTCCCGAAGATCCCGACGGGAACGTTGACCCAGAACACGGCGCGCCAGTCCCAAATCGCCAACACGCCGCCGAGCACCAGGCCGATGAATTGGCCGGCCATGCCGGCGACCTGGTTGATCCCGAGGGCGAAGCCGCGTTGATCCTCGGGGAACGCGTCCGTCAGGATCGCGGCCGAGTTGGCCATGAGCATCGAGCCGCCGATCGCCTGGACGAAGCGCCAGCCGATGAGCCAGAGGGCTGCGGTGCTGCCGAGGAATGGGTCGATCGAGAGCAGCACGGACGCGAACGTGAAGACGGCGAACCCTGCGTTGTAGATCCGGACGCGGCCGAACATATCGCCCAGACGGCCGAGGCTGACGACGAACACGGCCTGCACCAGGCGGTAACCCATGATCATCCACAGCAGGTAGGTGATGTTCCCCGGCGCCAGCGGGTTGAGATGGATGCCGCGGAAGATCGCGGGCAAGGCGATGATGACGATCGAACCGTCGAGGACCGCCATGAAGGTCGCCGCCGTGGTGTTGGCGAGCGCGACCCACTTGTAGCGGTCGTCGACCTGGTGCCGCGTCATCAAATGTTTTGCGCCAGGCGTTCGATCAACGGCGCAGCGGCCTGCAACTGCTTGACTTCGGCCCGCGTGAAGGCCAAGTCGAGAGCTTCGGACAAGTGCTCGCTGCGCGCGCTGCGGCGGCGCTGGAGCAGCGCGCGCCCGTTCGCCGAGAGGGACAGGATGGACCGCCGCCCATCTGCCGGGTCGGGGGCCCGTGCGACGAGACCACGCTCTTCGAGGGCGGCGACCGTCGCTCCCATCGACTGGGGACTGATCCGCTCGAGCCGGGCGAGCTCGGCCGCCGTGGTGGGACCGGTCCGGTCCAGCCGGGCCAGGGCCGACGTCTCGGGCGAAGTGAGGTCGCCCTCGACGGCCTGGGTCTGGCGCAGTCGCTGCACGAGCAACCGCACGCTGGAGTGCAGCGCGCCGGCGACCTCGTCGATCAGTGGGTCACGGGCCATTTAGTAAGTCTAGCCTCATAAGTCCAGCCTTACTACCGGGCGGGATCGGTCCTGCTCAGTCCTCCGGAGCCTCCTCGACGGAGATGCCGTGCAGCTCCAAGAGCATGTGCGAGAGGAGCGTCGCCTGTTTCGGGTCGACCTGTATTCCTTGCAGACCCGCCGCACCCTTCGCACCGTCGAGACGGGATCCCTGCAGATGAGTTCCTCGCAGATCCGCCTGAGAGAACTCGCTACCGGAGAGATCGCATCGAAGCATCCGGGACGAGCGGAACTTGGCTGCGTAGAAGTCTGCCTCCTTCAGATTTGAGTCGAGAATCCTGAAGCGCTCACCTTCGCTCATACGAAGGATCATTCCGTCGGCCTTGCAATCGATCAGCTTCACGTCCTTGAGCATGCTCATCGAGAACACCAGTCCGGACAAGCGGCAACCCCTGAACTCCACCCGGAACAGGCGCGACGAAGAGAGATCCGAACCCGAGAGATCGCACTGATCGAAGATCACGTCTCTTGCTTCCAGCTCTTGAAGCTCGCAACCGTGAAGCCTCACGGCATCGAGACGACTCGACGTGATGCGGACGCGGGGCGCCGTACGATTCGGCAGGGCCATTCCCGACAGATGTGCCTCGTCGATGTCCTGATCCGGAGCGAGGTCGATCGAGGAGATCTGCACGAGACTCCTCGGGAGCGACGGCGGTGCACAGGCGTCACGCTCGGCAGCCATGGTGGCCCAGTCTCGCTCCTAGTGCTCTGGCCCCGAGACGAGCGCCGCGTCGAGACCGAGCAACTCCACGGTCGTCTGCCCGTCGCGCAACGCCTTGAAGAACCCTGCTTCCTTGGCCTCACGCGCCCGGCCCGCCGCGAGGACCTCGCCGACGTCCCCCGCGGGCACGAACGTGATGCCGTCGACATCGGCGACGACCCAGTCCCCCGCCGCGACGACGACGCCGCCGGCGTTCACCGGCTGGCCGACGGTTCCCGGCTTGTCCTTGGTCGCACCGGTCAACGCGATGCCGGCGGAGAAGACCGGAAAGCCGTGCGCCTCGAGCGCGGCCACGTCTCGGACACAACCGTCGAGAACGAGGCCCGCCAACCCGGCCGCCTCCGCCGCGGTGGTCAGGACCTCGCCCCAGTAGCCGCGGTCGGCCACCTGGCCGACGTCGACCACGAGCACGCTGCCCTTCGGCGCCTTGGTCACCCCCACATGGACCGCGAGGTTGTCGCCCGGCGTGCACCGCACCGGGAAGGCCGGTGCCGCCATCGACGCGCCCGGCCACACCGGGCGGAGCCTGCGGTGCGCCGCGTTCCCGCCGGACTCCCCCAGGGTCGCTGACCCCAGGCCGGCCAGGGCCGTCGCAACGTCGTCGGGTCTCGTCTCGGGATCGGCCACCTCGTTCTCCTTTGCCGGCACCGGCTGTCGGGTGCCGGCGTGCATTGGACCACCGGCAGCGCCGGCGCACCAGCCGTACACTCCGCTGCGATGGCCGACACCATGCTGATCGTCACCCAGGTCGCCCCGTACGTCGACGGGCCCGCCGGCGTCCACGGCACCCTGAGCCAGGCGCAGACCGCCCTCTCCGAACTGGCCGACATGGCCGGCCTGGCGCCGACGGTGGTCACCGACGTGCGCGACGTCTCGCCCCAACAGGTCTCCACGGCCGGCGTGCTCGCGCTCTTCACCATCGGCGAGACACCGTGGTCGCCCGCGCAGAAGGAGGCGGCTCACAGTGCCTGGAGCAGTGGGCGGCTGCGCGTGCTCGGCGTGCATTCGGCCACCGACGCCAACCACACCTGGCCTGAGTACGGGGCGATGCTCGGGGGTCGTTTCGACGGCCACCCCTGGACCCAGGACTTCATCATCGACGTCGTCGACACCGCACACCCGGCGACCGCGCACATCGGCGAACAGTGGGACTGGCACGACGAGGTGTACCTGTTCCGTGACCTGCGTCCCGACGCCCGTGTCCTGCTTCGGCTCGCGGACGACCAGGTCGACCTCTCTGTGTCCGGGGGGAGGGTGCCCGACTGCGGCTTCCCGCTCGCCTGGTGCGTCGAGGACGGTGCCGCCCGCAGCTTCTACACCGCCCTCGGGCATTTCCACCTGGCCTGGGAGCTGCCGGTCTACCTGCGCCACCTCGCGGGCGGCCTCGCCTGGCTCCGGGAGAGCGCCTAACCTGACACACATGTCAGGGTCACCCGGGGGGGCGAACGGCGTATCGCTCCCCGACTTCATGTCCGCCGCGGTCTACCAGTCGCCGGGGGTCGTCTCCGTGGAGGAGCGCCCCGTGCCTCGGCCGCACTCCGATCAGGTCGTCGTGCATGTCCATTCGTGCGGCATCTGCGGATCCGACATCCACCAGCTGCGCGACGGCTGGGGCTTGCCCAAGGGCGTCGTCGCCGGACACGAGTGGAGCGGGACGATCGTTGCCGTAGGCGACGACGTCACGAATTGGTCGGTCGGCGAATTGGTGGTGGGGGGAGCGTCGCCGAAGTGCGGTACCTGCCGGCGCTGCCTCGAAGGCAAGCCGTCGCAATGTGAGAACCGCAACTCCATGAGCACGGGTGAGCACACAGACGGAGCCTTCGCCCAGTACATCGTGGCGCGCGCCGCCGGCGTCGTGCGTCTGCCCGAGGGCCTCTCGCCCCGCCACGCCGCCCTCGCCGAGCCCCTCTCCGTTGCGTTGCACGGAATCACCCGTTCGGGGGTGACGCCCGACGACACCGTCATGGTCTTCGGCGCCGGGCCGATCGGGGCGCTCAGCATCGCGGCCCTGCGCACCATGGGCATCACCGACGTCACGGCGGTCGAGCCGAACGAGAGCCGGCGCCGCCTCGCCGCCGACCTGGGTGCAAAGGAGGTCGTCGATCCGGCCGACCTCGAGGTGTTCCCCTCGTGGGAGCCCGAACGCCAGTCGGCACGCGCCGCCCACGTCGTACTCGA
>Ga0210390_10001986_pt1 | contig 18658 bp, 13 predicted proteins | sample IncBWH11OmetaG_FD_161050 | JGI IMG/M metagenome (GOLD analysis project Ga0210390, IMG submission 161050) | Forest soil microbial communities from Barre Woods Harvard Forest LTER site, Petersham, Massachusetts, United States - Inc-BW-H-11-O ... | reverse complement strand
AAATAGATCGCTCTTATAAATAAAAGCAGCCATATTCCCATCAGGCGATATGGTGGCATACACTTCTTTCTCTCCTTGCATTAAAGGAGTTAAGGTTTTATTCTCTTTGTTCCAGATGTAATATTTGTAAATGGTGGAGTGGCGGTAAATTTTTTCACCTGCTGAACCAATGAGTATACTTTTTTCACCAGGGCCAAGTTCGTAGGTTTGAAGATAAAATCCTTTGCCATTATTCGCTTTCATTATATCCGTTGTGGTAAGCAACGTGTCGGTTGCTTTACCTGTGGCATAACTATATTTTACAATTGCTTGCCCCGAACCGCTTTGGTCAAGCGATGTATAATGATCGCCATCAGAGGTCGATTTTAATTCATCAATGCCTTTCGAAGCAAACTTATACTGGTTCCATATTTCGTCAAGGGTAATGTTTCGCTTTTGGGCATTTATTCCAAACGTAAGCGCTAATGCTAAAACAAGCGGGTAAGTTTTTTTCATGAATAGATATTTTATTTTTTACTGTGTGCCATTATCTGGTCAAATATTTCCTGTATGCCATGGCTGGGTGAATCGGCAGGCGATCTTAAGAACTGGCCTTTAGGGTTGATAAGGAAAAATTCAGGCAATAATTTTACTCCGTATTGCTTAAGTACTTTCTGCCCGTCATCATATAAAAACTGCCAGTTGTATATTTTGTTCTTATCCAGGAATTTCTGAAGGTCCGCTATATTATCATCTTCCGATATACATACAAAGGTTATCTTTTTACCATATTGCCTGCGAATAGCCGACATCACATCCATTTCGCTCACACATTCGGTTATTGAACTCTTAAAAAAACACAAGTAAAGATACTTGCCCCTGAAATCGATCAGGCTGGTGGGTTCTCCCTGCGAATCTTTCAAGGTAAATTCCGGTGCAGGGTTGCCGCTTTCAACATCCGAAAAAGAATTCAGAATATTCTTTGCAATTACTTTATCCTCATCTATTTTACTGAGCGCAGCTATGTTCTTTAAAATAGCTTTAATGTTTTCTTTTTCATAATCTCCGCTATAATACACTTCATACAAGCCTTTTAATAGCACCAATTCGCAGAGTGAATCGTTACTCCGAAGAACAGGATTTATTTTCAGGACTTCCATCAGGTTGGGATAGTCGTTAGCCTTGATGAACTTATTTACGTCATCCCCTTCACTCACTCGTTCATTGGCAAACTGGCTCAGGTAGTCTTTAAAATAATCGTTAAAGAATTTCATATACTCATAGTTGTGGTAGAGTACAGGCTTACCCTTCAGGTATTTATTACCCAGTGTTTTCGTCCCTATCAGAATATTTATCTCAATCTCTGCAATGGTGTAATCGAGGTACCCTTTAAAGTAAGTGTTCTTTACATCCACATAACGCTGTATCATAGTTATCCTGAAGCTATCTAACACTGCATTAGCTTCTTTACGCACAAAATAGGTGTAGTATTTTCTCCAGAACAGGTCCCACTGCTCATTAAAATCAATAACCATACTGTTGATGTCGGTTTGTTTGCAATTCAAAAACACCAGGTCAATAGGGTGAGATACAAATGGGTTTTGGTAATGCAAACTATCTGGCGGAGGGAAGTTGACTTCATAAGTAGTGCCAGGAGTAAGGTAAATGGAACCGTTGTAGTTTTCAATATTCAGGTAATAATATTGAGGAGTAGTTACATTGGGTATCTTCAGGTAAAAGTGCCCGCTGTCGTTCACTTTATCTGATGCTATTACCAAAGGCGTATTAGTAATAAGATCCTGATATGTATAAGCCGAAATGGTTTTGCCTTTATAAGTATTAGCATTGCCTTCTATTATCACAGGTTGGCTAAAAGCCAATAGCGATATAAGACAGAAACTGAGAACCAAGTGTTTTTTTAACCTCCCCATATTACTCTAAAACTATACCGGAAGGAATAAATTGTTTAATGTCGCCGCCATGTTTGAAAATATCGCGTACAATGGTAGAGCTAACTGCCACATGCTCGGGGAGGGTAAGCATAAAAATGCTTTCAATATCGGCCTGCATCATTTTATTCATTTGGGCAATATTGCTCTCAAATTCATAGTCGCCTGGGGTGCGGATGCCTCTTAATATGTACTTGGCGTTCTTGCTCTTGCAAAAATCAACGGTAAGGCCGGCATATTCTTCTACCTGTATTTGCTTATGGGCCGCAAATGTTTGTTTTAGCCATTCTTTCCTCTTTTCAAGCGGGAACATATACGATTTGCTGGAGTTGTTGCCTATGGCAACAATAATAGTATCAAATAAGGGTAATGCCCTCAATACTATTGATTCGTGCCCTTTGGTAACAGGATCGAAAGAACCCGGGAAAACAGCTATGCGAGGCATCAGGATAAGTTTAGCAGGTTAGATACCTACAAATATAAGGATTGTTACAAGAAATAGCCTATCTCTCGCACTCCACCATTTTGCGTGCAATAACCTTTTCAGCTGCCTTAATAATATCAGGTGTATCAAGGCCATATTTGCGCATGAGTTCATCAGGTGTACCGCTTTCTCCGAAGCTATCTTTTACAGCAACCATTTCCATAACAGAAGGGTATTCTCTCGCTAATAATTGTGCAATACTGTCTCCTAATCCGCCATTCATCTGGTGTTCTTCAGCTGTTACAACACATTTGGTCTTTTTTACTGACCTTAATATAGCAGCCGCATCGAGTGGTTTTATGGTATGAATATTTATCACTTCAGCCGAAACACCTTTTTGTTGCAATGCTTCTGCAGCTTCTAACGCTTTCCAAACTAAATGGCCGGTAGCAAAAATACTTACATCGCTGCCTTCGGTAAAGGTTATGGCTTTGCCAATTTCAAATACCTGGTCGGCAGGAGTGAATATTGGAACTGAAGGCCTGCCAAAGCGCAGGTAAACAGGGCCTATATGGTTAGCAATTGCTATGGTTGCAGCCTTGGTTTGGTTAAAATCGCAAGGATTTATAACTACCATATTAGGCAGCATTTTCATTAAGCCTATGTCTTCCAATATCTGGTGGGTTGCACCATCTTCCCCAAGGGTAAGCCCGGCATGTGATGCACAAATTTTTACATTTTTATTTGAGTAAGCAACCGACTGGCGTATTTGGTCATATACCCTTCCGGTTGAGAAGTTAGCGAATGTACCGGTGTAGGGTATATACCCGCCAATGGTCAATCCCGCTGCAATACCAATCATGTTGGCTTCGGCAATACCCACCTGGAAGAATCGTTTAGGGAATTCCTTCTCAAAGGCATCCATCTTCAAGGATCCGGTAAGGTCGGCACAGAGTGCAACTACCTTAGGATTCTTCTTGCCCATTTCGAGCAGGCCGGCACCAAACCCTGAACGGGTATCTTTCTTTTCGGTGTAAGTATATTTTGTCATAGTAATGAAATTGCTTTTAAAGAATTACAGTTGTTGATACACCGGGTTTAACATCAAATGTTTTATCTACGGTATAAATAGTTTGCTTAATATTAAGTGAGCGGTAAATAGCATGGTAACGGCCCGGTTGCAGAATAACATTCTGTTGAATGGGATTTACATCCAAATTGCAAACCCATTGCATTTTACCAGCGTCTTCGGCATAAATACTTATGGGGCCCGCACCGGGCTTGGTAATGCTTACAAAACCGGCCTGCGGAATTTTTACGGTTGTGGTAGTGTTCTCAGTTACCTTAACTCCTGGTACGTACATTCGTGGCATAGTTAATATTTCAAGATCATATTTACCCACAATATACTTCCCTGTTGATTCTACTCCCTGCACATTCAGGGTTTGCATATCATTCTCTTTCCTTACAATGGCATATAATGCTTTGTATTCATCATCTCCATCCATAACCAGGTGCAAATAGCCTTGTGGGGCTTTTATGGCAATTATGTTATGCTTGCCTGTTACCAGAGTTACATTGTGTTTATCTACTTCAGGGATTGTGTGAACCACCAAGTGATATGTCCGGTTTGGATCGAGGGTAATAGTATCAGGGTTACCGGCATCGTTAATAGTATGCATGAAGTTATATATCCTGCCGCCGGAATTCTCATCATAAAAGGTCATGGCTACATCTGTTTCGCTGGCTCTGCCTTCTACATCCAGGAGGTTTACCTGTGCAGTGGTGTTGTTCAATGCCTGAGATATTACTACTTTCAAAATATTCCTGAAATCATCTTCTTTTTTTACATCAAAGAATTTTCCAACACAGGTATAGGCGGAACTGAAATCTTCCTTTCCAATACCAATTACAAAAGGTTTAAGTATAATACCTTTCTTCTCCATTTCTTTGGCTGCATCACAAGGGTCGCCACCACATTCTTCAATACCATCGGTAATTAAAATAATAACGTTGCGGCAATTATTGCAGGTGGTAAAATCATCTACACATTTTTCTAGAGTATATGTAATGGGTGTGGTGCCTTTAGGCTCTATGGCTTTTATCTGCGATTCGATGTCCTGCCAGTTGCCTTGTGAAAAAGGAACTACTAAACGAGTGTCTTCGCAGTTACGCTTAGGGTATAGTGGATAATCAGCTCCCAGTGTTCTTAATGCCATTTGCAAGTTAGGAATGGTGCGGAGGCTATCAACCAATTCCACGAGTACCTTCTTTGCAGTCTCAATTTTGGGGGTATGGTCCCATTGCTCATACATACTGTTCGATGCATCAAATATGAACAACACCCTAATAGTCGGTACTTGCGCCTGTAATTGTGGCACCAAGATAGTAAAGAATAAAACTGCAATAATTATTTTACTGACTTTCTTCACGCTATACTAGTAATCTCCCAATGTTTGTTCCAGTTGGGCAAGTGCTTTTTCAGTTTGTTCGGGGTTGGTGGTGGTACCATGCCATTTGTAGCTGTCGTGCATAAAATCAACACCAAAGCCCATTTTGGTATGCATTAATATCATTACCGGTTTGCCTTTGCCTGTGTGTTCTTGCGCTTTTTTAAGAGTAGCTATTACTTCTTCAATATCGTTACCGTTAAGTAATTCAATCACATCCCATCCAAAAGAGGTCCACTTGGCGTTTAAGTCACCCATTGGCAATACATCGGTCGTTTTGCCATCTATCTGGGCATTGTTAACATCGATGGTTGAAATAAGATTGTCTACTTTTTTAGCGGCTGCATACATGGCTGCTTCCCAAATCTGTCCTTCCTGTAACTCACCATCACCATGAAGGCTATAAATGAAATGAGTATCGTTATTCAGTTTCTTGGCAAGGGCTGCACCTACTGCAACCGATAAGCCCTGGCCTAAAGAGCCTGATGCTATGCGTACACCCGGCAAATGCTCGGCTGTGGCAGGATGTCCCTGTAGTCTCGAATTCAGTTTGCGGAATGTAGCCAGTTCGTTAACCGGGAAGAAGCCTTTGCGCGCCATAACACTGTACCAAACCGGTGAAATATGCCCGTTTGAGAGGAAAAATACATCTTCCCCAATGCCATCCATGGTAAATTTTGGGTTTTGCCTCAGTGTTTCAAAATACATGGCCACAAAATATTCTGTACATCCCAATGAGCCTCCCGGGTGACCTGATTGTACCGCTGAGGTCATGCGAATAATATCGCGGCGTACCTGTGAGCACACCTTTTTAAGTTCTGCTGTTGATGGCATTTTTAGCTGATTTTAATGAATATTCAAAAGTAAATTCTTTAATGGCTGGTTTATTTATTTGTTGAAAAGAATGGACTAATGTTGAAAACTATTTTGGTATCAGCTAAGTATGGCTATTTTTGCAGAAAATACTGAATTGTGAGTTTAAAATGCGGAATAGTAGGATTGCCCAATGTTGGTAAATCTACCTTGTTTAATTGCCTGTCGAATGCAAAGGCCCAGGCTGCGAATTTTCCTTTTTGCACCATAGAACCGAACCTTGGCGTAATAAGCGTACCCGATGACAGGCTGCTGAAACTGGAGGAACTGGTAAAACCTGATAAGGTTGTGCCTGCAACGGTAGAGATAGTTGATATTGCTGGGCTTGTAAAGGGCGCCAGCAAAGGCGAAGGGTTGGGTAACCAGTTCCTTGCAAACATCAGGGAGACTGATGCTATTATACACGTTTTGCGTTGTTTTGATGATGCAAACGTCATCCACGTGGAGGGTTCAGTTAACCCTATTCGCGATAAGGAGATCATTGATATTGAACTTCAGCTGAAAGATTTTGAAACAGTAGAAAAGAGCTTGGCGAAAGTTGCGCGTGCGGCTAAAACAGGTACTGATAAGGATGCCAAGAAGGAATTTGAAGTGTTGAGTATTTACCATAAATGCCTTGCGGAACAAAGATCGGCCCGTACCGTGGAGCTATCCGATGAAGATAAAGAATATGTAAAAGGCTTGCAACTACTGACGATGAAGCCTGTGTTGTACGTATGTAATGTAGACCAGAGTTCGTTGAAGGGTAATAAATACACTGATGCTGTTAGAGACGCGGTGAAAGATGAAAAAGCAGAAGTGCTTATAATTGATGCTGGCATTGAATCGGAAATTGCCCAATTGGAGAGCCCTGATGACCGTAAAGCGTTCTTAGATGAAATGGGCCTGGATGAACCAGGAGTAAGCAAGTTAATTAAGGCAGCTTACAAGTTGCTTAAACTATCTACTTATTTTACTGCAGGTGTGGTAGAGGTAAGGGCCTGGACCATTTTACAAGGCTACAAAGCACCACAGGCAGCAGGTGTAATACATACCGATTTCGAAAAGGGTTTTATTAAGGCTGAGGTGATCAGCTATAATGACTTTGTGAGTTTAGGTTCAGAACAGGCATGCCGTGAAGCCGGTAAGCTTATGATTCAAGGTAAGGAATATGTAGTTAACGATGGAGATGTAATGCACTTCCGCTTTAATAATTAAATGCTGATTTAATATGAAGAAGAACCGCGGTACCCTTATAGTTGTAATAATACTTCTACTTATTTCGGTTTATTTTCTCTTCTTTAAAAACACTTTAAGTACCTTAGGTGAAAAAGATAACCAGTTTGCAGTTGCTGATACAGGTATAATTACCCAAATTACAATAATTGACAGGGAAAAGCAAAGCGTAACACTGAATAGGGTAAATGGTGCCCAGTGGAAAGTGAATAACAAATACTTTGTGCGGACGGATGCCATAAATACCCTGCTTTATACCATTAAATCGGTTACCATTAAAACCCCTATTGACCAGCATGCATGGGATAATGTGATAAAAAACCTGGCCACTAATTCTGTGAAAGTCGATATCTATACCGGTGACAAAAAAATAAAATCGTATTTCGTTGGCGGGCCGTCTAATGACCATTTGGGTACCAATATGTTATTGGTTAACCCCCGCACCGATGAGAATTACAAGCAACCTTATGTAACGTATATTCCCGGTTTCGATGGGTTCCTTACTACCCGTTATTTTACAATGGAAGATGGATGGAGGGACAGGACCATTTTTAGGTATTATCCCAATGAAATAAAGTCGGTTACACTTAGCTATCCTTTTGCTGACCATAGTTTTACCATAAATACCACTGCTAAAAACAGGTTTTCAATAGAAAATCCTTTGACTCACCAGCAACTGAACAATTTCGATACTATGGCAGTGCGTCAGTATCTGACTTATTTTCAGTTTGTATCATGGGAGGTTGTGGTGAAACCCGAAAAGAAGGATTCGATAATAAGTTCGGCTCCGATCTGTATTATGGAAGTTAAGGATACCCTGGGAAATGTGACCAATATACGGCTCTATAACCGCAAGGCTCCTGCGACTGTAAATAATAAGTACGGCAAGGACTATGTATATGATCCGGACAGGCTTTATGCACTGGTCAACGGTAAGGACTTTGTGCTGGTACAATACTTTGTTTTTGGCAAACTCTTGCAAGACCCTACTTACTTTATCCACAAGGGTAAGGAAAGTGTTGAAAAGTAGTGAATAAATACTTCATTATTGTAGGGCTTATTGATATACGCCTTTCTACATTTGTCCCTCTGTGAACCTATAAATATTGAAAATGATGAAGTTTGTTGTGTCGAGTAATACACTACTCAAAGAATTGCAGGTAATCAGCGGTGTGCTGAACAGCAATAACGCCCTGCCTATTCTTGATGATTTCCTGTTTAAACTGAATAAAGGAGAGCTTACTATATTCGCATCTGACCTTGAAACCACAATTAAAACATTAATAACTGTTGATTCAAAAGATTCTGGCGAAATAACCATACCGGCCAAGTTGCTTATTGAAATGCTGAAAAGCTTTGCTGATCAGCCACTTACGTTTATTGTAGATACAGCTAAATTCATTATAGAAATTAACTCGGAATCTGGTAAGTATAAGATTGCAGGCCACGACGGAGAGGAATTCCCTAAGATGATTGCCGTGGAGTCTCCAACCAAGCTTGAAGTAGATGCTGAAATGCTTATTGAAGCTATCAACAAAACCATATTTGCCGTTGCTAATGACGACCTAAGGCCTGTAATGTCGGGTGTTTATTGCAATTTCTCTGCTAAAGAAATAACCTTTGTAGCTACAGATGCTCACAAATTGGTTAAATACATTCGCCCTGTAACTGGTGTAACAGCCGAGAATTCAGTGATCATTGCCAAGAAACCAATGAACCTGCTTAAAAACATTCTTACCGTGAAAGATAGTAAGGTTTTGGTAGAATATAACAAGACCAATGCCTCTTTTACTATTGGCAACGTTCAGTTGATATGCCGCCTTATAGATGGTAAGTATCCTAACTACGATGCAGTTATTCCTAAAGACAACCCAAACCAGTTGGTACTTTCAAGAAGCTCTTTTCTCAGCTCACTGAAGAGAGTATCTATTCTTTCGAATAAAACTACACACCAGGTAAGGCTTAAGATCACAGGCAATGCCTTGACACTTACCAGTGAGGATCTAGATTATTCCAGCGAAGCAAATGAGCGTATCTCTTGCCAATATGTTGGCGATGATATGGAAATAGGTTTCAATTCAAAGTTCCTGCTTGATATGCTTATGAACCTCGACTGCGAAGAAGTTAGAGTTGGCATGTCGAGCCCTAGCCGTGCAGGTGTAATTACTCCTAACCCTCAAAAAGAAGGTGAGGATATTCTTATGCTGGTTATGCCGGTTATGTTGAATAACTAAGGTCTCAATATTCTTTAAAGAAAAGCCCTGCTTTAAGTAGGGCTTTTTTATTAATAGCAAAAGCCCCTGGCACTATGAGAACCAGAGGCTTTAAACCAACAAAAAAAATCCCTTGTTTATTTTAACGGAGAAACATTAAATAGGTTACATATTTAAGACGACAAATAATTTTGCAAATGATGACAAGGATTCGTCAGGTAGCAAGAGTTTTATTGATAATTACAATATAATACAATAGAAAACAACTTAGCTTCTGTAAAACTTTGCTTGTCAAATACTTGTGTGTAATATATTGATTTTCAATATGGTATATCAATTTCTTTGCCGATCCATTGCACTTTTGTTTCAACAGGACTTCTTTTAGATGGAATAAGATTAGCTTTTTCCGGTACACCCAAATAAAAGAACCCAAGTAGTTTGTCATTTTCGCCAAGACCAAAATATTCTTTGGCTTCTTTAAAATAGGTAATGCCTGCAGTGGTCCAATATGCTCCTAAACCATAAGCTGTAACAGTTAAAAACATATTCTGAACCGCACAGGCAACGGCTTCAATTTCTTCTATTTCAGGAAGTATATTTTTCTCATTTCTTTTCATGCAAATAGCAATAACATGAGAGGATAATAATGGATAGCTTAGTAATTTGTCATACCTCGCTTGCTTGAAATCTTTTCCTGCAAATTTTTGGTAAATACCGGCTTGTAGTTTTGCAAAATGCTTCAATCCTTTACCTGAAAATACCTGGAATCTCCATGGCTCAGTTTGTTTATGGTTAGGCGCATGTATTGCATTTTCAAGAATTTGCCATATGGTTTCATCCGGAATTGTTTTTCCTTGCGCATACTGATTAGGATATATACTCCTGCGCTGCTTAATTAAGCTATTTATCTGTTCTGTATTGTAATTGGTTTCCATAATTCAAAAATAATAATTCAATAAATTAAAAAATAAAGCTCCCGGCCTATGAAAACCGGGAGCTTAACCAGAACACAAAAAAATAACACGTTAAATTAAACTTAGTCCATTCCTTTCATTTCAGTATCCGATGTTTTATGTCCGCCAATCGGGAAAAGGAGCTTAAATCCTACATTTCTGCCCATATTGTAAATACCTTCGGTTGGCTTGGTTACAGTAGCAGGAGTTAAGCCATAATTGGATTGTCCTGCATAAGCGCCATTATACGACCAGAAATATTGCGTACGTGATGTGTGGTCTAAATAAGCAATATTGGTAAGGTTTGTACAATTGAGATAAAATGAGCATACTACTCTGCCTGTACGCGGGTTAACAAAATTGGTTCCTACACCGGCATTATATAAAGTATAGGCGGTAGAAGGCAACTCATTCCAAAGAGCGCTGTATATTTCGTCCTGTGCCCAGTAATGAGCAAGACCAAAAGCAATATAGGTCCCTTTTAAAACAGAATGATGTCTGTCACTTATTTTAAGTCTAACTTCTGAAGTTAAACGGGCGGCCGGTGTCCATGGAACGTGATTGGTTGAATCTGTTGCATTAAGAATGTATGAATAGGTATAAGTAAACCCATTATCTACTTCAATATATTTACTATCACTTGGGTGTATATTAAAGAATGCCGAAACTCCTTCTATATAAGCATTGTTAGCAGAGCCGAAATGATAAACAGGAACTCCGCCTATAAGTGAATCACCGCTCAATTTACTACTAATGCGGTTAGCAAATATGAAGTTTTGAATGAAGTTATAGAACCCATCTACTTCAAAGCTTACATCTTTGCCATTATTTCCATAGGCGAGGTCTAATTCATATCCTGATTCACCCTTCAGATTAATGTCCCCTTGTTTATATTCATTTGCAGGGTCAGTTTCATTACTCATTAATTCAAGTATAGAAGGTGCGCGGTATGTTTTTGCCAGGTTAGCCTTTACATAGTTATTCTCCGGTAATTGATAGGTCGCACCCAAACTTGCTGATAACCCATTATAGGTGTTATTAAGAGCAGGAAATTGCGTGTAGAGTGAAGTTCCCACTGGTACTACATTCTGATTTGAATTGGCAGTATAATAACCGGGGCTTCCTGAAACACCACTACTTGGAACTTCTACCTGACTCGAGGTATTATCATACGCCAGGTACATCGGTTGTCCTACCATAGATCTGTAATCATAACGTAATCCGGCACTCATAGAAAGATTTTTGATACTCTTGGGGTCCCAGTTTAAAATAGCATAACCTCCTAAATCCATATCGGTATAAAAGGGTATTTCAAATATGCCTTTATATGGAGCTGTAGGTTCAGCGAAATCTGTATTCCATTCATACATTCCATTTATACCCGTAGTGAGTTTCAGTCCTGAACTATCTCCTACAACCTGGTATTTAAATGAATATGGAATATCATGTACTGTTAACCCTTCCTCGGTAACGGTACCGGTGTCAATCTCCTGGCGCTTACTCTGGGAGTAACCAATATCTGCCAAGATCCTGGCATTATTGCTGACGTTAATATTGTTTTGCCACCAAATTTCATCATGGTCTAGTATCTGGTATACTGAAGATAGGGCGGAATTATATGAAAGGAAATTAGCCTTTGTTGGATAAACTTGTCCTGTTCCCGGTACTAGAATACCATTAACATATTGAGGATTGCCTCCATAAGCATTAGCTTGTGGAACATCAAATTCAAATTGTCCGGTAGCGCTGTCTCTGTTGCCATCCGGAATCTCTAACTGACGATGTAATATACTAACCGATAAACGGCTAAAACCCCATTTCTCATTTAATCCAATAGTGCCTCTTATATTACTTGACGTAAAGGCAGTTCCCCACACATATCCATCCTTAGGGTCCTGGTAACAATGAGCCTCTTCCTGGCTGCCTCGCAGATCCCATGTAAAGCCGTTATGATTTCCTGCAATATCGAAAGAGTTTCCTATCAGGCCATTATTGGTTTGGTATTCAGTAAGTATACTACCTGTAGTTGTTCCATCTTCAGGTAATGGTTCCGATTTAAAATTGATCACTCCTGCAACAGCATAGTTACCATACTGTAAAGAAGCAGGGCCCCTGATAATTTCCGCATCATATACTGCATAAGGGTCAATTAAAATACCATGTTCATCTCCCCATTGGAAGTCTTCCTGTCTTTCACCATCAAAAAGCGTTAATACCCTGTTAAACCCCAGCCCGTTTATTTCCGGTTTTGAAATCCCGGGGCCTTCTGAAATTGCAGTAACACCAGGTTCTTTAGCTATAGCATCAACTGCGTTAGTTGAAGCCTGCTGAATAAACATTTCATGTGAAACTAATGTAACAGGAACGGGAGAGCGTTGAAGAGTTGTAGTGTTACCTAATGCAGTAATTACTACTTCTTTAGAAGATGCACTGGAAGCAGATAGTGAAAAGTTAACATTCGTTTCTCCATTTATGGTTACCTGTTTTACCGCAGTGGCATAACTTAAAAGCTTTACCTCTACTTGATAAGAACCCCTTGGCAAGGATGGTAAATAATATTTCCCGGTGGAGTCACTTGTAGTCCCCATTTTAAGCTCCGGTAAATATACTATAGCGCCAGGTATAGTTTGCCCGTTTGTGGCATCGGTTATTTTGCCATGCAACGAGTTCTGCCCTATTGCTAGGACTGAAATTGCGCTGAATAACATAAGTGTAAAATATTTAAATTTCATAATTCATTGTATTAAAATATAAGTAATAGCTTACTGAACTATGTTCGATAAGCAAAGGAATAATGGTAGAAATTACCTTAAGCTACGACTGGTGGTGCCCGTGAAGGGAGGGAAGATATTTCGGAAAGAGCAATGTTTTGCTCAGTTGCCAAAAATATTGAACTTGTAAAGGAATGGGTGAATGATAATTGCTGAACATGGGCTTTGTCAAAAAATGGGAATTCAAAGTCGCAAATAGCGCAATGGTGCTCAATGTTGTGAAAATGCTTTTCGGTTATTGAATGGCAGTGAACATCGTCGGCATGTAAAACGTCGTGTACGCTCTTTTCAGTATATGCAAAGAGAAAAATACTTAACAGGAACAGAGAAAGATATTTCCTGATGCTTAAATTCATTTTGCAAATATATAAAGTTTTGCTGTAACTTATTCCTGACATGTAAGAACGCCAATTAATCGTGTAACGTTTTAACAAAAATTAACAGGCACTACAATTTTATTGTATGATAATTATATCGTCACGACGGTTGAGTGCACTGGCACCATCGCCAACAACTGCAAGGTGGTGTTTGCCATTGCCTTGTATGTGTATTCTGCTAGATGCTACACCCTTACGGATAAGATAACCGGCTACTGCTCTTGCCCTTAACAGCGATAAGTGCTGGTTGTATTTGAAACTGCCGCGCGTATCGGTATTACCTTCAATCTGTATTTTACACTTACTATTTAACCTTACATATTTCGCAAGCGAATCGAGTTTTGAATAATATGCTTTGTTGATGCTGTATTTATTGAAGGCAAAATAAACAACCGGCATTTTAGGTATAGAAACTGCTTTAACAACACGTATTGCTGTATCTGTAGTGTTGATTGCAATTGCTGTTTTTGGGTTTATACTATCTTTTTGTACAGGCGTATAGGCTATTGTTGCGGTAGTATCCCTCTCCCAAATTGTTGTAGTGTCTTTAAAACTGCGGATAAAGGATGATAATGCAGGGTCATTCATGGCATTTTTATAACCTGTTGGTTTTACATCCCTATAAAAAGCATTCTTTACAGATAAGGTCTGGCCCGTGTGAACGTATAAACTATCAGTTATATAATTTGTGTTTACAAGCTGGTATAGATTATATGCATCGCACTGGTGTGGGGTTGATACTGAAGTTGTATATGGCAAATATCCAGGTACTTTTACTAGCACTGAATAATGATGTTCAGGCTTTAATGAAACTGAATATCCTCCGTCTTCGCCAGAGGTAGTTGTGAAGGTCTTGCCATGGCGTCTGGTATCTGTTAAAATGATTGCAGCTCCCTGAACAGGTTTGCCGTTAGCTACAATTTCGCCATGCAATACGGTATTCTCAATATTTTCACACTGAAAACTGAATGTGTAAATATCCATGTTGCCATAGCCCTGGTTAATGCGTGATGAAGAGAAGAAACCTTTTTTTACAGCGGTATCGTAAGTGAAATAAATATCATCGGCAGATGAGTTTATTGGAGTGCCAAGGTTTATAGGCGTTGACCATTGGCCATTTTCATATACCGATTTAAAAATATCATACCCGCCTAAGCCCGGATGTCCCTTTGAAGAAAAGTAAAGGGTTTTGTTATCAGGTAACAGAAAAGGCGAATCTTCATCATAAGAAGTGTTAATTGTGGGACCTAAGTTTTGAGGGTTACTCCAGGTGCCGTCGCTATTTTTATCTGATTCATAAATATCTTTTCCCCCGTAGCCACCTTCTTTTTCACTCACTAAAAAAAGTTTTTTGCCATCGAAGGAAACAAATACCGATGGAATATACCGGTGTATCTGTTTAATGTTCCTGCCCATTTTAGAAGGCTTCGACCATACGCCATTCTGAACATGCGATTCCCATATATGCCCATTATGATAAATGAATAGCGTATTACCATCGGATGTTATGGTAACGCTGGCAAGATTTTCAGAGCCGCTCGAAAAATGCAATTCGCTCGAAAATACTGAAGGTGTTTGCCACTGACCATTAGAATCAATATGAGAAATGAAAATATCCTCGTAGTACTCATCGGTCATGAAATCTTTTTTTCCTTTTTGGCTGGTAGGTCTGCGCGAGGTGAAAATAATAGTGGAATCGTGATTCATTAAAACCTGCGCATACTCGGCATAAGGTGTATTAATGGCGCCTCCGAGGTTTTTCACAAATATGGGTTGCAGTTTCCGGTCGAGTAAATAACCGGTAGAATCTCTAGATCGGTTGATTATTCCCGGTGCATCAATGCATATTTCAATATTGTGTTTCACCTCATCTATTATGGTCTCATCAACCTTACTAGTAGGGTCAATGTGGCTTATATAGGTGTTGAATGCAGCTACTGCAGCAGTGTAGTTTTTCATGAGCGAGTAGCAATTCCCGATATAGTAGTATGCATCAATAATTGTATCATCAACTCCAGGCCCTGAGTATTTAATGGTTTTAAGGAAATAGGGAAGTGATTTTACCTTAAAGGAATCAGATAAATAATAGATGGCCCCTACCTGGAAATTAGTGTACGAATCAGTAGAGTCAATAGCCAAAGCTTTTAAATAATACTGCTGTGCTTTTTGTAAATGCGATTTATTAAATTGTTTGTCGCCCTTGGCAATAAGTTTTTTAGCTGAACCATCACCCGCAAATAACTTGGCGGTTGACAGTGTAAGCATTAATACCAAAAACAGGGCGGCATTGATCTTATTCCGCATTAGTTGATCTTATTTCTTTTTATTCTCGTTGTCCTGAGGTTTCAGTTTATCAGGTACAAATGAAGGATGCTCAACCTTAATAGGTATGCTGGTACTTATTATTTTGAACTCAATACGACGGTTCAAAGCCATGCCCTTGCGGTTCCATGAACCATCGGCATTTTTATTTCTTGCAACAGGTTGAGTTGGTCCGTATCCTTTTGCAACAAACCTGCTCTTATCAATGCCCATATTAACCAAATAGTCTACTATCGCATCGGCACGCGCCTGCGATAATAATGTATTCATCTTGTCGCTACCTTGTGCATCCGTATGGCCTGAAATTTCAACGGTTATACCAGGTAGCATTTTCATCAGGTCGTAAACTTTCTGAAGTTCAGGCGCCGATTCAGGAGAGATCGTCGCTTTTCCGCTAGGGAAAAACACGTTCCTTAAAATGATCTTTTCACCAACTCCCAGTGGATGTAAGTCAATTGCCTGGTCTATGATCTCATAAGCTGTACTATCACGTACGTCGAGGTTTTCAGAATGGAACAAGTAACCTTCTGCCTGGTAGGTAATGTTATAATTTTTACCGGAAGGTAAAATAAAGAGGAACTTTCCCGTTGCAGAGTTAGGGTGGTATACACCAACCTGTTCGCCTGTGGCAACATCTGTCACAACAATTTCTACATTCTGTGGAATTGTTGGGGTAGTGCTATCCATTGTGGAGTTAATAGTACCGCGGTAAACTGTAACTGCTTCCTGTTTCTTTTCAGGGAAGTTGATCCGGTAAATATCTTTTTCACCAATTCCATTTTCTTTGAATGAAGAATAGTACGCTGCTTTTCCATCGGCAGTAGGGAAGAAGAAAACGTCATCGCCGGGAGTATTAACAGGGTATCCCATATTTACAGGATTGCCCCACTGACCATTACTATCCTGTTCGCAATAAAATATATCGAACCCGCCCATAGTATTATGCCCTGTTGAACTGAAATAAAAAGTTTTACCACTAGGGCTTATAAATGGAGCATCTTCTTCAAATTCGGTGTTTATCTTAGGCCCCATGTTAAGGGCTTTTCCCCATTGCCCGTTGGGCAATAACCTGCTAAAGTAAAGGTCGCGTCCGCCAAAACCATCAGGCCGGTTGCTTGTAAAATAAAGCGTTTGTCCATCTGCACTAATACTGGCGCTTGGTTCCCAATATTTCGAATCGACATTCTCGTTTAGTTTTTCAGGGGTTGACCAGGCAGTTCCATTTAAATGCGTGATGTAAATATTTCCATCATTATTACCATCATCTCTGTATATGAATATAGTTTGACCATCAGGTGAGATACTGACAGTTGCCGAATGTTGTCCAATATTATTAATAGGTGCTCCAATATTAAATGCTTTACCCCAATGCCCGTTAACAAAATTTGCCATGTAGACATTTTCAAAATATTCACCGGAAGCATCTACAGGATCATTAGGCCCAATTGGCCGGCGAGAAGTGAAAAATATCTGCGATTCATCGGCAGTTACAACGGGGCAAAAATCCGGATATGTAGAATTTATACTGTCGCTTAAAATAGTTACTTCCATTTTTACAGGGTTAGCCATCAATTGCTTTCCTGTATTACATTGCTGTATGCCCCTGTTGGCCTCTTGAATAGCTTCCTTGTCGAGACCTGTATCTAGCAAGGTTTTAAATTTGTTGTAATAGGTAATTGCAGTATCGAACTGGTAATTTACGTGATAAGCTTTTGCCAGATCAAGCAGTGCATCATAGGGTGCATGTTTTTCTCTTAAACTACCCGGGTTATATTTTGAAGTAATATCTGCACTTGCCTTTTGTAAATAAGGAATGGCCTTTGCTTGCCCTACGGGTGCATTAAGATAACATTCGCCAATCTGGAATTTCACACTGTTGTTATCTGCCTGGGCTGAATCAATCGTTAAGAATAATGGCAATGCTTGCGCGAACTGATTGTTATTCATAAATATCTGGGCCTGATCATATTTCTTTTTCAGGTCCTGTGCCTTAAGAAAAGCGGAAGGAATGAATAATAGCGCTAAAACTAAGCCAATACTGTTTCTGATTTTCATATACCCTGTAGTAGTAGTGTAAAAACCTAAATAGTGCAGTTAATATCAAAAGCTTCGAGGTAATCTGCCACCTTTCTTACAAAGCGTCCGCCCAAAGCTCCATCAACCACGCGGTGGTCATATGATAAGGAGAGGAACATCATATGCCTGATAGCAATTACATCGCCTTGCGGAGTTTCAATAACAACCGGTTTCTTTTTTATTGCACCAGTTGCCAGAATAGCAACCTGTGGTTGGTTAATGATTGGCGTACCCATTACATTGCCAAATGAACCAACATTAGTAAGTGTAAATGTACCTCCACTGGTTTCATCAGGTACAAGTTTATTGATACGGGCCCGGTTAGCCAGGTCATTAACCGATTTGGTTAAGCCGAGCAGGTTCTTCTGGTCTGCGGCACGAATAACAGGTACAATGAGATTACCTGTTGGCAGCGCAACTGCCATACCAATATTAATATCTTTATGTCGTATAATACGCGTTCCGTCTACTGATACGTTGATAAGAGGGAAATCTTTAATGGTCTTTACAACAGCTTCAATAAATACCGGTGTAAAGGTTATTTTTTCTCCTTCACGTTTTTCAAACGAGCCTTTTATTTTCTCTCTCCACAGTACCATATTGGTAACATCAGCCTCTACATATGATGTAACGTGTGGGGCAACATGTTTCGACATAACCATATGGTCAGCGATAAGCTTACGCATACGGTCCATTTCAATTACTTCGTCGTTAGGCCCAACTACAAGAGGCTTAGCTTGTGGCGCAGCTCCATTAGTTTTAACCTGTGCAGGCCTTTCAGTTTCTACCAATACTGTTTGAGCAACCTGTGCAGCTTTATTATTTCTGTTTGGCAGATAAGAAAGTATGTCATTTTTAGTAACACGTCCTTCTTTACCACTGCCTTGTATGTTTTCGAGTTCTACTACTCCTATGCCTTCTTGTTTTGCAATGCTTCTAACTAAAGGAGAATAAAATTTGCCATTGGTTGAAAAACGGCCAATAGGTTCATTGCTTTCAGCAGCGGCAACCTTAACCGCAGCGGGTGCAGCAGAAGCTTTCTCTACTTCAGGGGCC
>Ga0210390_10001985_pt1 | contig 18663 bp, 13 predicted proteins | sample IncBWH11OmetaG_FD_161050 | JGI IMG/M metagenome (GOLD analysis project Ga0210390, IMG submission 161050) | Forest soil microbial communities from Barre Woods Harvard Forest LTER site, Petersham, Massachusetts, United States - Inc-BW-H-11-O ... | reverse complement strand
ACGCCAGCCAAAAGCGCGCCAACGCCCGCCTCCTGATCGTGCTGCCCATCACCATCCTCATCATCTTCATTATTCTCTACACCATGTTCAAGTCGTTCAAATGGACCATGCTGATCATGGCCAATGTCGCCCTGGCTCCCGTCGGCGGCCTGCTCGCCCTGCTGTTCACAGGCACGAACTTCAGCGTCTCCTCCGGCGTCGGATTCCTGGCTCTATTCGGCGTGTCGGTACAAACCGGCGTCATCATGCTCGAATACATCAACCAGCTGCGCGCGCGCCGCTACACCATCGAAGATGCGGCCATCGAAGGAGCCGTCTTGCGCCTCCGCCCCATCATGATGACCATGCTCGTCGCGACTCTGGGCCTGCTGCCCGCAGCTATGTCGCACGCCATCGGCTCCGACTCACAACGTCCCTTCGCCATCGTCATCGTTGGCGGATTAATGGCCGCCCTCGTCATGAGCGTCTTCCTTCTTCCCACGCTCTACGTCTGGATCGCACGCGACCGCGACATCCTCCCGCACACCGAGCCCGGATTCGCCGAAGGCGAGCACGTCGACTAGGAACTACGATATGCAGCGTTCCGTGTGCCTCGTCTTTAGCCGCCCAGAATCGGTCAGCCTGCCGATTGCGCAGCGTACAGAGCGTCTGGCCTGCCGAGCGCTTGGCGTGGGGGAGTGTCCAATGTGCGGAGGGCGCAGCGTGGAAGAGCGGCGCTTTAGCCCCGCGTCAACGCCCCAACAAATTGGCGGGCTTTAGCCCCGGGCGACAAGCAACTTCCTCGCCACGCAATCATCGTTGAGGGAAGCGAGATTCAGACGTCGCTTGCACGGTAGGGATGCTTCGACTTCGCGGTGAGGATCGCTTCGCTCCCCTCACGGCTTCGCTCCAGCATGAAAGGATTGGGAGTTCGAGCTGGTCTAAGCTGAGGGCTGACAGCTGACAGCTCCAAAAAAACAAGAGTTCCGAGGTGGTGTGGGGTCCATTCGTCTCGGCCAGTAGCTCGCGTTTGACCCTTGCTCGACCTGCTTTCGCGGCTTCCCTTGCGGGGCTGCTGCGCGCGATCTTCGCTTGGGCTCCGGGCTCACCGCCAACCGGATAAACCTACCCTACGCCTCGGAACTCTATCTTGCCTTCAACATTTCTTCTTCGTTCGCCTCGACCAGCGCTTTGCTATAGACCCTTGCTCACCCTCCTTCCTGATCTTTCGATCAGGAAAGTGACTCCGCTTGAGCCCCGGACGCCGCACCAACCGGAAAAACTTAAGAAGCTGTCAAAGAACAATCTTGTTCTACTCTTCTTATTTTTTTCGTCAATCGAAAATACGCCGTTGTAACTATCTGATTTTTCAATCGAGTGCACGCCGTCCACAACCCGGTGACCGGATTTGGTGCAAAGCGGCAATGCATTTTTGGCGGAGTCGGCGCTGGGCGCGGAGTTTCGCTTCCTGCATTGATCGGGATCGATGTGAAGCCGCCGGGTGACTTTAGTGCCCGTCTGTGCATATCGCGCGCTTTCCGTGTCTGGCAAGGGATTTCAAGAATGTTGCGCTGGCGAGGAAGCCTCTTTCGCCCCTCTGGGGCTGGTTCCGCACTTTCTGTACCGACCCACGGCTTGCGCCGTGGGCTGCATTCTTTCGCCGCTTATGCGGCTTTACGGCTTTGGTCGGGGGCATAACTTAGGAAACTTCGATGGGCTCGTCTACCAGGCGCTTGTCGGTTTCGCCGGAGCCGGTGAGCTCGAACGAGTTTGTGATCGCGGCTTTGCCTTTTTCTACGCTGGTGATGACGTAGGAACAGCCGAACCAGTGGGCTTCGGCGAGGTCGGTGGACGACCAGCGCGCGGGGTGGTCGGGGTGGGAGTGGTAGAAGCCGACGATGTCTTCGCCGCGGTTGCGGCCTTCGCGCTGGATGCGAACTAACTCTTTGGGATCGATGTTGTAGCGGTTCTGCGGGGAATCGGTGCGGGTGTTGCCGGCGCGGGCCGTCGAGGTGACGACGCGGATGCCATCGTCGGCGATGTGGCCGAGGAGGATGCCGCAGCATTCGTGGGGATAGGTTTGCTCGCCGTGCTGGCGAAGGGCGTCGTGGTTTGCGCGATTAATTTTCAGCATCGGTTAAATGAAGAAGTCAGAAGTCGGAATGCAGAAGTAAACTCCTTATACTTCTACATTCCGACTTCTCATTTCTGACTTTCTTCATCCTTCGTTCCAGAAGCGTTCACTTAGATATTTGTCGCCGGAGTCGCAGAGGATGGTTACGATTACCGCTTCGTTGCCGCGCTTCAGTTGCAGGTCGCGGGCGATTTTCAGGCAACCTACGACGGCGGCGGCGGATGAGATTCCGACCAGCAATCCGGCGGTGCGGGAGAGCTGGCGGGCCATGGCGTAGGCGTCTTCGGTTGCGATCTCTAGATTTTGGTCGGCGAGTTCGGGATCGTAGATTTTCGGGACGATCGCACTGGCCATGTGTTTTGCGCCCTCGATGCCGTGGAACGACGAATCGGGCTGCAGCGAGATGCACTGGACTGCGGGATTTAATTCTTTCAGGCGGCGCGTGGTGCCGACGAAGGTGCCGCTGGTGCCGAGCATCGAGATAAAATGCGTGACCCGGCCTTGCGTCTGCTGCCAGATTTCGTTGGCGGTGCCGTGGTAGTGCGCCTTCCAGTTGGCTTCGTTGGAATACTGGTCGGCATAAAAATATTGGTCGGGATGTTTGGTGGCGAGTTCGCGGGCCATGCGAATCGCGCCGTCGGAGCCGTCGGCGGGATCGGTGTAGATGATGTTGGCGCCGTAACCTTGCAGGATTTGTTTGCGCTCGCGCGAGACATTTTGCGGCATGCAGAGAGTGACGGGGAATCCTTCGGCCGCGCCCAGCATGGCGTAGGCGATGCCGGTGTTGCCGCTGGTGGCGTCGAGCAGAATCTGGCCGGGACCGAGTTGGCCGCGGCGGCGGGCTTCGGCGACGATGTTGGCGGCGGCGCGATCTTTGACCGATCCGCCGGGGTTATACCATTCGGCCTTACCCAGAAGGGCTATGCCGGGCAGGTCGGCGGTAAGCGCGTCGAGGCGCAGGAGCGGAGTGTTGCCGATGCGCTCGATCAGACTGTGGCCCAGCGTTTCACCAAGTCCTGACGCTGCTTCGCGCGATAAATCAGGTTCTACCGGAGTCGACATTGCCGCCATTTTCGAAGAACTATGTGCCATGAGGAACCGCGAGGCCATGACCAACGTAATGTGCTATGTGTTCGGAAACGATGTATGTAGTACCTTGTTTACAGAAGTTTAGATGAAGCAGCTTCGCCCGGCGATGCAGTTCGTGTAAAGTTACGGCCGTTCTTATAAGTAAAGCATCTAACAAAATGCGTCGGGCCGGCAAGGAAAGGTTCAACGAAAATCGCAATGTCTAAAACTATTGAAGCACGAACCTACGAGGAAGCGCTAGCCTGGTTCCGCGAACACGGGTTCGATATAACTGACGCTCCCGGCTCGACCGTGCGAGCTTTTCTGCGGAAATATAATGTTTCGGCGGCCATTCAGAAAGGGCCGGACGACTCGGTGAAGATTTTCGCGTATCCGGGATATTTGATTGGCAGCGAGATCTCGAAGCTGGTGAACCGCGGGTATCAGCAGTTTCTGAAGACCTCAAAGACGGAAGTGCCGGCGACGGCTGACCATTTGAAGGCGCTGCAAATGTTTTCGGAAGAGTTGAAAGAAGGGCTTGGTTTGCCCAGCCTTTACAACGAGTCCCTGGGGACAGTCAGCGAGTCGTATCACTACGACCGGATTGAGAATCGCGATAAGGCGGCGGTGGATCGGCCTAAGCGTCCTTGGGAAGTGGCGGGGAAAGAGGCTGCGGTCGCGGCGAAGAAGGGGCGGGCGTAGGGGGTCGGCGCGCAATTCACGCCACGGGGCTGAAGCCCTGTTCCTTTTTCATGACGCTTGACGCGGCGCTGAAGCGCCGCTCTTCCACGTTACTTTCCGCGTCACGTCCGCTCGTTGGGCCTAGATCCTTTCTTGCGGATGCTCCCGATTAATTTCTTCCTTAGTTCCTTGAGTTCTCTTGCAAATGCCCATGAATCATCGCTCGACCTTCTCTCGCGGAACCGCTCTGCGCCGAGGGCGTCTTGACCACACGAATTGGGCTGTGCTACAAGCGACGGTCGACCGTAATCGTTAACGGTGCAGCATCTACCGATCAAACGGCGCCTATCCCAGGGAGTGAACGCGGGGTTGCGGAGGGGAATCTTTCAATGAGAACGCGTAGGCGAACTACTTTGCAGGTCTCGTTATTTCTGGCTTTCTTTTTTGTCCACGCGCTTGCTCTAGCGAACGCCCAAACCACGAGCAACGTCTATCTGGACCCTTCGAAGCCAACCGATGTGCGGGTCGATGATTTGATCCGGCAGATGACTCTCGAGGAAAAGGCTGAACAGCTGGTGAACCAGGCGCGGGCGATTCCGCGATTGCAGGTGCCGGCTTACGACTGGTGGAGCGAGGCGCTGCATGGGGTAGCGAACGCTGGAACGGCGACTGTGTTTCCCGAGCCGATTGGGCTGGCGGCTACGTTTGACGATCCGTTGATTCACGAGATGGCGATCGTGATCGGGACGGAGGCTCGAGCTAAGCATAATCAGGCGGTGCGGGCGGGGCGGCTCGACATTATGGAAGGGCTGGATTTCTGGTCGCCGAATATTAATATTTTTCGCGATCCGCGCTGGGGGCGAGGGCAGGAGACGTACGGGGAGGATCCTTTTCTTACGGGACGGATGGGCGTGGCGTTCGTGACCGGGCTACAGGGAGATGATCCGAAATATTTCCGGGTGATTTCGACGCCGAAGCATTTTGCGGTGCACAGCGGGCCCGAGCCGTCGCGGCACTCGATTGATGTGCAGGTTTCGAAGCATGACATGGAGGACACCTATTTGCCGGCGTTTCGCGCGGCCGTGACGGAAGGCAAGGCGGAATCGGTGATGTGCGCTTATAACCGCGTGAATGGGCAGCCGGCTTGTGCGAATACGTTTTTGTTGAAAGATCAGTTGCGCGGGGCCTGGAAGTTTAATGGATATGTGGTATCGGACTGCGATGCGATCGTGGACATTTTTCAGGGACACAAGTTCGTGAAGAGCCAGGCAGAAGCCGCGGCGGCCGCGATCAAGACAGGAATGGACAACGAGTGCGCGGACTTTTTCACGATCACGAAAGATGACCACGACTACAAGCCGTTCGTGGATGCGGTGAAGCAGGGACTGCTGACGGAAGCGGAGCTTGATACCTCATTGCGGCGGTTGTTTACGGCGCGCATGCGGTTGGGAATGTTCGATCCTTCGGAGATGGTGCCTTATGCGAAGACTCCGGATTCGGAAATTGACAGCGCTCCGCACCGGGAACTGGCGCTGAAAATTGCACGCGAATCGATGGTGCTGCTGAAGAACGATGGCGTGCTTCCTTTGGCGGGGAGTGTGAAGAGGATTCTGGTGGTGGGGCCGCTGGCGGATCAAACTCAGGTGCTGCACGGCAATTACAGCGGGTCGGATTCGCATGCGGTCTCCGCGCTGGAGGGCATTCAGAAACAATTTCCGGGAGCGCAGGTCACGTTTGTTTCCGGCACGAATTTCCTGCGGCCGGAAACGGTGATTCCGACCTCGGTGCTTTCGACTAACGACGGCAAACCGGGGCTTAGGGGCGAATACTTTGCGGGCAATGATTTCACGGGCGCGCCTCAGGCGGTGCGCGTCGATGATGGAGTGGATTCCAAGCTCTTCCACGCGGGTTCGAACGCGATCGGTCCGCCGACGGGGATGAAAGATTTTTCGGCGCGCTGGACGGGCTTTATCACTCCAGCCGAATCCGGAACGTATCAGATTGGCATGGTTGGTTCGATGAACCGCATGTGGCTGGATGGAAAATTGATCGTGGACGACGCGATTCTGCACGATCCCAACTCGCAGATGGTCACGATCGCACTGACGAAGGGGCATCGCTACGCTCTGAAGATTGAGTACTTGCGCGGCGGGTTTGGGACGAAGCTGGTGTGGCTGCCAGTGAGCGCGGATCCGAGTTTCGAGGCAGCCTCGGCGGCGCGCGATGCTGACGTGGTGGTGGCGGTGGTCGGAATCACGTCGAAACTGGAAGGCGAGGAGATGAAGGTTGACGTGCCTGGATTCAGGGGCGGCGACCGCACCAGCCTGAACCTGCCGGAGGAAGAGGAGGCGGTGCTGGGAGCGGTGAAGGGCGCCGGTAAGCCGCTCGTGGTGGTGCTGATGAACGGCAGTGCTTTGGCGGTGAACTGGGCGAACGACCATGCCAACGCAATCATCGATGCCTGGTACTCGGGAGAAGAAGGTGGTACGGCGATTGCGCAGACGCTGGCGGGCGTGAACAATCCCGGCGGACGGTTGCCGGTGACTTTTTATAAAGGAGTGGAGCAGTTGCCGGAGTTCGAAGATTATGCGATGAAGAATCGCACGTATCGTTACTTTACGGGAGAGCCGCTTTATCCGTTCGGGTACGGGCTGAGTTACTCGAAGTTTGAATACAGCAACATGAAGCTGTCGAGTTCTGATCTGGATGCGGGCAGTCCGGTCACGGTCGACGTGGATGTGAAGAATTCCAGTCCGCGGGCGGGAGATGAAGTGGTAGAGCTCTATATTACTTTTCCCAAGTTGGCTGGCGCACCGTTGCATGCGCTGCGCGGCTTTACGCGAGTGCATGTGGGGGCGGGAGAGGTACGACATGTCTCTCTGACGCTGCAGCCGCGAGAGTTGAGTTATGTGAACGAGGCTGGCGATCGGATGGTTGCGGCGGGGGACTATGTGATTAGCGCTGGTGGTGGACAGCCGGGGACGGCAGCGGCGCGGGCCGAGGCTCGACTGACTATTCGTGGGGAACAGAAGTTGCAGGAGTGATCTGAGTTGCGATGCGCGCGCGGCGAAATAGCAGGTCCCTCCACTTCACAATGACCTTCCCTCGAGAAGCTCATGCTGCGGTCGGGATGACAAAATTATTCGGCTACCTGAATAATCTGATCGGCCGCACGGTTAGTTGAATATCTGATGAAGCGCGGGGTAGATCTTGCGGTAGGTGCGATACGCCTGCTGCATGGTTTTTGACGCGGCCTGATCTGGTGGGATGCGAGTTGCGACGCGGACCACGCGGTCGCAGGCTTCATCGACGGAACTCCAGGCACCGGCTCCGGTTCCCGCGAGGATGGCTGCGCCATAGGCTGCGCCTTCTTCGGCGGCAACGATTTCTACTGCGTGCGCGTAGACGTCGGCCTGAATTTGCCGCCACAGCGGAGATCTGGCGCCACCGCCGCCCAGGCGGATCGACGTGACCGGAATTTTCATTTCGTCGAAGATGGTGAAAGTGTCTTTCAGGCTGTAGGCCACACCTTCCATTACGGCACGGATGATGTGGCCACGCGTGTGGGACGCCGTGAGGCCGACGAGCGCGGCGCGGGCGTTAGGATCGAGATAAGGAGTGCGCTCGCCCATGAGATACGGGGCCCAGAATGCGCCTTCAGAGCCGGGGGGCGTGGCGGCGGCTTCGTCGGCGAGAATGTCGTAGGGGTCGCGGCCATTTTGTTTGGCGACGCCGAAGCGATCGCGGAAAAAGCGCAAGGATAAGCCTGCGGCTTGGGTTACCCCCATCACATGCCAGCGGCCGGGGATGGCGTGACAAAAAGTGTGCAAGCGTCCCGCGGGGTCAAGTGCGGGACGATCGGTTGCGGCGAAGACTACGCCGGAGGTTCCGATGGTGGCGCTGACCGCACCAGCGCGGGCGATACCCATGCCGACGGCTCCGGCGGCCTGATCTCCGGCTCCGGCGACTACGGGAGTTCCAGCGCGCAGGCCGGTGGCCTCGGCACCGGCGGCGGAAACTTTTCCGCAAATGTCAGGCGACTCATACAGCGCGGGAAGCAAAGCCGCGTCAATGCCGGATTTGCTCAATACTTCAGTTGACCAGCGGCGGTTGGCGACGTCGAGAAGAAGAGTTCCTGACGCGTCGGCCATGTCGATGGCTCGCTCACCCGTCAGCCGGAAGCGCACATAATCTTTGGGCAGCATGACGTGGGCGATGCGGGCCCAGTCCTGCGGCTCGTTTTCGCGCACCCAGAGCAGTTTAGTGAGCGTGAAATTCGTAAGGGGCGGATTGCAGGTGAGCCGGATCAAGGCATCGCGGCCGAATAACTTTTCCAATTCGAGGCTCTGGGCTTCGGTGCGCTGGTCGCACCAGATGATGGCGTTACGGACGACTTCATCGTGGGAATCGAGCAAAACGGCGCCGTGCATCTGGCCGGAGAAACCGACACAGGCAATGTCGTCGTTGCGCAGATTCGCGGACTGAAGCGCCTTGCGGACGGCCGATCCGCAAGCGCGCCACCAGTCGCGCGGATCCTGCTCGGCCCAGCCGGGGTGAGGACTGGCAAAGGGCTCGTGATCTTCCGATCCGGAGGCGATGACTTTTCCGGCGTCATCCATGACAAGTGCGCGCGTGCCGCCGGTACCTACGTCGATGCCGAGATATGCGATGTTTCCTCCCCGATGTTATGCGCTTAGGCCGGACGTTTATTTTTATCGCAGGTTCGCAGCGCTTTTGAGCTAAGCGAAGTCCTCCGCCAGTTCGCGGGTTGCTTCCCGCGGTTGCGGCGCTCTTTCTTTCGGCGATTCCCTGGATTGTCTTTGCAGAAAGAAATCCAGATTGCCGCGCATCAAAAGGTGCGGAGCCAAGGAGACTTGATGCGACCGGTCGCCGCCGCCCTCGGCCAAGAACTCGTGCAGCATGCGAAAGGCGATTTGTCCCTGGGCACGGGGACGTTGGTAGATGGTCGCCGCGACGGCACCGGATCGAATCTGCGGCACGAGATCGGGGAACAAGTCGGTCGTAATAATGGTGAGGCGGTCGAGCAGGTTCGCGTCGCGGGCGGCGTTCAGCACGGGAATGGAAGCCTCGGTGGTGACGTAGACGCCGCACAGGTCCGGACACTGTTCAAACAGCTCACGGCATTTGCGATAGGCTTCCGCTTCCACGTCGTGATCTTCGATTGGCTGCAGCGCGTGGAGGCCGGGATAGAACGATCGGAGAGTATTTTCGAAGGCGGCGTACTTTTCCGCGTGCTCGGTAATGGCCATGTCGAACACGGTGACGGCGATTGAGCCGTCGCGCGAGCCGAGAAATCTTCCCATAAGATCGGCGGCGATGGAACCGCTGGCCAGGGTGTCAATCGATACGATGCCCAAGCGGCCGCTGCTGGAAGCGTCGGTGGCCACGCACACAACGGGAATCTCTGAGCGCGAGGCGCGGTTTATCCAGGGGCGCAAAATTTCCGGGCGGCTGGGGAACGTGATAATGCCATCGACCTTCTCTTCGATCGCAGCGGCGAAAGCCTCTTCGTCGCCTTCGCCGAGGCGAGGATAGGTTCGGAACTCGATCTCGACATTTTCGAGCAGAATCGAGGCAGCTTCCTCGCGAATTCCGGCGCGCACTTCGTCCCAGAACGAGGTGGTTCCTCGCAGCGTGTTCACCGAGATGCGCAGGGTTTTCTTGGATGACAAGAAGCGGGCCGCGAGGTTTGGACGATAGTCCAGGGCTTTCGCCATGTCCAAGACCCGCGCCTTGGTGACCGGGCTGACGCCAGGGTTATCGTGCAATGCTCGATGCACGGACCCGACTGAGGTTCCCAGGGCCTGCGCGATATCGCGGAGAGTGGTGGGAGGTTTGCCCATTTTTTCTGGCATATGCGGCTGACAAAAACGGTTCCGGTGGCGGTTGGACCCGGAACCCGTAAACGTTAACGAAACTACACCAAATGCGCAAGGACTGTACAAATGGGTAGTAGCTGTTTTCAGTGGGAAAGCCTGGTGGGGAACCGGCCCTTGCTGTCTGGAATTCCAGAGAGTTTATAGATCCAGTCACAGATCGCGTCGCGCCACACGATGGCTTCTGCGGCCTGGTATTCGAATCGGGTGAGGATGTCGCGATAGCGTTCGTTATCGACGTGCCCCTCGAGCGACTTCCATTGCGAGATGAAATCACGGGCGCGATCGGCGCCGTCGTAGTGCGAATCGTAGATGTGCTGGACGACCGTTTTCCCCGAACGCAGGACGTAGGTGTAGGGCACGTGGTGGAAAAATAGCAGCAGGTTGTCAGGACTGCGAGCTAGCGATTCGTAGAGTTGCTGCACCGCGGGTGGGTATTGACCGATGAATCCTGTACCGGTCGCGATGGTGCGGTCCATGCCGATTCCGGCGTGGTCGGCGCGATGCCATTGGCCCCAGCCATTTTCTTCGGAAGACTCTGGGCTGGGATCGTAGTGGTTGCCGAGAATGTTGGTGAGCGTTCCGGCGCCGAGGGGGCCGGTGTAGCTTTCGTAGATGTGCCAGGAATTCAGTTGCATCGTGGTGATGGCTTTGACGACGAGCGGGTCGTTGCCGAAGGTGAGGCGCGTCCATTCGTCGATGATTTTTTCGGCGGTGAGATTGGGGTCCCAGGCCAGGCGGCCGAAGCCGTAGAGATTGGCCATGGCGAGTGGACTGCCCAGCCAGGTCGCGTCCATGCCAACGTTGGTGACGCCGACGAAGCCGCCGACGGGGCGATGGAGAATGCGGCCCGCGACCAGGGCCTTCACCGGCGTGGTGTTGACATCTGCGATGTTTGCGTCGATGTGCATGTCGAAGTCGAGGGCTTCTTTCCACATCGGAACGAGGAAGCAGAGTTGGCGCTGCTGTCCGGTGTATTCCTGCGTGATTTGCAGTTCGATGGCTTCATTGGTGCGGCCCAGGCGGGCGAAAAGCGGAGAGACTGGTTCACGCACCTGAAAATCGATCGGACCGTTCTTGATTTGAACGATGACGTTGTCGTCGAATGCGCCGTCGAGCGGGTGGAAATTTTCGTAGGCGGCTTTAGCGCGATCGCTTTTCAAATCGTGCCAGTCGAGATGGTGGTTGTAGACAAAGGCTCGGTAGAAGATCACTCCGCCGTGTGGCTTGAGGGCGCGGGCAATTACGTTGGCCGCGTCGGCATGAGTGCGGCCGTAAGTCGAAGGGCCGAGGCGGCCCTCGGAATCGGCTTTTACAACGAAGCCAGCGAAGTCTGGGATGCGGCGGTAGATCTCGTCGACCTTTTTGCGCCACCACTCGGCGACCCGCGGATCCAGCGGGTCAAACGTGTCGAGACCCCCGATAAGTTTGGGACTGCCGAGATCGACGGCCAGGGAAAGCTGCACACCCCAGGGACGGAACACGTCGGCGATGCGGCTGACCTGGGCTATGAAGCTGTCTTCGAGAACGCCGGGGGCGGCATTCACGTTATTGATGGCGCATCCGTTGATGCCGATGGAAGCCAGCAGGCGAGCGTACTGGCCGGCGCGGGTCAGATCGGCGCGAACGTTTCCGTCGACGAAGAAGATGGAGGGCCCGCCGTATCCACGTTCGATGCGGCCGTCGAGGTTGTCCCACTGGTTCACCCAGCGGATGGGGGCGTAGGGATTCTGGAGCTCGTCGAGCGTAGCAATATCTATGTCTGCGAGACTCTCCGCGCGCGCGATCTTGCTTAGTAGCGCGAACACACCGTAGAGGACTCCGCGATCTGTCGAAGCGGTGATGATCAGACATTCCGATCCGCGGAATTTTGTGCTCTTGAGCCAATATCCGTCGGGGCGCAGATCTTGAGGCGGATGCAATTCGGGAATCAGAGCGGGAAGTTCGGTCAACGTTCCGAGGACGATGGCATTCCTGGACGATGCGATTCCGACGTGCAGGGTTCTGCCTAACATCTGCCCGACGCCCTGAATCAGTTCCTGCTGAGCGGTCTTGAGCACGGGAGAATCGCCGAGCAGCACGATTTGCGGTGGCAAGCGCTCGTAGTTCTTAGCCGCTTGCGGACTCAGTGGGGAATATCGCAGCCAGGCATCGGCGCCAGTTTCGGCATTGGCGGGGTGAGGCAACACCGTCGCGCAGAGGAACACCGCAACGATGGCTGCGGCGCGCGCCAGCGTTTTTGCACGCTGAGTGGATTTCATCTCAAAAGCGGCTCACTTGCGTATTTTGAGTATAAGGGCAGTTCGGCTCAGGCGAGCGAATCCGATTGATTTTCGCCTGCGGGAAGCCTACCATTCGCGCTGGAGGGCCCGCCATGTCTGCGTTTGGCCCGATCGTGAACAATTTTCTGAAACTTGCTGCGATTGTATTCCTCGTCGCTTCCGCTTTTTCCCAGACGCCACTCAAATACGATACCGCCACGGAGAGCAAATTCAAGGGTGTGGTTGCCGAGTTGAAATTTGTTCCTCCCTCGGGCGCGAAACCCGTCGCCTACCTGGTGATGAAGAGCGGCGCCGATTCCGTCCAGGTTTTTCTTTGTCCCAAGAAATTTCTCGACGACATGGGCGTGGTGTTCAAGGCGGACGACGAGATTGAAGTGACCGGCTCCAAGGTGAAACAGGACGGGGCAGATTTGACTTTGGCCCGCGAAGTGGTCAAAGGGGGCGACACGCTGACGCTGCGATTTAAAGACGGCAAACCCGCCTGGTAGACAGCGACGGCTGCTTTCCTCTGAAGACCTGAAAGCTACAGTCACGCCTGCACCCTCCGGCCCCATCGCGCTTCCTGATAATCTCAAGCTAGAGTCATTCGATCCTCATTCGACATTCAGGAGAATCTCGCTCATTTGCCGCCGCTGATTAATGTCCGCAGTATCTCAAAAGCCTTTGGCGCCGACCCGCTGTTTCAGAACGTCTCGTTCACCGTTTCCGAGGGAGATCGCATCGGGCTGATCGGCCCGAATGGATCGGGAAAGTCGACACTGCTGCGGATTCTCGCCGGCACCGAGGTGCCCGACGATGGAGAGATCGCCGTCCGCAAACGAATTCGGATGAGCTATGTGGAGCAGGAGTCAGAGTTCGCGTCCGGAGACACGGTTCGGTCTGTGATTGACGCGGCGATGAAAACTTCTGCGGTGCCGGACTCGGAGCGGGGCACGCGTTTTGCGGAGACGCTGGGGCGCGCGGGCTTTGCGGACCTGGACGCGGAAGCTGCCGCGCTCTCCGGCGGGTGGCAGAAGCGATTGGCGATTGTTGAGGCGCTGGTGCAGGGGCCGGACATACTGCTGCTTGATGAACCGACCAATCACCTGGACCTGGCCGGGATCGAGTGGCTGGAAGAAGTGCTGGAGCAGGCCGGGTTCGCCTGTGTGGTGATCAGTCACGACCGATATTTTCTGGAAAATGTTGCCACGGAGATGGCGGAACTCAGCCGGATTTATCCTGACGGGTTGCTTCGGGTGAAAGGGCGCTACAGCACGTTCCTCGAAAAGAAAGAGGAATTTCTGCACGCACAATCGAAGCGGCAGGAAGCGCTGGAAAATCTGGTGCATGGGGAAATCGAATGGCTGCGGCGCGGGGCCAAGGCGCGGACGCGAAAATCGAAGGCGCGCATTGACAAGGCCGGCGAATTGATGGAGGAACTGGCGGACCTGAACACGCGCACGCGCAGCGGGACTGCGCAAATCGATTTCTCGGCTACCGATCGCAAGACCAAGCGGCTGATCGAACTGCAAAACGTCAGCTATGAAATTGGAGGGCGGCGGCTGTTTCAGGGATTGAACTTCATTATCTCGGCCGGGCTGAGAGTCGGGCTGGTGGGGCCGAACGGTAGCGGCAAGACTACGCTGCTTCGCTTGTTGCGCGGAGAGGTTGCGCCGGCGACAGGAGAGATTCGGCGAGCCGACAAATTGCGCATTGTTTATTTTGATCAGCGCCGGGAACTCGATCCGAGTGTTACGCTGCGCCGGGCGCTGGCTCCGGAAGGCGATTCGGTCATCTATCAGGACCGGGTGACTCATGTGGCGTCGTGGGCGGCGAAGTTTTTGTTCAAGGGCGAACAGCTGAACCAGCCAGTCGACCGGCTTTCGGGTGGTGAGCGGGCCCGGGTCCTGATTGCCCAGTTGATGCTTCAGCCGGCCGACGTTCTTTTGCTGGATGAACCGACGAACGATCTCGACATTCCGACGCTCGAGATACTGGAGGAGAGCTTGCTCGAGTTTCGCGGCTCGCTCGTTCTGGTGACGCATGATCGTTATATGCTGGACCGCGTATCGACCGTCGTGCTGGGACTGGATGGTCAGGGCGGCGCGGAGCGATTTGCGGACTATTCGCAATGGGAGACCTGGCAGGCGGAGCGCCAGCAAACTTCGCAAATGGGCGTGCGGGAAAGCACACGAGCCACTACTTCGACGGAGCCGGCAACTTCGTCGAAGAAGAAGCTCTCGTATCTGGAAGCTCGCGAGTATGCCAGCATCGAAGAGCGCGTTGCGGCTGCAGAACTGGTGCTGGATACCAAGCGAGTGGCCGCGGAAAACCCGGATATTGCCAGCGACAGCGAGCGGCTGATGGCTGCACACGTGGAACTGGAACAAGCGCAGAGCGAAGTCGACATGCTGTACGCACGCTGGGCTGAACTGGAAAAGAAACAGCGGGCGTGAGTCGAGTGCAGTCAGGATGCCAGGCAGAAGGCAATGATCGTGTTGCCGCGTGCACCGGCCTTTTTTTCCAGTTCCGCGAGCAGACGGGATTCCAGGTCGTCGGGGTCGTGGATCATCTCGCAGGCAGCAATCTCTTCGTCGGACGCGCCTTGAAAGCAGAGTTCGCAAACTCCCAAGCCATCTTCAGAGCGAACGGGCGGACCGAACACCCGGCACGTCATCGGACGAGATTCGTAGAGTTCACACGCACCCGTTTTCGGATCCAGCACGGGGCAAGGTTCATCGTCGGCGAAATCGGCGAAGTTTTTTTCAGCTGCCTCGCCTTCGTACAGGACGCCGGTGAGTGGATCTCCGGGAAACTCAGGCGAGAGGCGGGCGACTGATTCGCGAGCCCGCTGGCGCACACGCGCGGCGCGCTCGGGGGCGCGTTGTTCGAGGTCGGCGAGGCCTCGGCGCAGGCGCAGGGCATCGAGTTGGTTGATGGGGAACGCGCCGATGCAGCATTGAGTGCAGCCCAAGCGGCAGGTCAGCCATGCGCCGCTGCGGCGGGTGACATCGGTGAGCGCGGCATCGACGATCTGGATCAGCTTCTGATCTCGGGATGGCAGGCTGCTGCCCATATGCTGTTGAGGATAACGCACGCGGGGAGCAACTACTAAATCGTCACACTGTTTTGTGGTCGGGAAACGCATCTGTCGCTCTACCGATCTTTACTATGGATTTTTTGCGTTGGACTATCTCGCCAGTCTGCCCCAAAGTATTTCTACATCTTCTGCAAAGTCGCAGACGACCAACCAGACTTTCCGTTTGGTTTCCCACGAACGGCATCCCTGTTCTTGACCTCGTTGTCGGAATGAGAGCCGGTGCTTTCAGCGGCAGGGCCGGAGTTTTTGAGAATTCTGAAGAGAACGAGGGGAATATGCCGGACAAAAAAGTGGTGAGCCTGCGAACCGTCGCCGAACGAGTGAAACTGGCACCGTGCTCGGTTTCTGCCGTGTTGAACAACACACCTGCATCATTGGCGATCCCGCAACGGACGAAAGAGCGAGTCTTTCGCGCGGCTCGAGAGCTGAATTACCGTCCGAATCTGTGGGCGCGGTCGCTGCGCACCAAACAAACCCGGCTGGTTGCGGCCATCACTTCTGACATCGGGCGTGGTCCGGTTGCCCGGGTCGTGGCCGGCGTGCAGAACTTGTTGCACCGGCGCGGTTATCTGCTGACTCTAGGTACTTTTGATTGCGGCTCGGAATGGAACACGATTTCCGTGCAGTTGCAGCAGCGCGGAATCGAAGGTGTAGTTGCGATCGACGCAATTCTGCCGCAGGATCTGAATCTTCCGGTGGCTTCCGTGGACCTGGAATATATGAATCTTCTGGAGCCCCTGGGCGAAGACATGCAGAAGTGGCTCGCCGAATGGGGCGCATCCGCTGCCGAGACCTTGCTACGACAGATTGAGAAAGACACAGTGCCGCGCCGGATGAAGGTCGCGCCCAAGCGTCCGAATACATATTTTGATTTGGTGAACCCAGCGAGAGTGGAAGACGCCCGCGAAAGCGCCTAAGGAATCTTCGAAAACAAAAAATTAAACAGAGCCCACTTCGGACCTGGTCGGGAGTGGGCTTTCTCTTGGCGTCGATGGCGCCCCGTGCGTATAGTACGGGGTATCGCGCAAAGGAAGCTTCGTTCGCGCCACTCACGTCACCCCTCGATGAGATCGAAGATAAGATCCAACCGGCTGCGGTCAGCTTTGTTGAAAATGATCCCGCTCGGCATAAATTGCGTATTGGCCTTGTTTGCGGCGGGGCAAGCCACAAGTCCTCAGCCGGTCGCTACGGCGTGGAAGCTGGTGTGGAGCGACGAGTTCAACGGCGCCGACGGCTCGGCAGTCGACTCTTCCAAATGGGTCTCGGAAATTGGCGGAGGGGGCTGGGGCAACAATGAACTGGAGTACTACACGAACCGTCTGGCGAACGCTTATCGGCAGGATGGCAACCTGGTCGTTAAAGTCTTGCAGGAACAATACACTGGCGCCGACGGCGTCACTCGAAACTACACCTCCGCGCGGTTGAAGACCCAAGGCAAATTTTCGCAGACCTACGGGCGCTTCGAGGCGCGCATCAAGATTCCGCACGGCCAGGGAATCTGGCCGGCTTTCTGGATGCTGGGCGACGATATCTCGAAACCCGGCTGGCCCACCCGCGGCGAGATTGACATTATGGAGAACGTCGGCAAAGAGCCCAGGCTGGTTCACGGCACGATTCACGGGCCGGGATATTCCGGCGAGCACGGCATCAGTGCTCCTTACGCCCTGCCGGGCGATTCGCGATTTGCAGACGACTTTCACATTTACGCCGTCGAGTGGGAACCGAACGTGATCCGTTTCTATGCGGACGACCATGTATACGCAACGCGCACTCCGGCTGACCTGCCGAAGGGAGCGAAGTGGGTTTACGATCATCCTTTCTTTCTGCTGCTGAATGTTGCGGTGGGGGGGAACTGGCCGGGAAGTCCGGACGCGGCCAGCATTTTTCCGCAGGTCATGCTGGTGGATTATGTGCGCGTTTATGAATGCGCGAGTTCGCAGAAATCCGGCGCCATGCAACAATGACACTGCGCCCGGCTTTCGTGAGGAGTGCGAAGTTAGATCTTCGTCCGTTCGCGTTCAGTTTGCGGTTGACGCCCGCGTCGTCGCCTTAGATAAAATCTGGCTGATGACTTGAGATCACAAATTGTGATCTCAAGATTTATAAGCTTGTGAGGAGCGCTGCATGAGCAAGGTACGAATCCTGGTAGGCACGCGTAAAGGCGCATTCATTCTGACTGCGGACGGCAAGCGAGAGAACTGGGAGGTGAGCGGTCCGCACTTCGCCGGCTGGGAAATTTATCACCTCAAAGGCTCGCCCGCCGATCCCAATCGCATTTACGCTTCGCAAACCAGCGGGTGGTTCGGACAGATCATGCAGCGTTCAGACGACGGCGGAAAAACGTGGCACCAGCCCGGAACTCCGCCGGGTGTGCCTGCGGCTCCCGGGCCGCCGAAGTCTGACAGCAATAAATTTGTTTACGACGTTTCATCTGAGACGGGCGCGCCGCTGACCACACATCAGTTTTATGACGGAACGCAGCATCCGTGGGAGTTCAAGCGGGTGTGGCATCTCGAGCCGTCGCTCACCGATCCCGATACCGTTTATGCAGGAATCGAGGATGCAGCGCTGTTTCGCTCGACCGACGGCGGCGAGAACTGGCACGAACTTTCCGGCCTGCGCGGGCACGGTACGGGGCCGAAGTGGCAGCCTGGCGCTGGAGGCATGTGTCTGCATACCATCATTCTCGATCCCAGCAATCCCAACCGCATGTATATTGCGATTTCCGCGGCGGGGGCGTTTCGCACGGACGACGGGGGCAAGAGCTGGAAGCCGATCAACCAAGGGCTCTACTCGAAATACATCCCGAACCCGACGGCCGAGGTGGGACACTGCGTGCATCACATCGCGATGAACCCGTCGCGTCCGGGAGTGCTGTTCATGCAGAAGCACTGGGACGTCATGCGCAGTGACAACGCCGGCGACCAGTGGGACAAGATCAGTGGAAATCTGCCAACGGATTTCGGCTTCGTCATCGATGTGCACGCGCATGAGCCGGAAACGGTCTATGTGGTCCCCATCAAGAGCGACTCCGAGCATTACGTGCACGAAGGCAAGCTGCGAGTCTTCCGCAGCCGCACCGGCGGGAACGAATGGGAAGCTCTGACGAAGGGCTTGCCGCAAGCGAACTGCTACGTCAACGTGTTGCGCGATGCCATGGCGGTCGACTCGCTCGATGAGTGCGGTGTTTACTTTGGGACGACGGGCGGACAAGTTTATGCTTCAGCCGATGCGGGAGACAGCTGGAATCCGATTGTCCGCGACCTGCCTGGCGTGCTCTCGGTGGAAGTGCAGACGCTGCAGTGAACCGTGGTCGGCGATCGCCGGCAAAGGAGATTCATGAACCCGAGTCGTCGCACATTCGTGCAAACGTTATTCCTGGCAACCGCAGCGGCAGCCCAGGAAATGCAACATCCGGCCAAGGCTGGGACCGTGCCCGCTCAAGTCGAAGCACGAGTACGGGAACTCTGGGAAGCTTTCAAGAATAAAGACAAAGCCGCTCTTTCGGCGATGCTGGATGACGAGTTTCGCCAATTCGAGGAG